>Ga0210394_10000374_pt1 | contig 100047 bp, 76 predicted proteins | sample IncBWC12MmetaG_FD_160121 | JGI IMG/M metagenome (GOLD analysis project Ga0210394, IMG submission 160121) | Forest soil microbial communities from Barre Woods Harvard Forest LTER site, Petersham, Massachusetts, United States - Inc-BW-C-12-M | ecosystem: Environmental > Terrestrial > Soil >...
AGTTCTTAGTTCCCTTCTCAAAAAAAACATACCGCTAACCAAAACTCTAGTGCTCTTCCGAAACTGCGCCCTGCAGGTAAACCGTCGTCAGCAGAATGAAAATGTAAGTCTGCAGCAGGGACACGCCGATGTGCAATCCTAGAAAGATAATCGGAACGCCAATGGGCACAAGCGAAAAGAAAACCAGCGTGACCATATCTCCGGCAAACATGTTGGCGAACAGACGGATGGTCAGCGAAAGCACTCGAGCCAGATGACTGATGAGTTCGATGGGAACCATTAATGGGGCCAATGCGGGCATCGGCCCGGCAAAATGTTTCAAGTAGGCGATTCCGGCGTGCTTGAATCCTTGAGTCTGGTAATAGAAGAAGGCGCAAAGCGCGCAACCCAAAGGAACGATGGGCACAGCAGTAGGCGACTCGAAACCTGGAATCACGCCGATAAGATTGCAGAACAAGATGAAGAAACAGAGTGCCGCCAGGAATGGCGTGTAGCCTTCGCTGTGATGGCCGATGATCTCTTCGCTCTGATTTTGAATCATCCCTTCAACCGCCTCAAAACAATGTTGCAGAGCGCCGGGGCGGTCGACCGAAAGGCGGGATCGCACGAGAAGAAACAGGATCAGCAGAAAGGCAAAGACCAGAAGCTCCATGGCGAAGGAGTTCGGGATCGGCGCAGCGGCGTACTTGACTTTTATGTGCAACGCCCGCAGCATCGCCGTGACCGGAGCGGCGAAGAGATTGTTCAAAATTTGCGTAAACCAAAGTTGTTCAGGCATAGGACAGCTTTCGGTTCTTAATTCTAAATTCACGGCAGCGCCGGTTCGCCATTACACCCCACGAACCAGAGCCGCGTAAAGCTCGTAAAACGCCTCACACGCGATGGCAGCGACGGGCAAAAATAAGCCCGCAAGAAGCCCATTCAGGCTCGCGGGTGAAACAGTCAATATAGCATAGGCGCCGAGAGCCATCAAAACATAGCGCAGCATGAAACGGAATACGACTCCCTGCCCGGATTGCGAGTCTGCGGTTCCGGTCGCGCGATCCGCAAAAGCAACGACCACGCGCTTCAGCCAGTAGAAGTTCACGTAAGCGATCACACAGCCGAAAACGAAACCAGCGGTAGGCCGCGCGCCAAACCTCCACCATGCAACGGCGATAAGCAACGGCGCGAGCACGGCCATGCAGCGGCCGATGCGGTGAAGAGCGCCGGAGAAGAAGACCTCGGAAGCGGCCTGAGCCACGCCGGGTTCGGTTTGTGGTTTGTCATGCATTGAAGCCGGGCAGCAACCTCGAGCCTACACGCGTGTTCACTTGGTGTCGCGCATCACAGTGCGGATCAATTCGATAAATCCCGCGGCGATCCCAAGAAAAATGCCTGCCAAATAAAGCCATGTGGTATGCAACCAGCGATCAAGTCCTGCGCCCATCAGCCATCCTACGACGAGAGCAGCGGGAAGCACGAAAGCCAATTGGCTGTAACGAGCGGCCTGCACCCAAAAATTTTCTTTCCGGTCGGAGTCGCGACTCTTCGGATCTGGATCGGCGGCGGACATTGGGCATCAGGCCAACATAGCGGATTCTACGCTAGCCGAGCATTTCTGATTGCTGATTATTGATTGCTGATTGAAATTTTATTCGCTTCTAGTGAACCAGCTTTGCAACCGCGGGATTCTGCGCGATGCCAAGCGACCAGTTGACGACCTGGATGAAGCGGTCGGGCATGATGCCGATCACGAGCGTAGCGAAAGCGGTTACGCCGAGGGCGAGGCGCATGGTCCAACTTACGGGAAGGAGTCCTCGTTCTTCGGGCTGGCCCATGAACATGGCGTTCGCCATCTTCAAATAATAGTAAAGGCCGAAGACGGAATAGAGCACGCCGAGAGAGGCGAGCGCATAATGCCCAGTTTCGATGAGGCTGAGGAAAATAAAATATTTCCCCCAGAAGCCGGCGAGGGGCGGAATTCCTGCGAGCGAAAGCAGAAAGATCAGCATGAGCACGGCTTCGACAGGAGCGCGGGAATAAAGGCCGTTGAGATCATCGAGTTCGTCGCCGATCACTTTGCGATGGCGCAGCGAAGTGATCACTCCGAAGGCGCCGAGATTCATGAAGGTGTAGACAAGGAGATAGATCAGGATGCCCTTGATGCCATCGGCGCTGAGTGCGCCAACCGTACCTGCGATGAGGCCGAGCAGCATGTAACCAACGTGAGCGATGGAAGAATACGCGAGCAGGCGCTTGGTGTTGGTTTGAGTAAGGGCTGCGAAGTTCGCGCCGGTCATGGTGGCGATGGAGACGAAAACCAGCAGCGGAACCCAGGTGGAGCGCATTGGCATCAGTCCCCACAGGAGGATGCGCAGGAGCATCGCCCAGCCAGCGGCCTTGACCGCTACGGACATGAATCCGGTGACGCATGTGGGCGCGCCTTCGTAGGCATCCGGCGCCCATTGATGAAACGGGATCGCGGCGACTTTAAACAACAACCCGGTGATGGTGGTGAGCAACGCAACGATAGCGACCGGATTATGCGGGTCGCGGGAAAGCAACTGCATGAGCCCACCCTCGATCTCGCGAAGGTTTGTCGATCCGGTGAGACCGTAGAAAAGGGACAGACCGTACGCAAAAATCCCGGAAGAGAAGGCGCCGAGCAGCAAATACTTCAGGGCAGCTTCGTTGGAGCGGCGGTCGCGGCGCAGGAATCCGACGAGGACGTACGTCGAAATTGCCATCAATTCCAGACCGATGAAAATAAGAACGACATCGTACCCTGAAGCCATGCACATCATGCCGACGACCGAAAGCAGCATCAGAGCGTAATACTCGCCGTGGTTCTCATGCTCGGTCTGCATGTAACGCATCGACATGAGGATGGAGACGCCAGTGGCCGCGAGAAACAGGTAGAAAAAGTAAATCGCAAAGCGGTCGACGAACATTGTGCCCATGAAGCCGGGCCAGCCACTTCCGGCGGGCATGCGGATCGCGGTCATCCAGATCTCGATTTTCGTGACACCCGCCACGGCGAAGAGAACACCAATCAGAGCTGTGACGGCATTGATCCACTTGCTCTCGGGTGGAATCATCAAGTCGATGAGCAGGATGCCGATCGCAAATAACGTAAGCAGGGTGATGGGAAGAGCGAATAGGTAGTCATTCAAGTTGAATTGAGAGAGCGCGCCCACTAGTTCTTCCCTTTCGCGGACGGCGCGACGGCGCGCGGATTGGCGGCTATCTCATAACCCGCTGGCGAAGCAGACTGAATCGCCGTGGCGCTGAAGCCCGCGCTCTTGTCAGTTCCAACCGGCACGACTGAAGCCATGCCCTTCTCGACCCCAGCCGGTCGAAGTGCCGCATTCACCGCAGCTCCCGCCTGCGGGTTGTGCACGTTCTGCACGATCTGATTCACAGGCTGCTCAAGAATCTGGAAAAACGGCTTGGGATAAAGGCCGATCCAGAAGGCCATGATGAGAAGTGGGACGAACGTGAGCACCTCACGGGGCGTTAAGTCGTGCAGCTTTTCATTCTTCGGGTTGGTCAATGTGCCGAAGAAAACGCGCTGGTAGAGCCACAGCAAGTACGCCGCCGCGAGAACGACTCCTGGAACAGCCCACGCGCCCCAGCGCCAATTCTCCATGAACGTGCCTTGCAGGATGGTGAACTCGCCAACGAAACCATTGAGCAGCGGCAGTCCCATCGAAGACAGGAACATGATCATGGTGATGGTCGCGTACACGGGCATGACGTTCGAGATGCCGCCGTATTCCGCAATCTCGCGGGTGTGCCGGCGCTCGTAGAGAATGCCGACGATCAAGAACAGCGCTCCGGTCGAGATGCCGTGATTGATCTGCTGCAAGACCGATCCGCTCAGGCCAGCGGAATTGAGGGCGAAGATTCCCAGCGTGCAGAAGCCGAGATGGCTCACCGACGAGTAGGCGACCAGCTTCTTCATATCCTTTTGCATCAGCGAAACGAGCGCTCCGTAGATGATGGCGATCAGCGAAAGCGTAATCATCCAGCCGCGAACTTTGGTGTGGGTCAGCACGTCCGGGAAAAATGGCAGCGAGAAGCGGATGAAGCCATAGGTTCCCATTTTCAACAGAACGCCCGCCAGAATGACGGACCCAGCCGTTGGCGCTTCTACGTGAGCGTCAGGCAGCCAGGTGTGGAATGGGAACATTGGAACTTTAATGGCAAAGGCGAAGAAGAACGCGAAGAACAGCAGAGTTGCAATGGTGGGACCGTAGGCTGGGTCGGAATAAATTTTCGGAGCGGTTTCGTAGAGAGCGGTGAGGCTGAAGGTATACACACCGGTCACCACGTGGTGATGGAAATAGAGGAACAGAATGCCGAGCAACATCAGCACAGAGCCGGCGAGGGTGTAGAGAAAGAATTTGATCGCGGCATAAAGCTTGCGCGGGCCGCCCCAGATGCCGATCAGCAAATACATCGGCACAAGCATGGCTTCCCAGAAGACGAAGAAAAGGAAGAAGTCGAGCGCCATGAAGACGCCGAGCATGCCGGTCTGAAGAATCAGAAACCAGATGTAGTATTCCTTTACGCGATTCTCGATGGCCGTCCAGGAAGAGAGAATCGAGATCCAGCCCAGCAGCGTGGTGAGCATGATGAGCAGAAAAGAAATGCCATCAATGCCGATCACGTAGCCCGCGCCAATGGAGGGAATCCAATTGTTGGGCGTGCCTTCGATGAACTTGAAGCCAGGCATGAAACGTTGCGCCCAAAACATCGGAACGAGCGGCAGCGAAATGAGAAAGCCGCCGAGCGCGAAAAAGTTCGCAATCCAGCGAATCGCGTCTTTGTTCTCCTTGGGCACAAACAGGAGAACCAGCGCGCCCACCAGCGGCGTGAAGAGGATGATCGAGAGTATGTGGTTTTGCATGAAGGTCAGCTTCTAGCTTCTAGCTTCTGGCCTCTAGCTTCTAGCCCTAACGGCATTGCGCTAGGAGCTAGAAGCTAGAAGCTGCATTTCAGTGGTACACGTAATAAAACACGAACCCTACCAATCCAGCTGTCATCACCAGTGCGTACCATTGCACCAAACCCCATTCGAACATGCGCGCGGGATACGACAATACGCGCGCCAGGATCGCGGGGCCGTTTACGCCGATGCCGTCGATAATCCACTTATCCCACCAACTGGAAATGGTTGCAGTAAGGCGTGTCAACCATCCGGCGGCGTTAACTGCTCCATCGACGATGTTGGTATCGAACCATGCGGAGCCTTCGCCGAGTCCCAGTACGCCGAGGCGGACGCTTCCTAGCTTTCGCCGTCCGGTGAAAATATAATCGTAGGCTTCATCCACGTAATACTTGTGAAGCAGCGTGTTGTAGACGGGCGGAACAGCCGCTATGGGTTCGGTGTACCCCTTATCGGCATGGCGATAGCTCCGCCAGGCCATGCCCCAACCGAGGCTAGCGGCGGCAAGGGATAATCCCATCAACAACCATTCCGTGCTGGTATTGTGTTCTTCTTCTTTCTCGCCTGCAGCAAGTTGGCCGGCCTTGCCCTGCTCCTGCAAAACGTTGGCTTCGCTGGCGAACACCGGTTCGAGAAACTTTGTGAAGCGGTCGGAGCCGCCGAGGCTGTGCGGCCAGCCCAGCCATCCGGCAACGACGGCACAGAGAGCAAGCACGACCAGCGGAGCGGTCATCGACACCGGAGATTCGTGAATGTGGTGCTCCGCCTCGTGGCTCATGCGCGGGTGACCATGAAACGTCAGATACATCAGACGGAACATATAAAACGCAGTCATCATCGCCGTGGCATAGCCGATATACCAGAGGAAGCGATAGGCGCCGCCCTCGCGCGACCAGGTCTCCCAAAGAATAGCGTCTTTAGAAAAAAATCCGGCAAAGGGAAAGATACCCGCGATCGCCAAGGTGGCGATAAACATGGTTCGATGCGTGATGGGGATGCGGTGGCCGAGGTCGCCCATGTTGCGCATATCCTGTTCGCCGCTCATGGAATGGATGACAGAACCGGCACCAAGGAAGAGCAGCGCCTTGAAAAACGCGTGAGTGAAGACGTGGAAGACTCCGGCCGCAAAAGCTCCAACACCGAGCGCAAGGAACATGTAGCCGAGTTGAGAGACTGTCGAATAAGCCAGCACGCGCTTGATGTCGTTTTGAACCAGACCGATGGAAGCCGCAAAGACTGCGGTAAGTGCTCCGACGATGGCAACGGTCTTCATCGAAGTGGGCGCAAGCACGAAGAGCGCGTTCGATCGCGCGACCATATAGACGCCAGCGGTGACCATGGTTGCAGCATGGATTAGCGCGGAAACTGGCGTGGGACCTTCCATCGCGTCGGGCAGCCAGATGTAGAGCGGAAGCTGGGCGGACTTTCCGCAGGCTCCGACGAAAAGAAGAAGGGTGGCCGCAGTGATGATGGGATCGCCGATTGCGAAGCGTCCGCTATGTGCGATGTGCGTGACATCGGTGAAGCGGAGTGAGCCGAAATACCAGGCAATGAAAAACATCCCGAGAATAAATCCCGCGTCGCCAATGCGATTGACGATAAAAGCCTTTGCGGCAGCATCGCTCGCCGACTTGCGATGGAAGTAAAATCCGATCAGCAAATACGAACCCAACCCCACTCCCTCCCAGCCAACAAACAACAGCACATAGTTGTTCGCCAGGATTAGCGTAAGCATGGAGAACATGAAGAGGTTGAGGTATCCGAAAAAGCGGTAATACCCACCTTCATGCGCCATATATCCGGTGGAATAAATATGGATCAGCATTCCAACGCCGGTGACGAACAGCAGCCAGATGCTGGAAAGTGGATCGAGAAGGAACCCGGCGTCGGCCCGGAACGGGGCCGGAGAGCCATCGTGGGTTGCGTAGTTCATGTGCCCGGTGTCGGTACCGAGCCAGGTATAGAGGATGGTCTGATAGGGCTGATGGAAGTGCTCGGGCTGCGACGACCATGCTGAATATTCCCGGACCGCGCCGCATGCCATAAGAAACGCAAGCACGATGGTGCCGACGCAAACCGCGCTCACCGAGGCCTTTTGCAGCTTGCGGCCAAAGAAGAACATGATTGCCGCGCCGGCGGCGGGGAGCAGCGGGATCAGCCAGATGTGGGTTAGGAAAAACATGTTGTTCGTCGTTGGTCGTTAGTTGCTCGCTGTTGTCATTCTGAGCGGAGCGAAGAACCTATGCATTCTCTCGCCGGCAAACTGCATAGGTCCTTCGCTTCGCTCAGGATGACAATGTTGTTTGTATCTACTCGGTACTGGTACTCGGTACTAATACTGACTTCTACCACTTCAGCAGGTGTACTTCGTCTATATTCACCGTCTCCTTATTACGGAAGAAGGCGATCAGGATTCCAAGGCCAACCGCGGCTTCAGCAGCGGCATCAGTGATTACAAAGATGGCAAAGATCTGGCCGTGCACTCCGCCCCAAAGGCGAGAGAAGGCGACCAAGTTCAAGTTCACGGCATTCAAAATCAACTCGATCGACATCAGGACGATAACAACATTGCGGCGCGTGAGCACGCCGATAACTCCCAGCAGAAACAGGGCTGCACCGAGGACTAAGTAGTGCAGGGTCGTGATGTGGAGCATTGCTTCCATTTCAGCTTCTAGCTTCTGGCTTCCTAGCCTCTAGCGAAAAGCTAGCAGCTAGAAGCAGTTTTCTTAAATTCTCTTCTTGGCCATCACCACTGCTCCGATAATCGCGACCAGCAACAGCAGCGAAGCAATCTCGAAGGCGAACATGTATTGGCCATACAACATCGTGGCCACTTTTTGCGTATTGTCGTTTTCGATCACCGAGAGCGCATGCTCCGGAAAAATATTGTTCCCCTTTGTATAAACTGCGACGAATAATCCGCCTAACGCAGTCGCGGCAACAATTCCAACCAACCACTGGCTGTTGAACGTACGCTCTTTCGCAGCCCGGTCAATATTGACCAGCATGATGACGAACAGGAACAGCACCATGATGCCACCGGCATAAAGAATAATCTGCACGCCCGCGACGAAGGGAGCGTAGAGCATCAGATAAATCGCCGCCTGGGCCAGCAACACGGTAATCAACGCCAGCGCCGAGTGCACCGGGTTCTTGCGCGTGATCACCAGGATGCCGCCGATGAGCATGATCCCGGAGAGCATGTAGAAGAAAAATGGTGTGGCTACGGGTGCCATATTGAATGCTGTATCGACGGCCACAATCCCGCCGTGGCGGTCAAAATGAGAACGCCCAGCCCCATGGGCAGCAGGACCTTCCATCCCATCTGCATAAGCTGGTCAAAGCGATATCGCGGGAACGTGCCACGATACCAGATATAGAGGTACATGAATGTGGCAACTTTCGCCGCGAACCAGAAAATATCCTGCACGCGAATTCTCACTGCAGGAACGAGCATTACAAGGCCAATCAAACCGAGCACTACACCGAATCCGGCCAGGCCGATGGTCTGAATCCGAAAAAAAGGATGCTTCGGCATGCGGACCGCGTTGAAGAAACACATCGCGGCGAGAAATAAAAACGTGACCCCAGGGAAGAGCGAAAAGATCAGATCCCAGGTCGAGCCACTCAGAAGATTGGGAAACGGCCGCAGCCATCCGCCGAGCCAAAGCGTGACCGCGATCGACGAGACCGCGATCATGGCGGAGTATTCCGCGAGAAAGAATAATGACCAACGAAAGCCGCTGTACTCGGTGTGGAAGCCTGCCGTCAATTCCGATTCGGCCTCAGCCAGATCGAAGGGCGCCCGGTTGGTCTCGGCAACCATGGCGACCGCGAAGATGAAAAAGGCGATTAAACCGAGCGGGAAAAATTTGAAGATGAACCAGACGCCTTGCTCCTGTTGCGCCTGCACGATCCCGATCATGCTGAGAGTTCCGGTTCCGCTGGCGTTGAGGCTTGTCATTACGATGGCTGAGACGACGGCTAGTCCCATTGCAACTTCGTAGGAAACCATCTGCGCGCTCGAGCGCAGGGCGCCGATCAGCGGATAGTGCGAGTTCGATGCCCACCCCGCCATCACGATGCCAAGCACGCTCAGTGACGAGACGCCGAGCATGAAGAGGATTCCGATGTTCATGTCGGTGACCGCGTGCGTGGGGCCAAACGGAACAACGATAAAAACCGTAAACGCCGCCAGCACCACCATGAATGGCGCCACCCAGAATATTGCGACGTCAGCCTCGGCCGGAATGATGTCCTCTTTGAGCAGCAATTTGATGGCGTCGGCGATGGGTTGCAACAAGCCGTGTGGGCCGACCCGCATGGGGCCGAGACGCACCTGCATGTGAGCGAGGATCTTGCGCTCCAGCCAATTCATTGCAATCACAGCGATTGAAAGTCCGACGAAAACCGCCAGGATGTAGACCAGGACCCAGAACATGTTTCCCGCGGCGCCTGGCGTCTGGTCGCTGCTTAGATAGGACTGAATGTATTGAACGAGCTGGCCCATTAAGTCGTGACCCATCAGCGATCCACCTCGCCGAGAACAATGTCGAGCGTGCCGATCACCGCGATCACATCCGCAACGAGTTGGCCGCGGCACATCAGGTCGAGGGCCTGGAGATTCACGAATGAAGGTGGGCGCACACGCACGCGGTATGGCTGGGTGGAACCGTCGCTGACGATAAAGTATCCCAGCTCGCCTTTAGGCGCCTCAATGGAGTGATAAATCTCACCCGCGGGCGGCTTCATCACCTTCGGAACTTTTGCCATGACAGGGCCTTCAGGAAGTCCTTCGACCGCCTGCTCGATGATGCGGACCGATTGCCGCATTTCGGCCATGCGAACCAAATACCGATCGTAGGTGTCGCCGTTCTGGCACGTGGGAATATCAAAGTCGAAGTTCTTGTAATTGGCGTATGGCTGGGCTTTGCGCAGGTCCCACTTCACGCCGCTGGCGCGAAGAACCGGGCCGGTAACGCCGAGCGCAATGCAATCCTTGGCAGAAATGATTCCGACGTTTTTTGTGCGCTCAACCCAGATGCGGTTCGTGGTGAGCAGTTCCTCATATTCGTCGATTTTGGGGCGGAAGAAACTGAGGAAGTTCTTCACCTCGCGCTCGAAGCCATTGTAGGTTTCGTACTGCAGTCCTCCGATGCGGAAGGCGTGAGTGGTAAGGCGGGCGCCGCAATATTTTTCGTAGATCTTCAGAATCTCTTCGCGGTCGCGGAAGGTGTAAAACAGCGGCGTGATCGCGCCAATATCCAGAGCGTGCGTGCCCAACCAGAGCTGGTGGCTGGCGAGCCGGTTGAGTTCGGTGAGGATGACGCGAACATACTGCGCGCGCGGCGGAGCTTCGACATGCAGAAGTTTCTCTACCGTCTCGCAGTATCCCAGACCGTTCGATACCGCGGCAACGTAATCCATGCGGTCGACGTACGGATTGAACATCGTATATGTACGGTGTTCGCCGATCTTTTCAACTCCGCGATGCAGATATCCAATCACGCACTCGAGGCCAAGAACTTTTTCACCATCGAGGCGAAGAATGACGCGCAACACGCCGTGGGTCGCAGGATGCTGCGGCCCCATGTTGATGACGAGTTCGTTCGCATCGAGAAACGGCTTCTCGGGAGTTTCGAGATCGAGATGCGAGAGTGAGCTGTTCGAGTCGATCATTTCAAAATTTAACGGCTCTCTAAATTTAACGGCTCACGTTCAACCGCAAGCTTAACTGCTGTTTCATTGTCCGCTTTCAATTCCGAGATTGATCTGCACCCATTCATTATCCTGCTGCAGGATGCCGTAGTCTTTGCGCAAGGGATACCCCTTCCATCCCTCGGGCAGCAGAATGCGCTTCATGTCGGGATGCCCGTCAAACTTGATGCCAAACATATCGAAGACCTCGCGCTCCAGCCAGTTGGCGGCCGCCCAGATGGGCACGGAACTGGGCACGCTTTCGCCGTCAAGGATTTGCGTCTTCACCCGAATGCGCTCGTTACGCGAAAACGAGTACAGCACCCAGATGACATCGAACTGCTTTTCGCGCTTGGGATAATGCGCGGCAGTGATGTCGACGCAGTAATCGAATTGCTCTTCGTTGCGAAGGATCTGGAGAATCTCCGGAATCAGCGAGCGATCGACCACCATATAGTTCTGACCAGCGTAAGTCAGCGGCTCGATGCCGGAACCGTATGTGCTTTTGAACTTCGCAATCATCGGCGAATCCCACGGAGTTGGCGTGGGAACGGCGGCCTTTGGGGGCGCTGCCGCAGGCTTCGGAGGAACCGGCGGCGGCGTTGGCGAAGCGGGCTTTTCAGCGGAAGCTGACTTTTCGGTTGATGACTTTGGATCTGATTGAATCGACCACGAGGTCGTGGCTTTCACGCCTCCCGGCACAGATGGCTTATCCGCCGTCGGCTTCGGCTCGCCTTCCGGCGGTGGTGAAGAGGGCGACTTGGCTTCTTCAGACATTGCTGCGAACGCACGAACCTCGGGCGCGAAGGCTTCAGGAGAGAACGTTAACTTTTATCAGCTTGAGGATACGCTGTCAACGCTTTGCGCGGAAAAATACAGCCCTGTTGCGTGCCGAAACGGCCAACGACAGGAACTATCCGCGAGCCTGCGCTTGATAGGACTCGATCAGATCTCGGATGCGTTGAGCATCGGCCTTACGATGACCGTGGCTGGTGATGGGATCGGTGCCGCCAGTCGACTCGACGCGAATTTCTGACCAGAGCACACCGGTTGAAATATGCACAGAGGCAATCTTCGAAATGGCGATGCTCTCGTCGTTGCTGCCAAACCAGCGCGACTTCACGCGACTTACGCGGAGCGGGCTCACCACAAGTCGAGTGGGAAAAAGAAAGTTGCCCTGGGTCCAACGGCTGGCGGTGAAAGTTTGGGCCTGCGCCTCGCCCGCGGGGGTGGGCGGAGTTACACCCATTCCAGCGCGCCTTTCTTCCATACCCAGATGTAGCCCGCGATGAGGATGACCAGAAAAATGAGCATCTCAAACAATCCGAAAAGGCCGAGAGCCTTGAACTTCACCGCCCAGGGAAAGAGGAAAATGGTTTCCACGTCGAAGACCACGAACAGGATGGCGACGATGTAATAGCGAACCGTGTAGCGGCCGCGGGCGTCATCAATGGGATCGATGCCGCACTCGTACGGCATGAGCTTGGTTTTTCCTGGATTATTCGGGCGCACCAACTTCGCCGCAAGCAGCGTCAGCGGCAGTGCAACAACGATGACCGCGATGAAGATGAAAATTGGGACGTAGTTTTGGGGCATTGAGCGCCTCGCGCAGCTTGCTGGCTCGCGAACTGCCGAGCGCACAATCTTACCGCTAAATGAGTAGCTACTTCAACCACAGATGCTTGCGTCTTCGAGAGATTTGTCGGGCAGCACGAAAACTTTCCGGGCTAGTTCCGATTTCAGAGTCGCGTCACGATAGTAGCGAGTGAGGAGGCCGTCTTTCCAGATGAAAAGATCGGGATTGTTGCTGGCAAACTCCTCCCAACTGACATTCCCGGAGCTTGCTATGCGTTCGTGGATCAGGAAAAAATACGCGCAGGTGATGGTTTCATGGTAGAGCTGCGTTTTGCCGTGGGAGACTGCGAATTTTTTCAGGGCACAGGAAAATCTCTGCAGCGCATCAAGAACGGGATACTTGCTGAGGTAGCTGAACGCCAATTGGACATGGTCGGCATGGTGAAAAGTATCGTTGGTGATTGCTCCACTCTCGAATCGTGCGATGATCTGATCGCGGGTCACTGATGTGCAACCTCTTGTCCATTTAGGTCCGCGGTCCAGAAACGCCAAGCATCTTCCAGAGGTTTGCTCGCCTCGCCATCGTTCTTGATGAGCAACTTGGGCATAACGGAGCGGGAGAACAACTCGGCTAGCAAATCCTGCTCTACGCCTAACGTCCATTGCAATGTGGTGATAGCGGTTTTTATTCGTGGTTCCGACACGGAGAGACCTCGTTATTTGTCTTTGTCAGCAGTCCGCTTGCGGGCGGGCCGCGCTTTGATTTCCTTCAGCCGATGACTTGCACTGGAATCGAGATCGAAATCGTAGAAGCGCTTCAGTTCCTGAATGCGTTCGAGGGAGGCGGCATTGAACGGAGTTTTTCCATCGAAGGCGTGGAGGACGATGCCCTCCAGTAGATCGCCAAGGGTCATGTCGTGGTACTCGGCGAAGGCTTTCAGAACTTTGAGCAGACGCTTCTCCATACGCACGCCCGTCTGGACGCGCTCGACCAGGAATTTGTCATCGTCGATCATGTGTACCAATGTACCACGATATCTAGGTACCAGAAACAAACGAGTGCCGCCGGACCAGCGCTGCATAGCCAACCGCTAAACCGCTTGGGCTCAGTGCGGGAGGGAGCTCTCGCCTGCGAATTCGCGTCGCCGATGCTTCGCTTCGGATGACAAGTTTGAGACCGTACGCTTGGTTATAATCGCAGTTCCCTCTTTTTGATTAGGAAAGGTTTCCTCTTGGCATTCGATGAAAATGTTTATGACCCTGCGGCGCCAGAAGCTGAAGTAGATTGAAGCGCTTGGCCAACCTGCGTATCGCAGCAAATACGAATTCACGCATACGATCCCGCAGATTCTCACGGACTATTTGCAGAAGACCGCGGAGCAACTGGAAAATCCGCGGGTCGACGTGCGTGTGGCAGGCCGCATCATGGCAATCCGGCTGATGGGTAAGGCTGGCTTCTGCCATCTGCAGCAGGGCGGCCAGCGGCTGCAGATTTATGTGAAGAAAGACGCCGTCGGCGATCAGGGTTTCGAACTATACAAGCTGCTCGATCTCGGCGATCACATCGGCGTGAGCGGTTATTTATTTCGCGCCCGGACCGGCGAGCTGACGATTCACGTGGAGGAAATCACCTTTCTCAGTAAGGATCTGTTGCCGCTGCCGATGGGAAAAACGATTCAAGGTGGCGACTCCGGGCCTGGCCAAAAGAAATGGAACGAACTTGCTAACGTGAAACAACGTTACCGGCAGCGCTGCGTCGATCTGGTGGTAAACCCCGAAGTGCGAGAAGTTTTCCTGAAGTGCGGCAAACTGGTGCAGTCGCTGCGGCGGACGATGGAGGCGCACGGCTTTGTGGAGGTCGAGACCCCGATGATGCAGCCGATTGCCGGCGGGGCTGTTGCGCGTCCGTTTGTGACGCACCACAACACACTCGACATGGATTTGTACCTACGCATCGCGCCTGAGCTTTACTTGAAGCGGCTGGTGGTGGGTGGATTCGACAAGGTGTACGAGATCAACCGCAATTTCCGGAATGAGGGGCTGGGCTGGCGATGGAATCCTGAATTCACCATATTGGAAGCGTATCAGGCTTATACCAACTATCAAGGCATCATGGATTTGACGCAGGAGTTGATTACGCAGGCGGCGAAGGATGTAACTGGCGGCACGAAAACGAAGTGGACTGTCAGGGATGGCGAGAGCGAGGTTGTACACGAACTCGATTGGGGAAACTGGCAGCGAATGACCATGCGGGAAGCGATCATTCGCTACTGGCCGGAAGCAGCCGGCGCGAAGCCCGAGATGAGCGATTTTGTTTCCAACGATGGCGTGCAAGAACATTGCGTCGCTGTTTGAAGCGGCGGCCGAAGAACACCTAACGCAACCGACGATCATCTACGAGTTTCCTACCGCGGTGTCGCCACTATCGAAGCAGAAACCGGACGAGCCGGACTGGACGGAGCGTTTCGAGATTTATGCGGGACAGATGGAGATTTCGAACGGCTTCAGCGAACTCAACGATCCTGAAGATCAGCGGCGGCGCTTTGAAGGGCAGTTACAGGAGCGCGAGCGCGGCGACAATGAAGCACACCAGATGGATGAAGACTATATTCGCGCGCTCTCGTATGGAATGCCGCCGGCCAGAGGCGTGGGAGTTGGCGTCGATCGGTTGTGCATGCTATTGACCGATTCGCACACCATCCGCGACGTGATTCTGTTTCCACTGTTGCGTCCGGAGAAAGATTTGAGCACGAATGGCACAGAGAATACCGAGGAAAAAACCTAAATCTTTTTCTTCACTTTTGGCGTCTAACTTGGTAGAACCCCGGTATGCACTAGAACTGGGGCAACGCTCTTTCTATACTCTGCCCATGTATTTGGGCTCAGTAACGGCAGCGCTGTCGTAGTGTCCGCGAAAGCTCGGACACTGGGTCGACAGCGCTTTGCTTTTTCCTGCTAGGATTTTTCCGTTCAGGTGGGTACAAAATCACTTGCCGCCCTTGCCCGACGAGGTACGCTGCGCATCGAAGGCGGGCTTATCGGGGCTAAAGTTTAAGCTCAGATAATCGATCAAGGCATCGCGATCGGCTGGATCAACCACCGCTCCCCATTTTGTCATCTTGTCGACTTCCTTCGCCCACGCGGCCTTGCTCAAACGCTGCTGCAGAATGATACGGGCTTCGTGGCACTCCAGACATGCGGTCGTGGCTTTCGCCTGCATCGGGCCGGCGGGAAGATCGGCGGTCATATTTGGCGCTCCGGGTTTCTGAGCCCGCGAACCCATCGGCAAAATGACCGCGATTGAGAGAATGCCGACGATCGCTAAAAGACTCCGATGCTTCTGTAGCACATTACGCGACATGAATCCTCACCTGATCGACAGCGTTGTAGAGATAACCGCTGGGATTCCACGCAGCCGTTGCTGGCTGAGTCCGACCCAGGGTGTCTGTGGCTCGCGACATGATTTCATAATCGCCGGGCTTTGTGGCCTTCCAATCGAAGCTCCATAGACGCCAGGCGTAGCGGGCTTGCTCGTGGCCCAACTTGGCGAGATTCCAGGTGACGCCGCCGTCGGTGGAGATCTCGACTTTCGCAATATCGGCCTCTCCGCCCCACGCTGCGCCGTGGACGGCCAGCTTGCCTGACTTTATATTGGCGTCGTCGACTGGACTGGAAATGACCGACTTCACGCTCAATGCGGTGACCGGGTGCGTATCTTCCGGCTTGACTGCGTCGCCGGGCTTTACCGGCTGGTTGGGCAGGCGATATCCGGGGCTCATGAAGTTACCCACGAATTCTGCGTCGAGCACTTTGATCTCGGTGAGCCACTTGCATGAGGCCGCGCCGATCCAGCCGGGAACGAGAGCCCGTGCGGGAAAGCCGTGATGTTTGGTGAGCGGCGATCCATTCATGTGCGTGGCAACCAGTGTGTCGGCGTCCAGCGCTTTCTCGATGGGGATGCTGCGAATAAAGGGAGGAACTTTGCCTGGAACTTCGTCGAGCCCGCGGAACATGACGTGCTTGCCGCTGGATTTCACTCCGGCGCGCTGCAGCACATCGCGCAAGCGCGCACCGGAGAAGCGGGCAGTGCCCACCGCGCCTTTACCCCACTGGATGCCGGGAACTTGGGGGCGGTGCAAGCTGCGTCCGTTACCGGCGCACTCGAGAGTATTGACGACTGAGTGGGTTTCGATTTTCGAGAGTTCGCCGAGGCTCAACGTCAGGGGCTTTTCGACCTCCCCGCTGATTGACAGCTGCCATTCTTTTGCCTGGGGATCGGTGGCATCGAGTTCGCTTGGTTCGTGCATGTGATTCCGCACGAAGAAGTGTGGCACAGGCGTGAGCCAGGTGTTGAAATATTCGACGGGAGTTTCGAGATCGATGAAGCGGTAGGAGCGAAGAATCAACCCGTCTTCGCCGGGAAACTCGATGGCTTGGCCTTGAGGTAGAGCCCACGCTAACCTCGATGGGAAAAAACCGGCGGCGAACGCTGCGGCGGAAAAGTGTTTCAAAAAGTCTCGTCTAGAGTTCATAGTCAAAAAAGGTAATGCGCAAACTTGCCGGGCAACGCTGCGGCCTCGTCAGCGCGCAACCTGGCTGAGCAAAAACATTTCGGTTCGAGTTCCTTCATCAATTAAATTAGCATCACTAAATTAGCACCACCGGCCCGGAAAAGGAGAGTAAGCCAAAGCCGGGCCGGCGGCGATTCTGAAGGGGAAGCGCCCCTCAGAAAGTTGAGAGCCCAGTAGACGGGGCGATCCCGCGTCGAATGCTGACGCGGGATCATCTCAGGTTAGGGCAAGTAATAGCGGAACGAAGTGAAGACCATCCCATCCAGCCCTTCCGGTGTCACGCCGACTCCTTTTGTGAAACCCGTGCCAGACCAGGTCTGACGAGTCACGTAGGAATACTGCGTGCCGAACTGAAATCTGCCCCGCGGACCGTTGTAGAAGCGGTACCAGAAGCCGATCGTGCCTTCGATGTCGGCGCGGGTATCCGCAGTGCACTTCGAGAGCGCCCCCGGATTGAATCCCGCAGTAACGGCGGTCGAAGGCGGAGTCTCGGTGTAGCAGCCGGAATTGTTGAATTGCGGCGATCCGTATCCGACGTACGTTTTCGTCGCAGCATCATAATCGGCCGAACGGGCGTCGAATTCCGCTCCGGTGTAGGTGTAGACATCCAGTTTCTTGCCATGCCACTCAAGCGAGGCTAGTCCCTGAGAATTCTTGATCAGGTAAGGACTTCCGTCCGCATGGATGGACATATCGGAGAGCTGCGCCGCGCCATACCGGCCAATTCCGCTGCCTCCGAGAGCATGCAAACCAAACACGATATGTTTGTGATCGAAATTCCAGCGTGCGTTCGCTCCAAAGCCGCCACCGTTCTTGGAAACGTTGTAGGCGCCCACGGCGCTGGGGCCCGTACCGGTGCCGCTTGGGCAAGGCCCGGTAGTGCCGACAGCGAAGTTTGCACACGGGAAGACACGGTCACGAAAACGGTCAAACAGACCGAAGACCTCGTAGTGTCCGAAACCAGGATCGAACGCGACCTTGGCGACAATGTCCGGCGATGGATTGAAGGTATACGAGCCCGCCGGAGTGCAAGTGGTGAAGAAAGTTGGGCTGGTTGCACCAGTGGGGGTGAAAGAACTGGTGCTGCAACCTGTGACTGCATCGTTGTAGCTATTGGTTGCGCCGGCGGCGCCAAGCAGGAAGTTGTTGGCGTTTCCGTGAGTCGTAAGCGTGCCTTGCGCATTCTCCATGGATACGGCGAACGCGACCTTGTGGTTGAAGTCTTTGGTGACGCGAATGGCGTATTGGCGCGCGAAGGAAAACCCAACGTTATATCCCGGATCGATGGTCATGGGCCGGGCGTCGTTGGTTCTACCTAAATCGTCGCTGGGTTGAATTCCCTCTTTATTCTCGGTGACCAGGCTCCACATCTGGCCGCCGAGAAAGCTCCATCCATTGTCGAACTTCGCCTGTCCCCAAGCCTGGCGGAGGCGGAGAGAGTAGCTATTGGTCTGAGTGGCTGTGGAAGTATCGGCGGCGGAAAGAAAGTCGGCTGATACGTAACTGGAGAACTCGACATTCTTCATGCGGCCATCGATATACACCGTAGGCCGTGACTGGCGTGCGGATCCGAAAAATTCGGAGAGCGAATTCTGCGAAGCCCCCGGCATGGTCAGCGAATTGAAGGGCGTGGGCACATCCGCCGCCAGGGCTCTGGAGCGCCGCACGAATTCGGCAGCCGCGAAGCCGCCCGGCGTAATCGTGATGCCTTTGAAGCGGATCGAGATGACGGGGCTCTCCAGTGGATTTGGTTTTGCGTCGGGCGGTGCCTGCGTATCTTGCAGGTTGAGGGCCGAGCCTGTGCCGTCTTGCCGAACTACGGCACCGTTCGTCACTGCCGCGAATTGTTGCTGCTGGACAGGCTGAACAGGCGCCGTGTCAGTTTTGCTGAGCGCTTGCACTGCGGATTGTTGAACCTGCAGTTGTTGTGTGAGCCGCTCAATCTGTAATTGCTGCGCGGCCAGAGCATCTTTCAATGACTGGACATCCGCAGCAGTAATGGTCGGCGGTGCCGGAGCAACTGCCGCGTCTTTGGCGGCCGGCGCTGCCGACGCGGGACTCTCTGCCCAGGAGCCGACGGCTAAGACCGCAAGCCCAAGAGCTGTGGACAATATCTTGTTGGTTGCTTTCATGGAATTTTCAATCCTCTCCTTTTGAGTTTTGGCAAAACAACGCATTTTGGGGGAGCAACAGAAAACTTTCAGAAGTCGAGACTACGGATATCGCAGCGCGTTAACCGACTTTAACTATTATTACAATAAATTTACTAGAGATTAAAGAGTCGAAACCAGTCCCTCGCATTAAAGTTATGTTAATTCTTGGGAAGTCGGGGGATCTTCCCGCAAAGGGAGACTAGGTCGACAGCGTCAGCCCCCAGTTTGTTGCAACCGGTGCTTCGTCACTGCCGAAATGCTTTATCTAACGAACGGCAGACTAGCACGCAAAAGCACATACCAAAATAATCGAAATCCACTAGCTCCAGGCTGATCCGTTGCACTTCACATGCGGTCCCATTGTTTTATCGAACCCGCCGTTCACATGGCAACCGGGCTGAGCGTGGGGGGGTGTTAGGAAAACGCTGCTATACGAATGGTGGTCTGCGCCCAACCGGAAAGCTCGGCCCCAACGATAAAGATGAGGGCCATCCCGACTAGGAGGCGTCTACTCATTTCTCTGACCTCCGACTACCATGGGCAGGACGCTTCCCTTCTGCTTGTCTTTGTCTCTGTCTTTGTCTCTCCTTCGAGCCTTGCCCTTGCCTTTGCGGGACCGCGGACCAGAGCCCGAGATGAGATCGGCCAAGGTCGTGTTTTCCAAAATATTAGCCGCTGCATCGCGAACGTCCAAAAAGACCTGATACAAAGCGCGATGCGGCAGATCGCGGTCGATGAGGACGCGCAATTGCTCGGCGTCGCCAAATGGTGCGAGCGGTCCATCGATCAGACGCATGATCTCGCTCAACCGGATTTCACTCGGTTCCCGGCGCAACTGGTAGCCGCCCTTGGCCCCACGAACGCTCTCAACCATGCGCGCGTTCTTGAGTTCGAGGAGGATAAGTTCCAGAAACTTTTCCGGAAGATCCTCTTCGTATGCGATTTCGCGAATCTTGATGGCGCCTTGGTGATGATGACGGGCAAGCATCATCATGGCCTGGAGCGCGTAGAGCCCTTTTTGCGATATTTTCATGGCGGCGATTATGCCATAAAGTCCATTTATTTAGTAGACTTTATTTACGTGGAAGAGTGTAGCAAGCGCAGGTCCATCTCTGTAGGCCGCGGGAAAGATCTTTAAGTCTTTAATTCCTAGCGTATTACTAGGCTTTGTAGAAGTTTAATGAGAACCGGGATGTGCATTGGGTTGCAGTTGAAAGAACTAAAGTGGGTCCAACCACAGCGGTCCACTCAGGATTGAGCCTGAGGCCCTCGCCCAACGCGGAGCACCTGCACAGTAATATTGTCGGGTCCGCCGCGTTGCCGGGCCAGTTTGACCAACATTGCGCAGCATACCGCTGGGGCATAGCCGGTCACAGCGGCCTCCATCTCTTCCTCGGACACGACGCCCCACAGCCCGTCGGTGCAAAGCAGCAGATCGTCGGCATCCTGCAGAGTCACCGCTTGCTCGCCGCTTTCGACCGCAACTTCCGTCCCCGCCCCTAAAGCAGCCGTGAGGATATGGCGCTGCGGGTGCTTCTCGGCGTCCTCAGGGCGGACAATGCCGCTCTCGACGAGGCGTCCGACATAAGAGTGATCGCGCGTGAGGCGCGAGATGTGAGAGCCTCGCACTAAGTAAAGACGGCTATCCCCGACGTGCGCAAAACAGAGCTGTCGGCCGCGAATCACGAGCGCGGTGCAGGTGGTGCCCATGCCATGCAACCCGGGATGCTGCTCGGCATAGCCTTGAATCCTTTCATGCGCTGTGGCAAAAGCTTCCAGCAAAGCTACTTTAGGATCGCCGCGGAAGACGTCGTCGTATACTTCGCGAACCGTCTCTACCGCGAGTCGGCTGGCTTCCTGGCCGCCTTCATACCCACCCATGCCGTCGGCAATCACGGCCAATCGGCCTTTGCGCTGAAAGTCTTCATCGCCTGCAGGCTCCCAGTAGAGAAATGAATCCTCATTGTTCTCGCGCTGGCAACCTACGTCGGTCAGGCTTGCCACTTCGACGCCGGGTCTCGCATTCATGCAGTCAACGGACAACCCCTTACCTCAAGCGCACCGGGGGAAGTTCCTGAGCGCTGCTATTTGACACGAGCCTCCCCCGCTCTCCGTTCGATTCAACGGGAGCCCAACATGCCCGGCCATTATAGACAAGTGGAAGCTGAAAAAGGCAACGCGGACGCGGAATTGTAAGAATTTGACAAGAGAACGGAAAGGCCCTTTGAAACTTTACGGGGTAAACTTTCTACAAACCCTTGCGTGGAATTCCCTTGGATGCGGTCGTCCCCGGAGATTTAGGGACATCCGATTCGGCGCCCGTTAAAGTCAGGTCGGCGGACCAGCATTCAGAAATCAGCTTCCAGTCTCCGCTGCTCTGCTTGGCGAATACCCATAGATATTTGCCACGCTCTTCGCGGCGCTTGCCCGCTGTGCCCGGCACCAACGCGCTATAGCGTCCCACTTCGTGCGCCAAGTCGCCAGCAACTTCAACGCGCATGGGCTCGACGGAAACCTCTCCCAAACCAGCCTCAAGAGCGCTGAAGAAAAATTCGCGCACGGCTGCCGCGCCGCGAATCGCGGGGAGGTTGGAGCGTAACACCAAGGCGTCAGGCGCGTAGAGGTCGAGCAACTCATCCAGTTGCCGGGTATTGCAGGCCAGAACCCACTCTTGGGTAAGACGCCGTACCGCAGCCTCGCTACGGCTCATGGGTTCGCCCTTGGCCGCTGCAGCAAGGCGAAGGCGGTCAGCTTCCCGCGCACTTTCCGGAGCGTTAACCCGCGTTGCAACAAATGCGGTCTCGCTTCCTCCGGGCAAGTAGTGGTGATGATAGTGGTGGTGATAGTGGTGCACCGCTCCGGCCGATCCTGCAGGAGGATGAATCTCGTGCATGGCTCCTGGGTCCGGAGTTTGGGGCAACGGTTCTGCGGCAGATAGCGGCGATTGGGCTATCGACTGAGCGCGTCCGCCCTCCGCGGAAAGACCGCACTTCGCGCAGAACTTGGTGCCGGGGCGATTCTGATGCCCGCACGACGGACAAGAAGTTGAAGATGACAGTGATTCACCAGCGGAGTCTTCCGCAGCTTGCTCGGAATCCATTTCCGTGGCGAGACGCTGCATGGCTTGCAGCGCTGCGGTGATAGCTTCCTGGTTTGGACGCTGGCGGCGAATCTCCGGATACAGCCGCTCGTAAATCTCACTCAACGCCGGGTTGTGCGCAACGGCTCCATGCGCGGCATCCGGGCGATGTTCGGAATCCGCCGCAGAAGCTGTGGCCGATGGCTTGCCGAGTTTCTGTTCTCTATCCACGATTCAATCGCCGGTTTGAGTTTAACTTACCGGCTCACGCCGCCTAGTCATTCTAGCCCATGCCGGAAGTTCAACGCCGGGAAAACTCGATCTTTCCTTCCGCTTCGGTCGGAACGCCGTTGCAGGTTGCGGGGCGATAACGCCAGGCGCGAACCGTTTGCAGAATATTGCGGTCGCCAACTGTCCCCACGCTTTGCAGAATGAGAGGACTGTGCACACGACCATCCGCACCGACGATGAAGCTCACCTTAACATTGGCGCCATGCGCGGCAGGAACCATCAGGGGATCAGGGGTGGTCAAAGCCTCGGGCGGTTGAGTGTCTTCACAACGCGCGCGAGCGCTGATGTGGGGCACGTCACTGAATTCAGCGGCCCGATGAGGTGCCCGCCAGATCTGTTGTTCGCGTTCCTCCAGTACTGCATGGCGTAAACCGGGAGCCGATGGATTCACGGAGGCAAAACAGGAGGAAACGGTGAAGATTAAAAACCACGGCCAGATGCGCGAGACTTTCTTACTTGTCGAAGGGCGTTGCTCAAGCATGCCCTCTTATTGGCAACTGTGGGGCCAGCCATGATCCATCCTAGACCGCTTATTATCAACGATTTGCGGGTGTTATCGACAACCAGAACGCGGCAAAAGTGAAGACGATTGCACATCTCGGCGGGATCGCGACTGTTCGCTGAGAGAATATTTTTCAACTGCCATCAGGCCTTCGAAGAGTGCAGAGTCAGCAGCGTGATTTCGGGTGGACAATTCAACCGCACGGGAACCGTCACTGTACCGAGACCGGCATTTGTGTAGAGCGGGAGTGGTCCAACCTGGTAAGTTCCCAAGACATACTTCTTGGCCATTTCCGGTAAGTAAAGCGGAGGCAAGAACGGCAGCCTGACTTGACCTCCGTGAGAGTGCCCGGAGAGTTGCAGGTCGATGGAAAACCGGCATGCTTCATCGGCGAAGTCGGGTTCATGCGCCAACAGAACGACCGCTTCGTCGCGTGGCACATTGCGCAAGGTCGCGGCAAGGTCTGCCGTCCCGCCGATCACATCGTTCACTCCTGCTAGCCAAAAACGGCCACTGCCGCGCTCGATCGCCACAGACTGGTTCGCGAGGACTCGAATATTTTCGACCTCAAGGGCTCGAGTAACGTGCTGCGGGTCCGTGTTGTCATCGTGATTCCCCAGGACGGCCCACAGACCGAGGGGAGCTGTCATTTGGCGCAAAAGGCTGGCGCAAGGTTCAGCCGCGAAAGCTGCTTTTTTCTCATCTCCGAACTCGGGCACAGATACAAAGTCCCCAGTGAGCGCAATCAGATCTGGATGTAGGCCATTCACCAACGGGATGGTTGCGTGAAGGGGATGTACGGAGAAATAAGGGTCGTAGTGGAAATCGCTGAGCAGCGCGATGGTAAAGCGGTTCAGCTCTCGCGGCCAGCGCGACAGGAAAAAGTCGCGGCGCACGATCCGCGGTCGGTTCGGCTCCAGCAGCAGCGAATCTCCGGCAACCGCGAGCGTGCCAACGGCCGCAGCGCGAAGAAAGAACTGACGTCTTGTAGTGGGGATAACTGGCAAACGGAAATTGTTCTGCACGCCCTGACGGCATGCTCTCCCTCAGCATAACCTGAACCGAGAGAGTCCGCGCAGGTTAGAACCAACCTTATATAGCTAGCGATAGAGCAGAAACTCGAATTGGCATACTGAACAGCGGGGCGTATCAGAAGCCAAACGTCACTTGCAAATCGATGCGGCGGTTGGCCGCGTTATTCGAGAAAGGACCGCCTTGCATTTGATTTGAAGTGTCGAAAAACCGCGAACCCAGAATTCCGCTGGGGTTCGCGAGGTTTACTTTATTGAAAACATTGCGAGCATTCACACCGAACGTAAGGTTGTAGCGGCGATCGGAACTCCCGCCGGACATCCCGCTCGGACCGCCACCACCACCCCCGAAAACATGACCGCGCGGACCACCTCCGCCGCCGCCTCTTCCACCGCCGCCGCCACCACCCGGTCCGCCGCCTTGCTGTCCTTGATTGCCGCTGGCGCGAGTAATTTTAGGGCCGAAGCCAAAACTCTTGGTGAGTCTTAGGTTCATCACCACATGCGCTGGACCGGTACCGTAGTTGACGGGAGTGATTCTTGAGCTTGCAGTGGGAGCGGCGTCGAAAGTTCCGAGTGGCGTGCAGTAAGTCGTAGAGGGTGGCGTGGGCGGAACAACGGCGGGGCACGTTATGGTCGAGACCAGCCCCGGCCGATCGTTGAAGACAGAATCGTTATTGAGGTCATTCGTCGTCGTAATGTTAAAGGGAGACCCGGAGCTTGCGATCATGAACGGGTTCAGGCGGAAGTTATAAGGGAGCGAAAAGGAACCACCGAAAAAAAGACGGTTGCGCGTATCGAAGGACGCGCGACCGTAGTCGGCGCTGATGTTGTGGGAATTCGAGGGAAGACTTGAAACTCCAGACGTGTCGCTGTTGGCGTAGTTCAGCACATAATAACCAAAGAACTGAACTTTTGAGGCGACGCGGATGTTTGTGTTGGCCCACAATTGATTCTGCCGGAAGACCGCCTCAGAAACATACTGGTAAAGATTCGACGACGCGGTTGGACAGGATGGACTGCACAGCGTTCCGGGGTACGGCGCATTCGCATTGATCGTAAGCAACTGGTCAAACCCGCGCGAATTGATGTAATTGACAGCCAGGGTTGCAGATTTTGTGACTTGCCGCTCGACGCCGATGGCAGTTTGCAAGGTGTAAGGCGCGTGTACGCGCGGGTTGATCTGATAAATCGTGGGCCGGACCGGCGTAACCGCTCCCGTGCATGCCAGGAAGTTGGTTAGTGAGGGACACTCGGGGTTGTTGATGACGAACTGTTCCTGCGTGATGCCGTTCAAGCGTTCAGCTTCCAAAATTTGCGCTTCTTGAAAGCGGTCATAGAAAATCCCAAAGCCTCCACGCAGAACGACCTTAGGCGGCCCCTTCCTGCCGTCAACTCCCCAGGCAATCCCCAGACGCGGCGCCGGGTCCGCATGGTCCCGGATACCGGTCTGCGTTTCAAAGCGCAAACCGTAGCTGAAAGTGATATTGGAGCGAACCTTCCAATCGTCCTGGTAGTAGAGTCCTGCGTCGAAATTGTCCACGACTAAAGGCGGTGTGCCCGTTGTGTATGTGAGCTGAGTTGCGATTGGCGTAATTGTGTTGCCAGCGTTCTGAATTGCGTGAGCGTAGGAAACCGGGCACGGAGCCTGTCCGGCAGTAGGCACGCAACTCGTCTCCTGGGCAGTGTCAACCAGAGAAGAGAAGGTGAATGTGCCGTTGAAACCGGAAGTGGAGCTGTTCGCGTCGCGAATCCCGCGCAGCCGCGCTCCGAACTTGATGGTGTGATTGCCGTGAATGATCGAAGTGTAGTTCTGCAGTTCGTAGTGATCCTGATGATCGAGAATATTGCCCTGGCTGTTTCCTCCGCCGTTAAACGATCCCAGCACGTTGAGCGCAGGCTGGGCATTCGCCGCGAATTGATTGGCGATCTCGCGCAAGTATTGGAATCGCGTTTCATTCACGATCTTTGCGCCGAACACCTGGGTATCGCTGATTTGCAGCGTGTGCTCGGTGGATTCGGAGTTGTAAGCCTGAGACGCCAGGCTGAAAGTGCCGATGCCATCGTCGTTTTGAGTGTCTCGAAAATACTGGTAGCGAGCCGTCAACGTGTTGTTCTTGCTGACTTGATAGTCAATTCGAGGCGTGATGTTGGTTCGATATCGATTGTTAGGCACAGACTCGATGAACGGGGTTGCGGCAAGCGTGATGGGATCAAGAGTGAGCGCGTTGATGGCAGACAGATCGTTGATGTTTCGCCGCTGAGCGTTAAAGAAAAACGAGGCCTTCTTGTTGATCGGACCGCCGATATTGCCGTCAAACTGGGTGGTATCGTAGCCTGGCTGGTTGGCGCCCCCGAATGGATTTGGCGAGTTGAACGCGGAGTCGTTGCCAATCACGAAGAACTGGCCGTGGAATTTGTCGCTGCCAGGTTTGGTGAAGACTTCAATTCGTCCGTAGCCGAGCTTGTCGTACTCGGCGGAAAACGGATTTGAATTGATGCGAATTTCGCGGATGGATTCTTTGGGCGGAAGCTGGCCTGCGGTGAAGCCATCGATGTAAAGTTGCCCGCCATTGGGCCCAGCCGACGGCCCCGCCAGCGCCTGCAAGTCGGTGAGCAGTTCATCGGGATCGTCGGGCAACGCTTCCAGTTCTTTTCCTGAAATCACAATGGCCCCGGCGTTGTTGGCCGGATTCACATCCACCGTCGGTGCAGTATCGGAGACCTGAATCTTCTGCTGCTCGACTTCAATATCCATCGAAACATTCAGGCGCTGCGGCTGATCCCCGGCGATGACTACGTTGTCGTTTTCGTAGACCGAGAATCCTGTGGCGACGATCGTCAGGGTATACGTTCCTGTGTAAAGCCCTTTGAACTCATATTGCCCCTGTCCGTTCGATTGAGTCGGTATGGGCTTCGAGGAAGCAGCCCCCGGCGTAAGCACGACGTTAGCGTTGGCAATGGCCGCGCCCGAAGGATCGACTACTTGCCCGCGCAAAACGCCCGAAGCGGTTTGCAACGAACCGCCGGATTGCGGCGCGGAAGCCGGCGATGATGTTGTGTTCTCCGGCGCGGTGGTCTGCGCTGCCGCCATCGCGAACATCTGCAGCAAGAACAAGAAGATGATAGCTATGAATTGCGAGTATTTCCGAAACTTCATCCAACGTTCCATTATTTGACAAGAATCCCGGCTTGAAAATTTGGTTGCATGCTTCTATTGAGGACAAACAGCACTATGGGCCGCCTGCGTCGCCGGAAGGTGCGCTTAAGCTCCAGGGCGTAAGCAACGCGGCACTACTGGCGCCGGGAGCGGCCCGCAAAATCGGCTCAACGCCGCTTAGCAACGTGATCACCGTGCCGACCCCATTACTTTCCGCAGTCGAAAGAATCAGCACGGCATCGCCTTTGTGCAGGTCAGTCAGCGAAGTCGCGGGTGCGCGAGTGAGCAAGCGCTGAAAATCCGGACTGCCACCGGAACGCCCGCCCATGGCCGTTCCTGACGATCCCGCGCCCGTTCCGCCTGGGGCAGGTGCTGCACGGGAAGCGGCGCCGCCCGCAGGGGAGCCCGAACCGCTGTCAGCGCTAGGCGGGGATCCTGAAGCCGCTCCCTTTAACACCATTGCAATCCGCTGTGCCATTTCAGGGGGCAGGTTGTGAAGTTGAGAGTCCGGAGCGATTTTGACGACCACAGTTTTCTTGCCTACCAAATCGTGAACGCTGAGAGTCGATGAACTTGCGTCGACAGAATTCACGGTGCCCACAATGCTGGAGAACGATCCGGAAACAATTTCTTCGGCCTGTAATTCCGTTCCATCCGCACTGCGTTCGCCGCGCGCCCGCACTTGATCGCCAGAATGAACTTCCTGTAGCGTGCTTGCCTTGGCATCTTCAAACTTCACGGAGTCGGGAGCGTAGCGGCGAAATACAGTAGCTTGGGAACTGTGAATGACAACGCGCTTGCCGCGGGCTGAGATGGTGATGGTTCCAGCCGCGGCATCGACAGAAGTGGCAAGTCCATCTACTCCACGTTTCTGCCAGTCTTGCAGTTCATGCTGATGCAGCGTTTCGACGTCGGAACTTTTCATCACCACAACAGTGGAAGCAGTAAGCGACTGGTTGCCGCCAGAGGTTTTCCCCGCAACCAGAACGCGGTCACCGACCTGCAAGTCCTGCAACTGAATCGGTGTGCTGTTCTTGAGATCTTTTTCACCAGGAGCGATACGAACGATGCGTGTTGCAGGCTGGACCGTGACGTTGACGTCCGCGCCGGAATCCGGAGTCAGCGTGATCGAATTTCCGCTGATGGATTTAATAGCCCCAATGCGCCGGCTGGCCGCACCCGGTGCATTGGCCTGTTCAGTTTGTGGGCTCGAGGGCACCGCACATCCGGCTGGCACGAAAAGAACGCCGATGGCGACTCCCATGCACAGTGCAATAGCCGGACGCCGGAATATAGCTGCAGTCATAAAGGTTTTGTAGATGTATACAATTAACTTACTACTTAAATCTACATCGCCATCGCCCACAAAAGCGCAGGATTTACAAAGATTTACCTCAGCGTGAGTGAATTCTTACGACGGAGATACAGCCTGGACACGGATTCGCACGAATGTTGAGAGGATAAAAATTCAGAGCGTGGACCTATTCCGCGATCAGCAGATTTTCCGCGAAAGGCCATTGCTCATCGATCCACTGCGCCTCGCAACGGAAACCGGTCGCACGAGCCATCTGAAATATTTCCTTCGACGAGTATTTGTGACTACTCTCGGTCCAAATCGTCTCGTCCGCGAGAAATTCAACGGAAAGATCGGCGGCGGGGATGCTCACGGTCTGGCGGATCTTCGAACGCAGATGCATCTCTACGCTGCGCTGCCAGTGATTGATTTTCGCGACGTGCTCAAACTGTGCGAGGTCGAAGTCCGCGTCCAGTTCGCGATTGATGCGGTTGAGAAGGTTCAGGTTGAAAGCGGCCGTTACTCCCAGCTCATCATCGTAGGCCGCCAGCAGTTGTGCACTCGATTTCTCCAGATCGGTGCCGAGCAGGAGGGAATCTCCCGGCATGAGAATTCGACGAACCTCGGATAGGAACTGAATGCCAGCGGGACGATCGAAGTTCCCGATGGTGCTCCCCAGAAATAACACAAGAAGATGCTGGCCCTCGGAACGGTGCGCCGCGACCTCCAACAGCCCGTCAAGGTACTCACGCTCAAATCCGAGAATGCTGACGTGATCGATATCGCTGAGCTCGCGTTCGCACATGACGAGGGCCGACCGCGAAATCTCGATGGGAAAGTAACGGGTACGTTGGCGGCGGCAAAGCGCTTCAAGAATCTGGCGAGTCTTCTTTCCGCTTCCGCTGCCGAGTTCGGCCACCGCCATGGGACCGGTCAACCGCTCGACGATATCGCTGCCGTAACGCCGCAGCAGACGCTCATCGGCGCGTGTGAGGCCGTACTCCGGCAGGTGGCAGATCACTTCGAACAGGGCGGAGCCGACATCGTCATACAAATATTTTGACGGCAGTTCCTTCTGGCCTGGCTTCGTAAGCCCTGCGTGCACGTCTGCGGCGAAGGCATAGTTTCTGTTCGGAGTAATCGCATGAACCAGCATTTTGGTAACTCCTTCCAATAGCGCATCGACGTCGTCTAGCTAGCTGATTCAATGATCAGCGGCTCACACAGCGAAATCCCGCGTAAACAAATTGGTAGTGCGGCTGAAACCAATTGCGAAATGTAGGCCGTAACATGCACGCCGCGGTACGCGCCGATCCGCCCTTCATGACAAAATGCTTGCCGTCAAAAAAGTCTGCGGAATATCCACGGTAAAACGGAAACGGCTCGAATCCGGGGAACGGCGCGAATTCTGTGGAAGTCCACTCCCACCCATTCCCGAGCAGTCCCTCAACCCCGAAGGTGCTTCGGCCCGCGGGAAACGCATTCACCGGCGCGGGATTCCAGCTCATAAAATCAAAGTTGCCAAACTGCGGCGCAGGCGCTTCTTCACCCCAGGGGTAAGTTCGATCATCTCCGGCAGGAGTGCCATATGCTGCACGCTGCCATTCGCCTTCGGTGGGCAGCGACTTCCCTACCCAGCGGGCGTAAGCTTTCGCCTCCGCTTGGCTGACATAGACCGGCCAATCCGGCGGCAATGATAGGTTTTCGAACATGGTGTGATAGAACCAGCGATCTCCCTCACGCTTCCAAAATGCAGGATGGGTAATTCCCTGCCGTGCCTTCCAATTCCAATCTTCGCCATCGCCCCAGAATGCCTGCGTTTCGTATCCTCCCGCGGCGATGAACTCAAGATACTGACGGTTCGTCACCTGAAACTGATCGATGGCAAATGCCGGGACATTAACGCGGTGAGCTTCGAATTCGTTATCCCACCCAAAAATTTGAGCGTCGCGCGGCAGGCCGAGAGTGGCCGTGCCCTCTGGAATTTCAATGCTTCGATGATCGACTGGCGAGGTTGGAAAGTTCAACAATTCTCGTTGCGGCAGCTTCCGATCGAGCGGGAGTTGATGAAACATATAAGCCAGCGTTTCCACGTGCATCAATCGATGCTCAATCGCAACGTTGAGCAGAGTGCTCAGCGGGAATCCATCGGCCGAGGGCGGATGAGAATCAGCAATTGCCTCTGCGAATTTCTCATCGAGAACGGCGCGGATTTTTCGGACATACTGTTCCACCTCAGCAACAGATGGCCAGTCCGCAGGTTGATCGGAAGGCAACCCGCCGCCGACGGGATCAATGCCGAACGCAAATAGCCTGTCAAACCCGGGATGAAAACTCTTGAGTCCAAGAACGCGCTCATGGAACAAATTCCAATCGAAAGCTTCGAGATGCCCGATGTAGAAAATGATCCGGTGACGTTCGGCGATGGGCCGGACGTAAAGCGAATCTCGCTTGACGATGCCGAATAGGTGGTCGGTTTGTTGGCGTGCGCCAGCGATTCGGGCGATCAACTCATGACTCGTGACGGTATCGCTCTGCGTGGCAAGCATTCCCTACCTCCGAGTTCATCTTAAGAAAGCCGACGAAAACAGACCGTCAGTCTATGCCTACGGGCCAGCCGCGTACCATAGGGTAATGCACCTACCGGTCTACCATGTCGACGCCTTCACTACCAGGGCTTTTGCTGGAAACCCAGCCGCCGTGTGCTTTCTGGCAGAGTGGTTAGATGACGATTTGCTGCGCGCGGTCGCAGCAGAGATCAATTTCTCAGAGACCGCATTTTTAGTGCCTGGCCGCGACCACTACGAATTGCGCTGGTTCACCCCCCGCTGCGAGGCGAAGCTGTGTGGGCATGCCACGCTGGCCGCCGCATTCATCATATTTAAGTTTCTCCAACCGGAACTCGACGTAGTGCGCTTTGAAACCCGCTTCAGTGGGGCATTAACGGTTTTGCGAGATGGGGGTTTGTTCGCGATGGATTTCCCTGCCCTGCCTCCCTGGAATTGTCCCGTTCCGCCAACCGCATTGATAGAAGGTTTGGGCAAAACGCCGACGGCTGTGACGCAGATTGCAGACAATTATTTCGCCGTGTACGAGCGGGAGGCGGATGTGAAAAATATCCACCCCGACTTTCGATTGCTCGAGAAACTGCATCCCGCGGGAGTCGCTGTCACAGCGCCCGGCGACGACGCCGACTTCGTCTCCCGCTATTTTGCCCCCAGCTATGGCGTCCCCGAAGACCCGGTAACCGGCTCGACGCATTGTTCGCTGGCGCCGTATTGGGCTCAGAGGTTGGGCAAGACGAAACTGCACGCTCGCCAGATTTCAGAGCACGGCGGCGAACTCTGGTGTGAAATCGTTACTAATCGAGTAATTCTCAAGGGAAGCGCTGTGCTTACGTTGGAGGGAAAGTTACTGATTTGAACTCTTCAGGAATTAAACCACCGAGAATATACTTGCTGATCTCATTTCGCAGCGGACTCATAGCAATCTCCTACGTGTCTGCGCTGTTCATCAGTCACTTCATGCTGCCGCCACAACGCTTCTCTTTCCGCGCGGAGAGCGCTGGCTGGTAAGACGACGATATAGGAGACGGTATCGTTCTTTTCCACGAGACGAACAACGCGTCCCTTTTCTTGCGTAATGTGGTTGCGTAGCAGATCACCAACACGGAATCGCATAGTCAAACTCCTAGCGGCGCGCCAGTGAACCTAGTTTTGCAGACTCGCCTTGGAATACCCATAGGGTATGTGCCGTAGGCGAATAACAGGCGAATAGCTTGCGTCAAAGAAGCCCTTTGCTCCGCAGGAATTCCTGCGCCACGTCTTTCACGTCGCGATGCTGGCCGTCCAGAGCGTAGTTCAGCTTCTGCATCTCTTGATCGGAAATTTTGCCAGCCAGGTCGGCGACCGCTTGCGCCACCTGGGGGTGCTGCTGCAACGTATGCTGCCGGATCACCGCAACCGCCTCATACGGAGGAAAATAATGGCGATCATCTTCAAGGACGAATAGATCCAGCGCAGGAACCAGTCCGTCTGTCGTATTGCCCGCGGCTATATCGATCTGACGAGCTTTAAGCGCGGGAGCGAGTAAACCCAGGTCCATCACCCGAGGCGGCGAGGCAAAATGCAGGCCGTAGGCTGCGGCCAGCCCGGCGTATCCGTCAGGCCGTTCCATGAACTCGTAACCGAACCCGGCTCGCCACTTTGGAGCGAAGGCAACCGCCTGCGACAAAGTCTTGAGGCCGAGTCGGCGTGCATCCTCCCCGCGAATCTCCAGAGCAAAGGAATCGTTGAAACCGAAGGGCGGGCCGAGCGTAAGACCAAAATGATTTTCATAATCGCGCTTGACTCGCTCGTAGACCTGTTGCTTATCCCCTCCAACTTGCTGCTTGAGTATGGCGGTTAAAGCTGTGCCCGTGTATTCGGGATAGATGTCGATACGTCCGGCAAGCATCGCCTGCTGACAGATATAGGTTCCCGCGAGATAAAAGCGGCGTTCCACTTTCAGTTGAGAATGCGCTTCAATCTGCTGGGCAAGAAGTTCGCCGAGAATCAGCGACTCGGTAAAATTTTTGGATCCGACGACAATGCGATCGTTATGCGATGAGGAACACGAGGATAATAAGAGACTTAAGAGAAAAAAGAGGATCGAGATCTGCCCTCGTGCTTTGAAAAGGGCTTCGACGGCACGATACGGCTTCCATCCTTGTCGATTCTGTTTCATCGTGGGCGCAGGCGCCTCTCGATCCACCCCAGGCCGAAATCCGCCGACAGCGCCAGAATCGCGGCGGGAATCGCACCAGCCAGAATGAGCTGATTGTTTACCATGGCAAGACCGCGAAAGATGAACTCGCCCAATCCGCCGGCGCCAATCGCGGCGGCGATGGTAGCCAGCCCCACCGAGACGACGACGGCAACGCGCACACCGGAAAGAATCACACTCAACGACAGCGGCAATTCCACTTGAAGCAACAACTGGGAATCTGTGAGGCCCATACCGCGCCCAGCCTCGACCACCGCGGGATCGACTCCACGAATTCCGGTGTAGGTGTTGCGAATCACGGGTAGCAGCGCGTAGAGAGTGAGCGCAAGAATCGCTAGGCGATCCGCACGATCGCCGAGCCAGGGTACGGGCAACAGAAAACCAAAGAGAGCGAGACTCGGAATCGTCTGAATAATGTTCGCGGCACCCAGCACCGGCCTATTCCAAGCCGGCCAGCGCGCGCTCACGATTCCCAGTGGTATTCCAATGAGCACCGTAAGAAGCGTAGAGATGCCCACCAGCCAGAGATGCTCCAGGGTCAGTTCAAGAACTTGTTCGTGGTTCTGCAAAATAAAATGAAAGAGATTCATGACGTACCTCGATTTGCCGCAGGGACCGAAGCTTCCGCAAAGGCTTGCGCGTACGCCGAGGCCAAGGGGTCAGTGGACCGCAGGAAATCCTCTGGAGGGAGAACTGTAATCAGACGGCCAGTTTCCATCAGAGCGATGCGCGAACCCAGCCGCAACGCTTCACGCAAATCATGCGTGACAAAAACTACGGTTTTATTGAGCCGTTGTTGCAGCGCGAGAAATTCGCGCTGGAGCTGGTCGCGAGTAAGCGCGTCGAGCGCGCCGAAAGGTTCGTCCATCAACAGAATCGCAGGATCGGCCGCCAGCGCCCTTGCAACTCCTACCCTTTGGCGTTGCCCGCCTGACAGCTCGTGGGGATAACGCGACCCTAGTTTCGACTCGAGGCCCACCATCTGCAGGAGCTCTTCCACGCGGCCACGAATTCGATCAGCGGGCCAACCTTCGATCCGCGGCACCAAGCCAATATTTTTCTCCACCGTAAAATGCGGGAACAAACCTACTTCCTGGATGACATAGCCGATGCTGCGCCGCAACTGGATGACATCAGTTTTCGAGGCGGGCGAGCCATTCACGAGCACATCCCCGGCGCTCGGAATCAACAGCCGGTTAATCAGCTTTAGCGTCGTCGTTTTTCCGGAGCCGCTGCGGCCCAACAGAACAAGAGTCTCACCGCGCTTCACCTGCAGATTCAGCCCGGAAAGCAAACGCTGGTGATTCGGCAGCGTGTAAGCAACGTCGCGGAATTCAATCACTGCACACTCAGTGGCAAGTTGTTCCATATTCGAGTACGACTGATCTTCGGGTGACACGAAGCTCGTCAAATCATGTCCGCCAAGCATACCCTGCGGCGCGTAAACCTGGCGCGGGAAAGCGTTCGCTCTTTCCCTGCGAGTTACTCTCGTTCCACCCGCATCCGGAGTGCTAATAGACGACTCGACTCCCTCCCGCTACGATTTTGAAGAGATTCATTGTGGAAACTCAGTCTGGGTGTGAGTGTGTCTGCTTTACGCAATTTTCTTTGCTGGTTGATGGTCGCCCTGTGTCCGCTGTCGGTCGTCGCGAAAGATGCGGCCCCCGCCTCCGCCGTCTTGCGCAGCGATGGCGGAGTGTGGGTGAACGGCCTTGAGGTAACGGAATCAACGGTCGTTCTTCCCGGTGATTCGGTGGAGACTAAAGCCAGGGTCGTCGCCAACATCGACGCAGAAGGTTCGTCTGTGCTTGTCCAAGCGCAGTCGATCGTGAAATTCCAAGGCACGTACGTGACGTTAGAGCACGGTAGTGTTTCGGTCGGAACCTCGACGCTAATGAGCGTTCACGTAAACTGCCTGAAGGTCGAACCCGTTTCGACTGATCGCACAGAATACGACGTAACCGATGTCAACGGCTCGGTTCACGTTGCCGCTCACAAGAAGGACGTCAATATCGAGCACAGCGCTCTCCACAAAGCTGCTTCGGAAGACAAGCCAAATAATTCCGCCACGGTGCATGAAGGCGAAGAAACCAACCGTGAAGAATCAACCGCTTGCGCGGCTGCGCCACGCACCGCGCCAGCCAGCAACGGTCTGAATCCCAAATGGCTCGAGATCGGTGGAGGTGGCGGAGTTGGAGCTCTGGTGCTCTGCCTTCTGCTCTGCCGCGGCAACAGCCCGCAAAGCGTCAGCCCTTCACAGCCTTAACGCACGCCCCGAAGTTCGTGGCTGGATCGGCGAATCAGCGTATACTAGAGATCTTGACCTCGAAGACACCCTGACAGCACGTTGCGCCTTCGCGATTGAGAAGATTCCCTGAAAGGCGAGAAGACGTGCCGAACCTAAGAAATTCTCGGAATCAGACCCGACAATCCCAAGGAACTAACCCACGGCTCTGCAGGCAGCATATTTCGAATATTTGAACCGCAATTCGGTATAGGTGCGGGGTGCAGCTAGAGATGTGGCCGCTGTGATCTTTTTGTGAATAGCCCGCAGGGGCAGGAGACGGATATGTCCGGAATCAACGGAGACAAGGCAAGATTTAACCGGCGGCGCAGGCAGAAGATCAGTCGACGTCAAAGCAATCAGAAGATGTTAAAGGACCTGGCAGAGAAAAACTTGGTCGCTCCCGTAGCACAAACCGGCGCCAAGGAGAAAGCATGAGCACGCCCGTCGACGGTTTGCCGCTTTTGAATTCGGACAGCAGTCCGGCAAAAAAGAAGCGGGTGCTATTGCTTGACACCTCGCAGACCAAGCGCGATTTGCGAGCGGATGTAATGCGTAAACTTGGCATCGAGGTTGACTGCGCGGCCGATGTGCTCGAGGCACGGTGTTGGTGGCGCGCCGATCTGTACAATCTCGTCCTCATCAACGTGGCGAGCGAGATCGACAGCCGGGACAAGTTTTGCCTGGACATCCGGAGCGCGACCCCTCCGCAGAGGATCGCGTTCTTCGTAGGTGGTCCCGAGTATCTCTCGGCTTCGCCGCAGGGTAACGATGTGCATGCGGGAGAAATTCCTCTGGCTAGCGAAATTGTTTCCGCCCTGCAGGCTTCCGAAGGCTCATCGCAGCGGTGGGGAATACTCGAAGCGTGCAGACGGATTTCTTCAGTCCGCTCGGTCAGCGAAGCTCGTTCACGAGCACTGCGGGAAACACCTCGACCTTCACGCTGGGCTGAAGCCATCGAACAGCATTCCGCACCCGAGCGGGCTCAGCCCGAAACTTTATTTGCTACACCAATCGAAAGAGACCAACCCTTATGAAGAATCTATACGTCGGAAACTTACCTCATAGCACCACCGAACCAGAGCTTCGCGGCCTGTTCGAGGCGCATGGCGCAGTCGAGCGTGTAAGCATTGTTACGGATCGCGAGACCGGCCGTGCGCGCGGCTTCGCCTTTGTGGAGATGTCCAATCCAGCCGAAGCAGACAAAGCCGTCGCCGCGTTAAATGGCAGTGAGCTTGGCGGACGAGCTCTGAAGATTAACGAAGCCAAGCCCAAAACCGATTCGCCGCGTGGTGGAGGCGGAGGCGGAAAACGCTTTGGTGGCGGCGGTGGTGGAGGCGGCAGCCGCGATGATTATCAGGGTCATGCTCGCCAGCCCCGCGAACCCCGCTGGTAGCGATCAACGAGAGTTTCGCGGAAGTCCAGCCTAAGCGGAACCTATTAAGCAGAGTCTAGGAACTCGCGATTTGAAGAGAGCAGCATGGTTAGAACAACGCTGCCGCAAAATAACGATTGGAGACTGGAATGCCAGGAAGAGGACGATCAAGCTTTACCAAACGCCAGAAAGAACACACGCGCCAGCAAAAACAGCGCGACAAGGCCGAACGCCGTACCCAGCGCAAGACCGAGGAGCCATTAGGGACATCGAGCGATTCGAGCGAACTGGATTTAGATGAGTTGCAAAGACATGCTGCCGAGCAAGCCGCTCTATTCCAAATGGGAGATGATTCCGATATCTCCAGCATCCCGCGCGGCCCAGAAAAAAACGAGTCGTAAGTTCTTGCCGCTTAGTGGTTAAGTAACGTGCGGAAATAAATCGATCCAAAAATTAAGGCGCGTCTCTAAAAGACGCGCCCTTTTCAATGTTACGACGTTCCCTGAATTCTGCGAACTTCCCGTTTACGCGAATACTTCGCCGGGCATCTTCGTCAAAGTTCGGCTGGCCAAAGTGTTTTGGACTACATGCGTGGGTTTCCCAGCATTCGACCAATCCACTTGTTTGCGTTCGATGCGCAGCTTTAGAGCACACTCGATATGGCGAAGTTCGATGACCTCGGCACCGGATACCAAACTGGAAGCCAGCCCTTGCGAGCCTGCCCGCCCCGTCCGCCCAACACGATGAATGAAATCCTCCGCCATCTTCGGCAAATCGTAATTAATTACATGCGCTACATCGTCGATGTGCAAACCGCGGGCCGCCACGTCAGTGGCAACCAGCACGCGGAAGCGTCCCTGCTGAAATCCGCTGAGCGCTCCATTGCGCTGCGACTGTGAGCGGTCGCCGTGAATCATCGCCGCGGAAAAACCTTCGCGCACCAGCTCTTTCGCGAGCCGTTCGGTGCCCCGCTTTGTGCGGGCAAAGATCAGCGTCTGGCCTGCTTCGGCGTAAAGCAACTGGCGCAGAACGTCGGCTTTCTCAGCAGGACGAACTTCATAAGCCTGCAACCGAACACTCTCAACCGGCTTCAACACCGAACCGATGGCCACGCGGATAGGATCATGCATAGCATCGTTCACCAGACCGGCGACCGATTGCTCCAGTGTGGCTGAGAAGCACAACGTCTGCCGGCGTTGCGGAAGCACCGCGAGGATGCGCCGGATTGCGGGTAAAAATCCCATATCGAGCATGCGGTCGGCTTCGTCGAGCACCAGGATTTTCACGTCGCGCAAGTCGATTAGCTTGCGGCTAATAAAATCCTGCAAGCGCCCGGGAGTCGCGACCACCAAACTGGACCCGCCACGCACCGACTGAATCTGTGTTTTTTCGGAGACACCGCCAATAACCAGCGCAGCCTTCGGCACTCCTTTGCCACGCAATTTTTCGTGTTCTTCGTTAACCTGAATCGCCAGTTCGCGCGTTGGCAATAACACCAGGACGCGGACTTTCTGCGACGGTTCGCGCTGCAGCATTTCAATCACCGGGATTAGAAATGCCAGCGTCTTGCCGGTGCCGGTCTGCGCAGTCGCCAGCACGTCTTTGCCTTCAAGCGCACAGGGGATGGCCTGTTCCTGGATCGGCGTTGGAGTAATAAATTGAGCTGCCGCCAGCCTCTGCTGCAAAGCAGAAGATAGCGGTAATTCTGTAAAACTTGTCATTCGTAATTTTCTTTCTGGAGGGGCCTGACCAAACTCTGAATACACGTGTCGTGAGTTCCCATGCCGCTCTTAATTTTTGATTTGACGCTGAATAAACGGCAGGCAGGAAAAGCGGAGATGAATCTGATCCAACAGGATCACCGCGTCACGAGCAAACCGTGGCAGTAGCGTTGAGAACCATTATAGCATAGGGCTTTACTGCACCCCGCTCGATACAGCATTACGAAAGTCACTGAGTCGCTTTGACGCAATTCAAAGCAGTGTTTACCGGGTTTTACTGCGGAATCCAGCGCGCATGATTTGTGAAAAGACCATTCACAAAGCAGATCTGGTAAGCAACAAAAAGACCGAAGCAGAGACTCAGCAGGCCTGAAGCCAATCCGAGCCGGCGCGAGAATTTCTGACGCCCCTTCCCCACGAACTTGAACGCCGAAGCAATACTCATCGTGATCAGCATCATGCCGGCAATCGTGCCCACGCCAAAGACCAGCAGATAGGCGATCGCCCAATGGACATTTCGGATCGTGGTTAAAACCAGCAACGCCACGGCCGCGGAACCAGCAAGCCCGTGAACAACTCCGACCACAAAGGGCCGAAGATATTGATACAGGCCGCTCTTCCCGAAGGCGCGATCCATCCACGCCAGCGGCGTCTGATCGTGGGAATCATCACTCGGCTGGTGAGCATGAGTATGCGTGTGGAAGTAGTCTCCGTGACTGTGAGGATGAGAATGGACTACCTCATCGTGCGTTTCGCCGGGCGGCGATGCAACATTGAATGCTCCTACCTTCGTTGACTCGCCCGGCATTGCCCGCAGAAACCCAGCGACATTGATCAGGCCCAGGATTATCAGCATTACGGCAACGGATAACTCCATACTGAGGCCGACCCGCACCGGGATCACGAGGTTGAAGAGTATGATTCCGGCCCCAACCACGAAGATGGTAAGGGTGTGACCGACTCCCCAAAATGCGCCGATCAAAGCTGCCCGCGGGCTGCTGCGTTGGTTGCTGACGATGGTTGTGACCGCGATTACGTGGTCAGGGTCCGTGGCATGGCGCATCCCCAGAAAAAATCCCACGGCGAGAATGGAGAAAAAACCAATCATGCGTTCCGCTTGGATTATCTAGGACGATTGCGCATTGCTGCAAATCAGACGGACGACAGCTATGCTCTTTAGGGGAACTTTAAGGTGTAGTGGACCTCATCCCTACTATCAAGGAAGGACGGCTCCACCGCGAGGCGAAACCGCAGCGTCGGGCAAAGCATTGCCGTGGGGATCGACGACCCGGTCGTTTACAACAATGTCTTGAGCAAGCAGAGGAAGAGACAGAAAAATAGTAAGCAGCAGAAATGAAACTCGGGTTCTCACTTCAACTGTCTTACTACATCTGTAGGCAGACTGTGTCACCCGCGAGGCTACGACGCGCGTCCTGCGGCTTCATCCCAGATGCGGACCGCCTTCGTTTCGCGCAGCAGCAGGCTGTCCACGATAAACGTCATGCCGGCAACAATCATCGGATAATAGAGACCCGCATAAATTCGTCGGACGCCCGCCTTCAATCCAGCAGGTCTGCTTTTCGGTAGAGCATTAGGAAACGGCAGAATTTTATCAATCGGCCGCCGATGCACTGCCTCCCGCTTCAGCCCAAATCTTATTCCCGTGAGTCTCCTTTAACAGGAAACTTCCAACGACGAACGTAATCCCGGCCACGACCATCGGGTAATAGAGTCCGGCATAGATGTTGCCCGTAGCTGCTACGCTCCAAAGTCCGATCAGCGGCAGCAAACCACCAAACACTCCGTTCCCTATGTGATAAGGCAGAGAGACCGACGTGTAACGAATCTTCGCCGGAAAGGCTTCAATCAAATAGGCCGCGATCGGCCCGTAAACCAGACACACGAAAAGAACCTGTATAAACACAAGCAAAACCAGCATGGGGAGATTCGGATTTGGAGCCTCCTTGGCGGGCACCAGTGCACCGTTCGCGCCCGTGGTCATGGGTGTGAGTTTGGTTGCACCGGTCACTTTGTCCTTGGCGGACGTTACCGTGACGATGTTGTTTCCCGCGGCGCGTTCCATGGCCTTGTAGATCGGTATATAGCTGACGACCGCGAGCAGGCAGCCCGCCATCATCAGCTTCTTCCGGCCAATGCGGTCGGAGAGTGCGCCGACTACGGTAAAGAACGGCATCCCTATCAGCACGGCGAGCGCTACTACTTCGTTTACAGTTTTGCCATTAATTTTCAGGATCCCCCCCAGGTAGAACAGCGCATAGTACTGCCCGGTGTACCAGACCACGCCCTGTCCAGCGGTTGCTCCAAAGAGCGAAATTAGGACGAGTTTCAAATTTGCCCATTTGCCGAAGGCGTCCTTGAGCGGCTGCGCCGATGTCATCCCAGCGCTCTTGAGCTGAGCGAAGATGGGCGATTCCTTCATCTTCAAGCGGATGTAGAGTGAGATCAGCACTAGGATGATGGAAACTAGGAAGGGAATGCGCCAGCCGTAAGCGGAAAAATCGTCCTTTGACATCGAATATTGCGTACCCAAGATGGCGACCAGCGAGAGAAAGAAGCCCAACGACGCCGTGATCTGGATGAAGCTGGTGTAGAAGCCGCGTTTGTTATCGGGGACATGCTCGCCCACGTAAACTGCGGCACCGCCATACTCCCCACCTAGCGCTAGTCCTTGGAGAACGCGGATCAAGAGGAGCACGATCGGCGCGAACCAGCCTGCCGTCTTAAAGGTCGGCAACAGACCGATGGCAAAGGTTGAAAACCCCATGATCGACAGGGTTACAAGAAATGCGTACTTGCGACCGACAAGGTCTCCGATCCGTCCAAAAAACAGAGCGCCAAAAGGCCGTACCAGAAAGCCGACGGCGAATGTCGCGAGATAGGCGAGGTACGCGAACGTGTCGTTGCCTTGCGGATAGAACTTCAGGGCCAAGATCAACGTCAGACTGCCGAAAATATAAAAGTCGTACCACTCGATCATGGTGCCGACCGATGACGCCATAATCACTCGCCAGATGCTGTATTCTGCCTTACTGCTCCCTACCACCGCAGCATTCGCCATAAGTTTCTCCCGCCTGCTCGATTCCTATTAAAACCACCCGTGAGGGTCACTATTGCTTTTGCAAAATTGCGCTTACCGTCAATTCTGATCCGGACATTACCGTAAGTTCCCGCTTCCACTGCGTAAAGCCTTGCATGGAAAACACGACAACGTGCGCCCCGACGCTCAGATCAATTTCCGATGGCGTGTTGCCCAAGTATTTGTCGTCGATTGATATTTCCGCGCCCGTGGGCGTCGATACGAATCTACACCTGACCTTCTCTGAAGAATTTTTCTGCGGGAGCTGGGGTAGCGCCGAAGAGGACGGCGCGACCGGTGCAACGGAGGGTGAGTTCGCCGCAGGTGTAGTAGCCGGATGCGGCGCAGGCGCTGGTGGAGCTGCGGTAGCCAGGTCGTAAGCTTTTGTTTCCCCCGGAGCCAGGGTGTACAACTGGCTTCTCGCTTTGCCCTTGTCGTCCACGTAGTAGATGAGAATTCCGCGCTTCTCTTTTTTGGCGTCAAAACTCTCGCCCTTCGGCAAGGGAGTACAGCGCGACCATTTCGAGTCGATCGTGCAGTTCACACGAAATGGAGGATGATTGTCTTCCTGCACTGTCAACGTGTTCGTCAACAGAACGCTCTTGCTGTTGTGGCAATACGCGTCAAAGTTAACCTGATCGCAATTCTTCGGAACTCCACTGTCGTCGATTGTCGTCGAGTGGGTTTCGGAGTCGAGGACCTTGATCCGGATGCTGTCCCTGACGGCGGCATTCGCGTACGGTGCGACCAATACAAATCCCGCTATAAATCCTGCGTAGACCGCCCTCCAACGACTCATCAATAACTCCTTCGGTACTTTCCCTGCCTAAATGGGATCTCTTAACCATTAGGAGAATTAAGAGACCTTTAGTGAAGACCGCCAGTCGGGCAACATTGTGAACCCGAAACCCATGCTGCACAAGGGATTTCTTCGGCCGCAGAATCATGCTCTACGCAGATATAAGCACCCGCGTAGAGCCCTCGACCGCTTGACTAGAACGAGAAGATCGGCCCGAACTCGGTTCGATGATCCTGCCACAAATTGTCAGGCGAGCCGGCGATGTCGTAGTTGACGCCGGGCGCCAGCCGCGTTCCATATACCGACTGCTCGATGCCAAACGTGACGTAGGGATTTATTTTGTAGTAAAGGGTCGCAGCAAAGACCTTACCCATCAGCAGCGGCAACGGGGATAAGGTGTTCGCCGTGGCACCGGCGTTCGGTGTGGTCAGGTCACCCTTTACCACTTGATCCTTGCCAGCATGGAGGTAAAGTTGCCACCCCGCGTTGTGCCCTTTCGGATTGGCATTGAACCAGCGCGAAAGGGGGAAACCAACGTTGACGAATCCGCCAAACGCACGGATTGGCTTTTCAGGAGCCACTACAACGGAGCCCGAACACGTCCCACTTAATGGATTCGCTACCCCCGTGCAGCCTAGGGCAGCCGCTCCCGCCGCAACCAGCGGACCGCCGTCGGTGGAGGTGAATGCGACCACATTCGACAGACCTGCCGTATTGGTGTAGTAAGTATCTACTTGACCACCGAAGAAGAAGCGCAGGTCACCTCCGAAATAGCCACTAGCCACGAGAGTTGCCCAGCGCGTGGGAAGTTGCACAACGATCTGATTACCGTACTGTGTGCTGGAGGAAGTGAAGCCGTTGGGAAAGGCTGCTTCATACGTTGCGCAAAGCGGGCCCGCGGCGCACGCGGCGTAATTTTCCTTGGCCACAATTGAGGTGCGCCGGGACTGGAATCCTGCCCAGGCGATTTGTGCGGGCGCAACCGCGGGAGCTTTGTCGAGCTGCCACTGTAAGGCGAGTCTTCCCTCGACCTCCGGTCGTCCTGAGTCGGCCCCTTCGCGTTCGCCTTCTCCAAGTTGACCCGCCAACCCCACGCTGCCCAATTTCAGAATTTGTCCGCTGCTGGGCATCATCAGAGCAAAGGTGGGAGAAATCTTGAAATTTCGCGAGCCACCCAGAGTGTGCACCAAACCGAACTGGAATTGCGGCGAGCGTTCGTAGATTGTTCCGTAGTAAGCGCCGAGGAACGTAGTTTCAAGAATGTTGGGCAGGGCGGTGGACGCAAACAAGCTCCAATCCTGTCCGCCCTCGAAATAGATATCCGTCTTACCGCTGGCGGCGTAATCCATACGGGCAAAGGCGAGGCGCAACTGGAACGCGTTGCTGCGAATCGACGACACATCGCGATTGTCCACTTCGCTGAAGTTGCCTTCATAGTCGCCTTCGACGCGGCCCGTGAAGGTCAGCCGCGGAGAAGCATCCGGCCATTCGAAGTTGGCTCCGATACGAGTGGAACGGGCCTTGATGTGGAATTCCGGATCCTGCGTCGGACCTGTGCTAAGAGTATCTGCGGCTCCTGCCGTCAGAAAAAGTCCAACAAATGGGAAGTCGTCGCCATTCGGGGAACTCGTATCGTGTGCTGCAGTGGACTTGACAAATCCGTAAGGCGTCATCTTCACCGGGCCCATCTTGAACGCGGCATTCAACCCATCCTTCTTTGGTGGATCGACCGGCAGCACGCGCAACGGCGCGATCGCCGCAACCACCGCAGGGGCCGGGGGCGGAACTGGCGTTTGCGGTCCCGGAGCAGGTTGCTGCGCTACGCCCTGCGGGGGTGAACTTGGCAACGCGCTGGAGTTTGAGGCAGTAGCAGTTTCGACAACCGCGGCTGACGCTGTCGCGGGCGCTGCAGGCTGGCTCGCGGGTTTCGCCGCGGCCGCCAGGTCCGCTGCGCTTAATATTCCTTTGCGGCTGAGCGCCTCGACCAGTAGATGAAATTCGGCTTCAGGCGCGGCGTTTCGAATGGCGTTGGCTTCGCTGGGCGCCAGGACTCCTTTCATTACCAGCACACCCAGCAATGCGGTTACGTTCGCATCGCCGGTGGTTGAAGTGAGGCTGGGACTGGGGACCGCTGCGGGTGTCGGTTCCGCAGCGGTCGCAGCGGCAGTCGCTGAATTCGCTGCCTCTTCGTTTGCTGTTTTTGCTTCGTTGCTGCCAGCTATGGCAGGTACTGCCATAATCGCCAGTATGAGAAGACTCGAAAACAACATCTTGAGCGTCAACATGGACGGGGCTCCTTGCTCAGGCTCGGTGTGAGCCTTGGTCAGAATATGGAGGCGAACCCTACATTAGTTTCGCGAATGATGTCAAGACAAAACAGGTGGACAACGATCGCGTCGGCGCGATCAATCGATGGTTTCCTCACGGAAACCTAAGTTAATTAAACAGTTAACAAATGAAGGGTCGATCAGTATTTCGGTTCGAGAAAAACGCTATGCGATTCGCAAGTCCCGAACGTGCCTTTCATGTCCTTTTGACTTAAACTCTTTCAAGCAATTTTTCCTGGAGGTTTCATTGCCTGGCGTTCTAAGAGTTTCTGCCGCGCTTAAGAAGCGTGCCGCGCAAATCAAAGTACTCCTCATGGATGTAGACGGCACGATGACCGACGGCGGCGTCACTCTGCTTTCGCAAGCCGATGGGACCGCGCTCGAAATCAAGACCTTCGACGCCCACGATGGCCAGGGCCTGACCCTGGCGCACACTGCGGGCCTGCGTACTGGCTGCATTACTGGCCGTGAGAGCGCCGCACTTCTACGACGCGCCCAGGAAATGAAGATGGAGTTCATTTACATGAAGCAGCCGCTGAAGATGCCGGCCTATGAAGACATCCTTCGCGTCGCGGGCGTTTCGGATTCCGCTGTCGCTTATATCGGCGACGATTTACCAGACATTCCTCTGATGCGCCGGGCTGGGCTCGCGGTCGCTGTGGGAGATGCCGTTCCCGAGGTCAAAGAGGCGGCGCACTATACGACAAAAGCTGTGGCCGGACGCGGCGCGGTTCGCGAAGCGGTGGAACTCATTCTCAAGTCCAAGGGCGTTTGGCAAAGCATGATCGACAAAGCGCGCGCATAACACTCGCTGGCGCGACGTAACCCGGCGTCGAAGACTGTTTCCGAGACCGAGGCGCCGACCGACCAAAAATGGCTCGACCACGACAGCCGTCTCTTCAGTAGGCGCCTATGTTGATCTCTGAACCGTTGATCCGTGGATTACCCGCAAAATCGGTGTTGCCATAGATAGAAGAGCCGTTGCACCAACCCACGCTGCAGCTCAGGCTGGTACTGCCGGAATCGATGGCCGGAGAATTCGGCTCTATGTCGAGGTTCGGCGGGGTCGAGCTGACATTGTCGAAAAGAGGATTGGCATTCGGTGAGTTGGCATCTTCACCGGTGGTCGTCTGATATGCCGCATAGTTCTTGAAGTTTGATACGCCGGCCCAAGTGATCGATGTTCCCTTCACGTAGCCAGCGGCGGAGTAGTAAAGATTCCAGTTCAGTGTCGCAGGCGGAGCCGGATATCCGCTCGAGGATTTCACGTAGCTGTAAATCCAGACGTTTTGTGAACCGGCATAAACGATGTTGTTCTCGAAGATATTTCCCGAGGCGTTGCCGGAGTGGTATTGAATTTGGAACTCGGCGCCCTGGTTCTTGGTGTTGTTGTTGTAAAAGGTGTTGTTGACGATCACGACGTGATCGCTGCCGCCCACAGTATTGGAATAGCCTCCAATGGAGACGCCAACAGAATTGGAATTGTAAAAGAGGTTATTGCGGATGGTTACGTAGCTGGCATCGTGCCCTTTGTGTTCGCTCGCCGCTTCCATCGCCAGATCGCAGGCATAAACTGTGTTGAGTTCGAAGGTGGTGTAAGCGCAACCGTCACAATAGAGTCCGTCGGCATCGTAGGAATTGCCCTCGCCCGGATTTTTGATCGCGCTGATGTTGTAGACGATGTTGCCGCTGATCTCGCCGTACATCGCTTGATCGTGGCCGGTGGGGCCGACTCCTTCGAAGCCAATGGCGTCGATGCCTATGTTGTCGTTGTCGTGGACCACATTGTTAGTGATGGAAAAGTGAGTCACATTTCCATCCACATTCACAGATTCGCTTTCTCCGGTCTTCAGGTCATAAACCTGGTTGCCGCCGATCGTCAGACCGGTAATAGGCGTGGTTTGCGTGCCGTAGACCGCAACGCCAAATGCGTTCCCGTCTTTCTCGGACGTGGTCGTAATGTTGTGCACCAGATTGTTCAGCAATTGAACTCCCGTGCCCGATCCCGTCACCCAAATACCAGCGGGAGTCATGACCGCCTTGCTGGTTGTGAAATTGCGAATTTCAAATCCACTCACAGTGACGTAGCTTTGGCTCACAATATTGATCAGACCCTGAGTTTCGTTTCCACTTGACGGCGGGTTCGATGTGCAGCACGTCAGTCCCGTTCCGTCGATCACGGCCGTTTGGCCAGGATAGCTCTCGAAGGTGACGTAATTCGACGCGGTCCCAGATGTCGGGATCGTCACCGATTCGTTGTATACGCCCCCAAGAACGTATACCGTGGCGCCCGCGGAGACGGAGTCTGCGGCGTGCTGAATCGTCCGCCAGGGCGAAGAATAAGTGCCGGCGTTGCTGTCGCTGCCGCTCGTCGATACATAATAGGTGGCTCCGCTTTGGGCAAAAAGAGACACTGATGTGATCATTACAACGATTAGGCCAAGCATTGTGGAAAGCTGCCGCGAGCTGGAATTCGCTGGGGAGGTCATGGGAAATCTCCTTCTTCGGAAGAGCGTCAAGAATTGATAGTCGTGGCGGGAACCGCCTTGCGGACTGCAAGAGTACTAAGCTTTCTAATGATTGTCAATAATTCGCTTTTATTTCATTTATGCTCCCCAGTAAACAATTTTCATTCTGATTTTAACTTGACTGAAATATCGTTCGCAACTATTAGTAATGGTTCGCAATTATGTGAACTCGCAACCGAGGGCGGCACGATCACTGCTCAGTCACACGGAGATTCTCAATGAAAACTACTCGCCGGACATCACGCTGCTGCTCACAGAGCCTGCTTCTCGCCGCAGTCCTTCCACTTCTTTTTACGGGATGTGGACGGAAGCCACGGCAGGTGCCAGAGGCACGGCCTGAGCCATCCACTATTAAGGTTAGCGTTAGTAGCGGTGGCCCGATTGTCATAACCACGAGCGCCGCCGAATTCCAGGTCTTGCCTTCGGGCTATATCCAAGCATCTCTTCTTCGGGACGGACAGAAACTCAGCCTGGATGAGCCTCAGGAAGGCAGTCCCGCGGAGAGCGATTACCTCGTCGACCAGGGAAGCGCGGTTCACCTTACGCCTGATTTGAGCAATGCAAAAGTGGAAGAAGCGAAAGGAAAACTCGGGCGCGGAAAACGCGTTACGATTCCAGCGCAGCCTGCCGGAATACAGGGCAAGATTCTGCAACGGACACTACAGATCGAGGTGTACGACGATTTTCCCACGCTTTTGCTAAGCAGCGCGACTTACACGAATGCGGGAACTTCCGACTATCAGATCGACAAAATCGTCGAGCAGCAACATCGCTTCAATTCCCAAGCAGCGAAAGAAACTCCCTACGACATGTGGTCCTATCAGGGAGCCAGTTACGACTGGGGCGAGGACGACGTCGTCAAGCTCACGAAGACCTTTTCACGGCCTAACGTCTTCGGCGCCGTCGTGAAAGACGGCTATGGAGGCGGCATTCCGGTGGCTGCGTTTTGGAGTGCGTCCGTCGGTGAAGCGATCGGCCATGTCGAGACGCTCCCGCTGTCACTGTCGCTGCCTGTCAAAGTGGAAGCAGACGGACGTGTCAATGCTTCCCTTACGATTCCAGTGAACGCTACGCTCAAGCCCGGTGAGACCTATTCAACTCCCCGAAGTTTTCTGGCTATTTATTCCGGCGATTTTTATCAGCCCCTCCGACTGTGGTCGAGCGTTCTACAGAAAGAAGGATGGGAACTTCCCAAGTCTTCGAGCGAAGCCTACAACGTTAGTTGGTGCGGCTGGGGTTACGAATTCAACGTCACACCCGCGCAAATGCTCGGGACGGTTCCCAAGCTCAAAGAATTCGGCATCAAGTGGGCTACGCTGGACGATCGCTGGTTCGACACGTATGGAGACTGGAATCCACGGGAAGACACATTCCCCGGCGATTCAATCAAGAAGATGGCCGACGACTTCCATAAGCAGGGTGAACTGGTTCAACTCTGGTGGCTGCCGCTAGGCGCGGAAGATGGCAAAGGGAAATGGGAGTCGCACAAATACGTCGTATCCAAGGTGGCGCAAGAACATCCAGACTGGTTCATTCTCGACAAGAACGGCCAACACGCCCGCATGACGCGCGATTTGGCGGCGTTGTGTCCCGCTGTGCCCGAGGTGCAAGACTACTACAAGCGCTTGACAGAAAAGTTTATTCGCGACTGGGGATTCGACGGTTCAAAGCTGGACAACATCTATAGCGTGCCCATGTGCTACAACCCGGCGCATCACCACAAATCTCCGCAAGACTCGGTCAATGCCATGGCCGACGTTTACAAAACAATTTTTCAAACGACTCGCGCGATTAAACCGGAGAGCGTAACTCAGAGTTGCCCTTGCGGAACTCCTCCATCGCTCGCGTGGCTGCCGTATATGGATCAGGCGGTGACCGCCGATCCCGTCGGCGCAGTGCAAGTGCGTCGACGTATCAAAGTGTACAAGGCATTGCTGGGCCCGGAATCCGCTGTATATGGCGATCACGTGGAACTTTCGGCGATGACCCGCGTGGGCAACAACTGGACCGAGCATGGAGACGATTTTGCCTCGACGATTGGCGCGGGCGGCGTGGTTGGAACAAAATTTGTCTGGCCCGATCCCGGTCCAAAATTTAAAGCGGTCACGCTCACCAAAGAAAAGGAAGAGCACTGGAAAAAATGGATCGGCATTTACAACGAGAAGATGCTTTCGAAAGGCACCTTCCGCGATCTGTACGTCTACGGCTACGATGTGCCGGAGGCCTATGCAATCGAGAAGGACGGCAAAATGTATTACGCCTTCTTCGCACCCAATGCGGCGACCTGGGGAGGCGAGGTGGAATTGCGCGGGCTGAAAGCGGGCTCGTATCACGTGACGGACTACGCGGACGGGAAAGATCTGGGCACGGTCACAGCTACAGATGAGAAGGCTCCCAAGTTGGCGACGAAATTCAAAGACCACCTGTTGTTGGAAGTTTCGAAATAGAGCGATTGAGCAAAGGATTTCGCGGCAGTCCTTAGCCACTTGCGCAGGAATATGGCTTGGCGGTTAATCCTTATCTTTCCAGTCGCGCCCAGTGACTGCGAAAGAACTCCTCTTTATATTCGCGATCAGCGAAAGCCTCTGTGCCACCTGCTCGGGTCGTTGAAAATGCTCCCGCAAGATTGCCCATCGCAAGGCAGGCCGGGACATCTGAGCCGCGCAGATACTCAAAGAGAAAGCCAGCGTCGAAACTGTCGCCAGCTCCAACCGCGTCTATCGATTCCACTTTGATTGCGGGAGAGGAAAAAGCCTGGCCACCACGTCGAGCGATCGCCCCATCTGCCCCGTTCTTTACAACAACCAAAGGCACAGCCGCAGCGAGGAGCGAGAGCGCAGCTTGCAAGTCTTGAGTGCCGGCAATTTGCCGCGCTTCCCGTGCATTCGGCAGGAAAATATCGACATAGCTGAGACATTCTCTCAACCCTCCCTGCCAAAGATCGTCGGGGTCATCGTTTGTATCCAGCGAAATTGTGAGTCCGGCTGTCTTGATTTTCTGAAATAGCTCCGCTGTGCGGTCCCTCAAGCCGCGCTGCAAATAGAAAGAAGAGAAGTGAAAGTGCCGCGAATCCGTCAGATATCCCAAGTCCAGATCTTCAAACTTCAAATCAAAGATCGTGCCCGCGTATGTGACCATGTTGCGCCAGCCGTCCCGCTGCAGGATTACTGTGAGTCCGGTCTTGGTGCCGCCAGCCACTTTGCGTACGTTGCCAACGTGTACGCCACCTGCGCCGAGCCGTTGCAGCGCAATTTCGCCGGGCGGATCGTCGCCGACGCGCGAGATGAATCCAACGCGGCTGCCGAGTGCCGCAAGGTTATGCGCAACGATGGTGGACGACCCGCCCAGCGTGAGCATCATTCGATCCGCGAGAATCTCTCGCTCGGGCGGAAGTTCAGCAGGCAGACCGTAGAGAATCAGGTCAAGATTTAATTCGCCGGCAATCGTCACATCGAATCGGGGCAAGTTGAGATGTCTCGAAAACTCTTATTCGCTGAGCAAGTGATTCCCTAACGGAGCAATGGTCCCGCGCGACTTTCGATTACGCTTTTGTTTTATGTCACTTTCTTTTGTTTATCTAGCAAACAAAATAAAAGAGGGGTGAGGTCAGTTCGAAAAATGCGAATCGTCCGAATGCGCAATTTTACTACGATGCGCCGCTACAGCTTCTTGCCGTGCAAGACCGCCAGCGCCTCGCGCAGCGTATCGAAAATCCTGTCGGGACCGATGATGTTCGTCAGGCCATGCCGATCCAAATCGGCTTGCAGGCCCGGTTCTATATGCGCCACCAGTACGCCTATACCCTGTTGTACCAAATCTTCGTGGAGATCTCGCACGACACGAGAGGCGGTATAGTCTACCTTTGTGATTGCGCCAGCATCCACAATGAGCCACTGCAGCGGAGAAGGCGCGGTGGCTACGAGGCAGTGAATCTCGTCCGAAAACCGGCCGGCATTCGCATAGAAGAGCGCTGCTCCAAATCGATAGATCACCAGCCCAGGCTCAGTAACGGCTCCCGGAACGGCTGGGATCGCCCGCCATATTCCATCATCGCTTTCAACCAGTACCGCGGTATGCGGATGATAGCTGTGCCGCACTATGCGGAGTAACGAAAGCACCATCGCGAGGACGATCCCCTCTTCGACCCCGACCAGCACCACCACGCCAGCCGTAGTCAAGGCCAACACATATTCGCCCGGACTTTCGCGACGAATGGCTACAAGCCCACGCAGATCAATGAGGCGCACGGCAATGACAAACACCATCGCACCCAGCACGCAGCGCGGAAGGTATTGCAAGGGCTCGGTTAGAAAAATGAGAACAAGTGCAACGATTGCGGCCGTGGCGAGGTGCGCGATCTGGCTCTTCCCACCGGAGCTTTCGACCATCGCCGTTTGAGTTGGACTTCCGTTCACAACAAACGCTCCACTGAGCGCCGCGGCCGCGTTGGCGGCGGCTAATCCCATCAAGTCGGTATTCTCGTCCAGACGCTGGTGGTTGCGCGTCGCGTAAATCCGCGCGGTTGCCGCGCTTTGGGCGATGATCATCACCACGCACGATCCCGCCACGGGAGTCATCATTTGGATGTCGTGCCAGCTAAGGTCAGGACGAACCAGATGCGGTAAGCCCCCGGCGACGGCTCCGATTATGCCGATTCCGTGTCCAGCGAAGTCCCATGATTTGCTAGCCGCAATCGCAGCCACCACAGCGATCAAGGGGCCTGGAACCCTCGGTGCAAAGTGATGGAGCGCGAGGACTCCCAGAACCACCGCCGCGGAGAGCCCGACCGTCGCCACATGCACCTGCGAAAAACTGCGCACAACCTCAACCACTCTTCCGACCGAATGATGGGCGCTCACTTCTAATCCCAGCATTTCGCCGAGCACCGCAATGCCGACCTGAAATCCCACTCCGGTGAGAAAGCCTGCCAACACTGTTTGCGACAGGAAGTCGGCCAGAAAGCCGAGCTTGAACACTCGCGCCAAAAGCAGAAATCCTGCAGTAAGCAGCGCCACTAACCCTGCAAGCGCTACATACCGGGCGCTGTTGACCGGCGCCATGCCTGAGACTCCCCCAGCAAAGATGGCGGCTGTCGCGGAGTCCGCCGCCACCACCAGGTATCGTGAGGATCCAAATGTCGCGAATGCCACCAGCGGCAGCAACAGAGTATAAAAGCCGGTCACCACGGGGGTGCCGGCAATCTTCGTATAGCCCAGCACCTGCGGGATATTCATCGCCGCCAATTCGACTCCCGCCAGTGCGTCGCGGACCGCGCCAATGCGGTTAAAGGGACGTATACCTTGGAAAAGCGTCAGCCAACTTCCTTTCCGCAATTTTTCAGCGTACGCGTGATCGGGCCCTTGCACTGGCGCGGCTTGTGCTTTGTTGTTCGACTCGGCCCCTCCTTCTAATTTCATGGGCTTAGTTTTATCATGTGCCCGGTCTGCAACAACGATGAATCCGGTTGTCACTAATATCTCCGCGAGTGTAGAAGGGGTGAATGAGCATAAGGAGTAGATGCATCGACGATCTCTTGGCTTATAAATCGTCGCGCGATTACGACATACAAATTGAAAGATACAAAAGCCGCCTAACTGCTTTTAGCTATTCACGAAGATTTAACATGAAACAGAGACCTTCTGCCTAGTTTGTGCTTGACAACCCGTCCTAATATGTTTAGATTAGCGCCCCATAACAGTGGAAGGGACCATTAGTCTTCGCTGTTACCGAGGCCAATTGGATTGAATCCCAGATTCAGCGGGGCTCGGGCGCGCCATTTTGGCTGCTAATACCTGGCCTATCACATCCGTGCTGATTACTTACTCCCAGGTATAACCCAGTTTGTTTACCGCCGCACTCGCAATACGACTCGTTGGTCATTGTGAGATGTGACGAAACCGTTTCTTGGCAGTAGTGTCACCCTGTTTTGTGGGCCATTCTGTAGTCGGGACAATTCAATAATCGTCTTGATTTTGTAGGTAGATTCATGCCGCCGCTTCGATCCCTGCAATTCGAAGGACTCGTGCGCCTTGCGCGAAGGGCATCGCCGATATTTTTGTTATTGGTGATAGTGGGGCAGCTCTTTGCGATGCCTGGCAATGATGGCTCACGCCCCTCGAAGCCCTCTTCCTCGGCTGCCTCATCTCCAAGTGTTGAACCGGAAGTTACCATCGTGGAATTCAACGACTTCATGTGTCCTTATTGCTCCAAGATGGTGCCAGTGATTGACAAACTGGTTGATTCCTATCCGGGCAAGATTCGACTTATCGTAAAAGACTTCCCTCTCGAGTTACATCCAGGGTCCGCACTCGCTCACGAAGCTTGTCTGGCAGCGAAGGCGCAGAACAACTATTGGCAGATGTTTCACTTGCTTTTCGCGAACCAGCAACATTTACAGAGATCCGACTTATTGGAGTACGCAAAACAGCTCCACCTCGACCTGGCAAAATTCGAGAGTGCGCTCGATACTCACCAATACAAATCAGCGATCCTGGAGAGCGTGGCGGAAGGCAAGGCGCTGGGCGTAACTGCCACTCCCACTTTCTTTATCACAGGCCGGAAGGTGGAAGGCGCTCAATCGTTCGAGTTTTTGCAGGAGAGGGTGCAAACGGCGCTCGGGACGGACCAGCCTCCTCACGACGACAGTTCCGGGCAGGGATTGAAGCTGGCCGAAGGGAACGTGGCAAACGCCCCAGTGCGGGGTTCGCCGGATGCGGCAGTTACGATCACGGAATACGCCGACTTTCAATGCCCCTTTTGCGCGAGCGCCCGAAGCTCCGTCGATCAAGTTCTCCGCGAATATCCAAGCCGGGTCAAGCTTGTCTTCAAAAGCTTTCCTCTCGATTTCCATGCCGACTCCAGGCTGGCGCATCAGGCTGCTTTGGCGGCCGACAAGCAAGGAAAGTTTTGGGAGATGCACGACCTTATCTTCGCGCGGCAGCGCACGATCAAGCGCGACGACCTGTTTGCCGTGGCAAAGAGCCTGGGATTGGACATGGATCGCTTTGCGAAGGATGTGCAAAGTGAGGAAGTGCGAGCCCAAATCGAGGCCGAGCGTGCCGAAGGACAGCGAAAGGGTGTACAGGGTACTCCAACTTTCTACATAGATGGCGAAGAGCTGGTAGGTGCGGCGAGCGTGGCACAGTTCGAAGCCGGGATTGATCGCTCTCTCCGCGCCAAAGGAATCGAGCCGGCCAGGCTGCCGATCACCGCGGACGGCGGCCCCGCTCGCGGGCCGGAACACGCGCCCGTTACGGTTCTCTGGTACTCCGACGTAGCCAGCCCCCTGGCAGTACAGGCGAATCGATTGATGGAGCAGGTGCTCGATTCGTATCCCCGCGAAGTTCGCGTTGTTTTCAAGAACCGCCCGCTCGAATTTCATCGCGATGCCGTGCTCGCTCATCAGGCCCTGATGGCCGCGGCCGCGCAGGGAAAGTTTTGGGCAATGCACAGCCTTTTGCTGGCCAATCAAAGTTCGTTAACTGCACCCCAGCTGGCAGATTATGCGGGGCAGATTGGCCTGGACACCCGAAAGTTTGTTGCCGACCTTTCCAGCCAGAAGCTTCTTGATCAGGTCCAGCGTGATGTCTCGCAGGCGCGCGATGCGGGAATCAACGGCGTCCCAGTTTTCTTCGTCAACGGCGCGCGCGTGGACGGAGTGCAACCCCTCTCCAGTTTCAAGGCGATCGTGGATGAACAGATTCAGAAGACGCGAGTGGCAATGGTTCATGAATAGCAGTGGTGGGGGCACACAGGCATGAGTTCGATGCGAGCAACAGTCCTCTCGTTTGTGGGCGCGGTATTGATTTCGATGCCGGTTCTGGCGCAGACGAGCGTGAAGCTCAATGCTGCGACGAGTCCAACATCTGGACAAGCGGGGCTGACGACCGTATCCGTTACCGGCTCCGGATTCCCCAGCGGCACGATCTCGCCAGCAAGTGTCACGGTAACGCTGACGCCTAGCGGTGGGACTGCGGTAACCACTACCGCAACTGGCGTAACTCCCGGAACAGGCACGACAGACACGATCGCCTTCCTGGTGCCCGCTTCGATTTCCGTATCTACACCCACGGTCTATGCAGTCTCGATCTCAGGCCAGACCACGACGGGCACCGCATTCCAGAGCTCAAACACTTCGAATCTGACGATTAACCCGCCGTCATCCATCACATCGCTTTCCCCGAACAACGGACTGCAAGGGCAAACCTTATCGGTAACCATCAATGGCAAGTACACGAATTTTATTAGTGGAGTGACGCAAGCGAACTTCGGCCCAAACATTTCCGTGGGTGGAGCGTCGCCGGGCGCTAACGGCTTGGTGGGAGTGGTAAGCGCAACCAAAGCGACGGCGAATATCGTTATCGGCAACACTGCCGCCGTGGGCAGTTACAACGTGACGGTTATGACCAGTGCGCAAACGGCGACGCTGGCCAATGGCTTCTCGATAAATGAGGCGAGCGTCAAGCTCGGTTCTGCAACCACTCCAACAACAGCACAAGCAGGGGTGACGACTGCCTCCGTTACCGGCTCAGGATTTCCAAGCGGGACCATCTGGGCGGCAAACGTCACCGTGACCTTGACACCCAAGGCGGGCGGAGCTGCCTTAACGACTACGGCGTCGAGTGTGACTCCGGGGACGGGGTCGACGAGCACCGTCGGCTTCCTGGTGCCGGCCTCTATTTCCTCGGCGACCCCTACGGTCTATGAAGTTTCGATCTCAGGCACAACCACGACGGGCACGCCATTCCAGAGCTCGAATTCCTCGAATCTGACGGTTGATCCGAAATCGACGATCTCGTCCCTTTCGCCTAACAGCGGACTGCAAGGGCAGATCCTTACCGTCACCATCAACGGCAAGTACACGAATTTTGTGAGCGGGGTGTCGCAAGCGACTTTCGGCCCAAGCATTTCGGTGGGCGGAGCAGCAGCGGGAGCGCCCGGTTCGGTAAGCGTGGTCAGTGCGACGCAAGCGACAGCTACCATCTTCATCAGCGAAACAGCGACGTTGGGCGCCAATAATGTAACGGTAGTGACAGGCGGTGAAACGGATTCGATCACGAATGGGTTCACCGTGAACGAAGCGAGCGTCGTGCTCAGTTCCGCGACCACTCCAACATCGGCGGAACCGGGCCTGACGACTGTGTCCGTTACTGGTACAGGATTCCCCAGCGGTACGATCTTGCCAGCAAGCGTTACGGTTTCTCTAACGCCAAAGAGCGGTGGAACTGCGGTAACGACGACAGCAACCACTGTCACTCAGGGAACAGGCTCGACCTACACCATCGCCTTCCTGGTGCCCGCTTCGATTTCCGTATCTACGCCCACCGTCTATGAAGTCGCGGTGTCGGGCGCTGACACGGTAGGTACGCTATTCCAGAGCTCAAAGTCTTCGGCACTGACAGTTGATCCGCCATCGTTGATCTCATCGCTCTCGCCCGCCAAGGGATTGCAAGGGCAGACCCTCACGATCACGATCACCGGCAAGTACTCCAATTTCGTAAGCGGCGTTTCGCAAGCGAATTTCGGCGCGGGTATTTCGGTCGGCGGAGCGGCGGCTGGTGCGGCCGGTCCTGTAACGGTTGTCAGTGCGACCAAGGCGACAGCGAGTATTTTCATCAGCAATTCGGCGGCTGTGGGCAATCGCACTGTAACGATGGTGACAGGCGCTGAAACGGACTCGATCACGAATGGGTTCGCGGTTACCGTCGACAGTACTCCTCCTGTTGCCGTGCCTAGCGGTCCATATTCGGCCAAGCTGCCCGCGGCGGTGCAATTCAACGGCAGTGCGTCGTACGACCCCAAGAATAAGTCGGCCGTGCTTACTTACTCCTGGAACTTTGGCGACGGGACAGCGAATGGGACCGGCGCTACACCAAGCCATACCTACGCATCGGCCGGAACGTACAACGGCACCCTGACGGTAACGAACTCGACCGGTGTGTCGAGTTTACCTGCACCATTTGTGGCGAACATTACTGCCTCCATGCCAACCGCTGTACCCGGGGGTCCCTATTCGGTGCAGTTGCCAGCGGCAGTACAGTTCAACGGCAATGGTTCCTCAGATCCGAATACCGGCGCCACGCTCAGCTTCAATTGGAATTTCGGCGACGGAACTGCGAACGGCGTGGGCGCCACGCCCAGCCATACCTACGCCACCGCTGGTACCTACAACGGCTCTCTCACGGTGTCGGACAACCTCGGTCTGTCGAGTGCTCCGGTCGCTTTCGTCGTAACCGTAGCGGCGGCACGTCCTCTGCCTCAAATTACTATCATCAGCCCAACCCCATTGAGCGTGTTCAACGCCGCCGCCAATCCAATCACGGTGACCGGCACGATCGACAACTCGACCGACACTGTGTCCGTGAACGGCATCGCAGCATCGGTTTCCGGCGGATCGTTTACCGCGCACGGCATCCTTCTACGTGAAGGGCAGAACACCATCACGGTTACAGCGACTGACGTTTACGGCGATGTGGGTGCGGCGTCGGAGACCGTGACGTTGAACACCACGCCGCCGCAACTCGGCATCCTCGCGCCCTCCAACGGATCGACAGTCACCTCTTCCACGGTAACTGTTGCCGGCAATGTGAATGAGCAAGTGCCGGGCACGATTAACGCAAAGCAAGTCACGGTCACGGTCAATGGAATCGCCGCGACAGTGAGTAATAGAACGTTCTCGGCGGCGAATGTCCCGCTGGTCCAGGGCATGAACATTATTACGGCCACGGCCGTCGACCCGGCGGGTAATACCAGTCAGACGCAAGTCACTGTCACTTACATGGGCACCATTCCGGTGCAGAAGATTCTCAGGGTTTCAGGTGAGGGACAGACGGGAGCGATCAGCACAACTTTGCCTCAACCACTTGTGATACAGGTGGTCAACACCAACGGCGCGCCGGTCCCGAATCAGCAGGTGACATTCTCTGTTGTCAAGAGCGACGGCGCGTTGACCTCGAGCAACCAGCAGGGTCAGCAGATCAATGCAATCACCGACCAGAACGGACAGGCCAGCGTGCAACTCCAGTTGGGAACACGCGTTGGAGTTGGCAACAATCAAGTCGCCGTGACGGCTACGGGCTACACCGGTCAGGCGCTATTCTGCGAGAGTTCGACCGTCGGGTCTCCCTCACAAATCGTGGTCGAAATGGGAGATGCGCAGAGTGGCATTGTCGGTCAGCCGCTGCCGGCACCGTTGGACTTGGAAGTTCTTGACGCCGGTGGCAATCCGGTGGCTTACGTTCCTGTGACGTTTACGGTTCAGTCGGGCGGTGGCTCGCTGAATGGCAACAGCACGCTGCAGGTTAGTACCGATATCAACGGAATGGCCAGCGCCCTGCTGAACCTGGGCCAGCAGGAAGGCATCAACAACAATGTCGTCAGCGCAACCTTTACCGGTAATACAGGACCGCCGGCGAGTTTTGTCGCATCAGGCCAGACCGCTGGACCAGCCGCGATTACCAGTATCAGCGGCCTGGTCGAAGATGATTCCAACACGCCGATTCCGGGTGCGACGATAAACCTGGAAGGAACCGCTTACACGGCCAAGTCCGATGTGAACGGGAATTTCACTATCTCTCCGGCGCCCGTTGGATCCTTCCTATTGCAGGTAGTCGGACAGACGAGCACGCGCACGGATGCCACGTTCCCAACCCTGGTTTACAACATCACGACGGTCGCAGGAATCAACAATACCCTTGGAATGCCGGTCTGTCTGCCTCCTCTCGATCCGACATCCGTGCAGACCTACAGCCCGACTTCAACCCAGCCGCTCACACTGCAAATGACCGGTGTGCCAGGTTATGTCTTCACCGTAGCGCCGGGATCCGTGACCAATCCGAACGGGACTCCATATAGCGGGCCGCTCTCGCTTTCGCAGGTGCATGCTGATCGCGTTCCCATGGCGCCGCCCCATGGCACCTTGCCGCTCATGGCGGGTACTCTGCAACCGCCGGGGCTGCATTTTAATCCGCCAGTCCAAGTCCAATTCCCGAACACGAGTGGACTGGCCCCAGGTTCGGTCGTGGATATCTACTCCTACGATCACGATCAAATGGCGTGGGTTTCGCAGGGGCCTGCCCGGGCCAGTGCAGACGGGTCTGTCCTGGTATCGGATCCGGGCTTCGGCATCAGCAAGTCTGGCTGGCATTTCCCGCCGCCACCGCCGCCGCCGCCCAAATGTACGGGGTCCTGCAAAACGAGCAATCCCTGTCAGAGCGGCAGTTGCGTGAACGGATCTTGCGTTTTCACCAACACCAACGAGGGTGGTACGTGCAGCGATGGAACTGAAGGAGAACAGTGCGGCACGGGCGGAAAGTGCAAATCCGGAGCGTGCTCATTCGATTCCACAGCAACGAATGGACAATCCTGCACGCCCGAGAACAAATGCATTGAGAATGCAACTTGCCAGAATGGGACGTGCACTGGAAAGCAGATTGACGTCTCCACGTGGACGGACAACGCTAGCCTGGTGAACCAGTTAAATTTCCCCGAAGACCTAACCTCGGGCCTTTCCTCTGCGCTCAGTAGCGCGACGAATGGAATTATCACATTGGAAGGCCTGAATATCTCAGGAAAAGGCCAGTCCAAGAACTGCTGCGATGAGAAGAACGGCCCCATTACCGGGGGCGAATCCGAAGCGAGTGGTAGCGGACAACTGGTTGCCCACATAAAGGGCCTGCCAGTTGGCCCGTCACTTCCCTCGATCTTCAAGATTGTTACCATTCCGTTCACCACCGAACAGATGCAGCTGGAAATCGCTGCGGGAGCCTATTTCGGTGTAGACATCACTTTGAACGGCGAATTGGGGTACAGAGACAATCAATGTGAACCGGGTAACACGTGCACTTTCGCTCAGGTTGATCTCTCACTGGAACCCTCCATTTATTTGCAAGGCACGGTCACAGGCTGCGCGAGCATCTATACCCCGCTGGACGAATGTATAGGCGGTAGCTTGACAGGCGGGATAAAGCTTACCCTTTCGGGCGGAGCTCGTTACCACAAGCCAGACTGCAATACTGGCCTGCAGGGATTTATTTCAGCCAGTCAACCCGTTGCGTTCGCCACCGCTCAGGCGAGTTTCCTGGGCTTTAAATACAGCTGGAGTTTCCAATACACCATCAAAATTTGGCCGGCGTATACCTGTTCGCTCCCGGGAGGTTGCAATCCCGAACCTTGAAGAAACACGGAGTGTGTTCAGGATGACTGAGCGCCCACGTCGCGGGAGATCGTCACCCATTGTGAAGGTGGTCGTGTGTCTCGCGCAACTTCTGCCTGCCCTAGGATTCTGCGAGCTTACGCGCGTCAGTGTTCCCATTCCGGTTGAGATCGAAGGCCGTCGAGTGCATTGTCAGATCTATTTGAAATTGGAGATGAAAAATTATGACCTTCCCTTCGACAAGTTTGCAACTGGATCATTGGACAAACCAGAGACGATGTTTGCCACGGCGGTGCGGGCAATCCGAAAGGAAGACGCCACAAAGTTTGCAAGCGTTTGGGCGTCTCCGGATGAGATGAACGGCAAGAACGATGTAACGGTGAAAATGGAAGGTGAGAGCAGCGTTAGCAATTGGATCAAGGTGGCAAGAAACAATTTCGATTTCGACCACTTAACGATGGTCGCTGAAGCCCTGCTTGGCCCGGATACCATGTTTATCTTTGACTCGGTCACAAAAGCCGGAGTCAAGCGATACGCCTTATACGTTGGGCTCGACCAGAAAGGCAGCTTGAGGCTCAGCGCTGTCAGCAGCGCCACTCCGTTGGAACTCATGGTTCTGAACGCTTTTGTTGAGGCGAGAACGGTGCCAGACGAATACAAGCCGGTGCCGAATCTCTATCTGCGCTATCAGTACCCGATTCCACTTACCGGAGATAACAAAACGGGCCCGCACCCGCATCCCGTCTTTCTTGAATTTGACGGCGTTCCGACGGACTTCTCGCTGAGCGATGAGAAAGCTAAGCCGCCCAGTCCTGTGGTCGCTCTTCTTAGAGACGCGCACTTGGCTTATAAGAGCGGAAATAACGACGCCTACGCCAACGATTTTTCTCCGAACAGTCAAGCACGAGTGAAGACATGGCTCGACGCAATGGACAAGCAAAGGCAGGAAAGGCTCAAGCAGGAAAAGATTCAACAGGAGAAGCTTGAGCAGCAAAAGCTTGAACAGAAAAAGCTCAACCCGGCACAGACGTCAGCACCGCCGGCGGCTGCCCCAGTCTCCAAGCCTAAGACCGCAGAAATACCTCCACCGCCACCAACCGCCCATGTCAAGTTTGTGCTCAACGCCGATCCCATCTACCTGGTATTTCAGGCTCCTGGGCCGGGGGACAAGTGGATGCCGGCCAATTTGACCTATTCCTACATTTTGCACCAGGGCAACGATTACAAGATCGCAAATTTCGCGTTTTCGACTACTCTCGATGACTTTCTGCAGAATCCAGCGTTGTTCGACAAGAACGTTTTGAAACCACCACCTGCAAAATCGGCAACTCCGAACGCGAAAGGTGTTCCTGCGTCGGCGAAGCCGACAACAGTCAACAAGAAGTGATCGATGGAGTGATGAACTGCAGTCGCAAGAGTTGAAGCTAATTGTTCATGGTCGGAGGTCGCTGTGTTCACATCCGGTGTCAGTGGCAGAGCCGAACGTTACGGATTGAATCGAATATTGGCGGCCGTTGTGTTTTTGGCGGCTTGGACCGGCACGCTTCCTACGGCCTCGGGGCAGGCCGCGACGCCTCAGCTCGGCTCGAACTGCACGGCCAGCCTGCTGAATCGCACCGTACAGGTGAATGCGGATGGCACTTTTGCGATCGGAAACGTTCCGTCCAATCCACTGAGCTTATACCGCGTGCGGGTCCGTTGTGTGAATCCGGACGGCAGCTACATTCAAGGCATGTCCGGCTTTCTCAACCTTTCCGGCCCGGGGACGAGTATCGATGTGGGGGCGATGAATTTCGACACCTTCACATATCCTCCAGTTTCATTGAGTACCAGCATCGGAGAAGGCGTAACGGCACTCAGCACGGTTGGGCAGACTCTCCATCTTGTTACGCTCGCTACTTATCCGGACGGCACGCAACAAAGCGTAATTTACTCCGATTCTGGAACTACCTACGTATCCAGCAATCCAGCGGTAGCAACGGTAGATAACACCGGTCTGGTGACTGCAGTTTCCGCAGGAAATGTAACCATTACCGCACTCAACGAGGGCATCGTTGCCACAACGCAAATCCAGGTACTGATTGCGCTGGATAGCGACGGCGACGGAATGCCCGACGACTACGAGATCGCCAATGGGTTCAATCCCTTCGACCCAAGCGACGCAGGACAGGATGCAGATGGAGATGGCCTGACCAACCTTCAGGAATATCTGCTCGGAACGAATCCGCATAACCCGGACACGGATGGCGACGGCGTTCCGGACGGTCTGGAAGTAAAGATGGGGACGAATCCCCTCGATCCCGACACCGATCACGACGGACTCACTGATGGACAGGAGCTGGCATTAGGCACTAATCCGCTCAACCCGGACACGGATGGCGACGGCATTCCGGATGGCATTGAGGTGCGTATCGGGACGAACCCACTCGTTCCCGATCCCACGACTACGGTGCAAGGGCGAGTCGTAGATGGCAGCGGCAATCCAGTGGCTGGCGCTTCCACAGTCGTCTTTACTTACTTTACGGGTTTCACCGATTCGACCGGTTATTTCAGCATTTCGTATGTTCCCTCCGCCATAGGCAGCATCCAGGTGGCGGCGCAGACTACGAATAACGGTCAGATACTTGATGGAACTTCCACCGCAATGCAGGGGGTCACCGCGGGGATCACAAACGTGGGCACGATTCAGATTGGCGTGGACGCCGGTGCTGTCTCCGGCGCGGTTACAAATCTGAAGGGCGCGCCGGTGGTGAATGCACAGGTCACGGTGTCGGAAGGCGATAACGTGCGCACGACCACCACCGATCCAACCGGTCACTACCTCGTCAACAACATGGTGGCAGGCGCGATCACCGTAGTTGCCACGGATCCCAGCACCGGCCTGCAAGGGCAAGGCACCGGTGTTTTGGTGACCGGACAATCGGTAAGTATCAACATTTCACTGGGCGCGAGCGGCACTATCAACGGCGTCGTGATGAAAGCCGACGGCATTACGCCGGTTGGCGGAGGCGTTACCGTGACGCTGTCCGGGTCTACCTTCGCGACGACTTCAACCGATCCGGTGGGAAGATATTCGTTCACATTTGTTCCCCTCGGGGTCTTCACCATTGACGCCACCGACGGCAATGGAAACCATGGGCGCACGAGCGGGAATCTGTATGCGACGGGGCAGACGGTGGGCGCGAACGTGGCCTACCTGGGACGCGGTACGGTCTCGGGTACAGTAGCGAGTTCGGGCGGGGTCGCCGCACCTGGCGCGGCCGTTACCCTCATCAGCACTTCGATCTTCGCCGGCACGTACCAGGCAACGGCGGACAGCTCCGGGAAATTTAGCTTCCCAGGTATCTTCGTCGGTCCGTATACCGTCACCGCGCAGGACACAGTCGGACGCAGAGGCGGACAGGCTCAAGGCAAGATAAGTTCCGACGGACAGAGTGTGACCACCAACGTCACCTTGGGTGCCGCCGGCACGATCTCTGGCACCGTGTTTCAGGCTGACGGAGTTACGATCGTCGCCGGAGCCCGGGTTTCGGTTTCGCCATTCGGCCTCTCCACCACCACGGATGCTAATGGCTATTACGAATTTGATGTTTTACCCGTAGGCACATACCAGATTGCCGTCGCCAATCCGGCGACGGGAGACCAAGGAGCCGGAAGCGGCACGATCAATTCACAAGATCAAGTTGTAACGGTGAACGTCACCCTGAACGGCCTTGGCCAGGTTGTCATCACTGTAATTGACGGCGGCGGCAATGCGGTTACCGGTGCTCAAGTCGCTTTGACCAGCACGACCTCGTTCGGCGGCGTACAAAATGGAGTCACGCAATCGGACGGCACGGTTACTTTTTCGAAAGTACTAGCGGGCACGTTCAATGTCACGGCAGTCAATCCCTCAACCCAACTGTCCGGTAAGACCACGGGCAACGTTTCGGCGAATGGCAGCAGTCCCGTCACCGTTCAACTGCAACCCGCGGGCACCATTCAAGGAACCGTTTACGCTCCCGATGGCGTGACGCCGGTTTCGGGTATCCAGGTTCAACTGCAAGGCGAGGTCAACCTCACTACGATATCGGCGGCCAACGGCTCTTATCAGTTCGCTACGGTTCCGACCAACACTTACACGGTGGCAGCCTACGACAGTTACGGCAATCTCCGCGCCACGGCTGCAAATGTTTCCCTCGCGGTCCAGGGCCAGACGGTAACCGCTAACCTGACACTCATCGGATTGGGAACGGTGAGTGGGCAAATCACCAATCCCGACACCACAGTGGCTGCCGGAGTTGGAGTTACACTCACCAGCCTTGCACCGGGGTACGGGCGCTCGTTCAATTCGTCGAGCGATGTAAACGGCAACTACTCGTTCCCCGAAGTACCCGTAGGCGGTTTTTCCGTCCAGGCGCTGTCAGAGACGCCCACACTATTGCTCGCCGGAACCGCAACTGGGCAGATCGCTTCCAACGGCTCGCAGGTAACGGCGAATATTCAGCTGGCGGCTTCCGCGTTTCCCGTCAACCTGAATCAGCCATCCTATTTGTATGACGGCAACAACTTCCCGTTCGATGTCGCGGCCAACGGCACGATTGCGGATGGGTTCGAGTACACCTTTGATGGCGATTTCGCCGCGAATAAAGGCGCGATGAATCTCGATGTAATCCTGGGCAACAGCACCAATGCGTTCACGGGCTCGAGTTCAGGAACTCTGGCGCAGAATGGCCAGGAGATCGATATTCAGCAGACGAACCTTGCCGGCTTGAACGTGACCCGCAAGATCTACGTTGCCAACACTGGGTACTTCAGCCGCTATCTCGACATTCTGAACAATGCCAGCGCAAATCCGGTCACGATCGGGGTACGCTTCACCTCGAATATTCGGCCGACTAACACGTCCTTCCCAGGAGTGATCAATACTTCCACGGGTAACTCCTCGCCAAGCAATCAGGACGATTGGGTGACCATCGGCGACAACCTGGACCAGGATGCGACGCAGACTTTCAGCCGCGCCAACTTCGTGATTCCGGAACTGGCCTTCGTGTATCAGGGAGCCAATGCCCCGATGCAGGCTACAACCGCCAGCTTCAATTTGCTCTCGGTCGACATCATCACTCAGATTTTTGCCGGCGGCAACAGCGAGGTCGGGCAAGTTCAGTCCGAATTCGACAACATCACGATTCCGCCCGGCGGATCGATTGCATTCTTAAACTTCGTAGCGCAGCAGACCAGCCGCGCCAGCGCTTTGGCAACGGCCCAGAGAATCGTACAACTGCCCAGCGAGGCTCTTGCTGGCATTAGTCCTACTGAGTTATCCGAGATACAGAATTTTTCGGCCACCAGCACCAGCAGCGCCGCTGCTCTGCCCGCGCTGAATGCCAACGTGACTGGTCAGGTGCTTGCGTCCGATAGCCTCACACCCATCCCGGGAGCTACCGTCACTTTCCAAAGTACGCTGCCGTATTACCAACGGCTGCAAAGCACCAATTCGGACAGCAATGGAAATTACGCCTTTTACTCGGTCACCGGCGCAACGGGAAGCAACCTGATTATTCCGTCCGCGCCGTTTACCGTGCAGGCGACCGTACCCTCGACTCTCGTACAGTCTCCCGTGGCCAATGGCGCGTTCGATCCGAGTTCGCTTCTGGCCACGCAAAACATCTTTTTCACCGACACAGGAATCATTGCCGGTACGGTGAGCCGGCAGGAAGGCGAAGTCGTAAGCTCGGGCCAGGTCAGCCTGACTGGCACCGGCTTTAACGGTACACAGAACACCGCAATCGGCGCCGATGGAAGTTATGCCTTCTACGCCGTCCCGCCGGGCCAGTACACCTTGATCGCAACCGTTTCGAATCCCCTGGGTACGGGACTGACTGGCAATACTTCAGCGAGCGCTTCCGATGCCCAGACTACCCAAGCGAACATTGTCATTCCGGCCACAGGCGCAGTTAACGGAACCGTCACGCGCAGTGATGGAAGTGCCGCGGTCAACGTGACCGTGTCCTTACAAGCAGGCAGCTTCTCACGCGCGACAAACACGGATACTGCCGGACGATTCAGTTTCACTGACGCACCAACTTCCGCGTTTACCCTAGCCACTTACGACGCGCTGACGAATACAGCGGCCAGTGCGCCCGTCACGATTGTGGCGGATCAGACCATCACGCAGAATTTGGTGCTCATATTAGGTGGCACGGTCAGCGGCACAGTTATGGAAAATGGAGTGAACATCTCCGGGGCGCAGATTACCGTTACGGCGAACAACGGAACCTTCACCTCCACCACCAATACCCAAGGTGTCTACACCGTGAACCAGGTTGCCCCAGGCAACCTAACCGTAGAAGGAGTCGATCCGACAAACAACGAGTCAGGCCAATCTACTGGCGCCCTCGGTCTCTCCGGACAGACCATCCAGATCAACGTCCAATTGTTACCTTCCGGCACCGTGTCTGGAACGGTGGTCCAGTCTGACGGCGTGACCCCGGCTCCGGGCGCCCAGGTGTTGCTCTGCCAGAGCCTTTCCGGCACCAGTTGCAGCGGATATTCGGCCACGACGGTGACCAATACGAACGGCGCATACTCGCTCTCCGGCGTGCCGCTCGTCGGCTTCACAGTTGACGTCACCAATTCCAACGGCGACCGCGGACGCAGCACCGGCCAACTCTCCAACAACGGTCAGACCGTGACGTTGAACGTGCGGCTTAATGGCTTCGGTGCAGTGACTGTTACGGTCAAGGACGCCAACGGGAACTTAATTCCGAACGCGCAAGTTACGCTGACCGGAGAAACTCAGTTCGGTGGAACTCTGAAGACCTCAACTCAGAGCAATGGCACGGCACAGTTCAACAATGTGCTCGCCGGTCCATTCTTCGTCTCCGCCACTGATCCGGTGACGCTGCTTGGAGGCAGTGTAAGCGGAAGTGTCTCCTTGAACGGTTCGACTAGCGTTACCGTCAACCTGCAGCCGGCGGGAAATATTCTGGGCGTCGTCTACGCGTCTGATGGCAAAACACCGCTGTCGAATATGACCGTGAATCTGAGCGGGCCAACCACTCGCCAGACTTCGACTGGAGTCAATGGCAGCTTCAACTTCACCGCCATTCCACTCGGGACATACACGATCCAGGTCTACGATAGTTCGAACCGGCTCCGCGCTCAGGCGGGCGGCGCCACGCTTACCAGCAATGGCCAAGTCCTGCCGGTGAACCTGATCGAATCGGCTCTGATCACTTCGGTCAGCCCATCGACTGTGGTGCAGGGCCAAACGGTCACTCTCACGGTTCTGGGCGACTCGACCAGCTTCGGTTCCGGCACGCTATTCAACTTCGGAACTGGGGTCACCGTGAATTCAGCCACGGTGACTTCAGCCACCTCCGCCACAGTGAACGTGACGGTTTCGCCTATCGCCACTACCGGAGCGTCCAACGTAACCGCAACCACAGGAACTCAGGTTGCGACCGGTGTGAATGCTCTAAATATCACGGCCAGCTCGGCAACACTTCTTTCCGTGAGTCCCAATAGCGGCCAGCAAAACAGCTTGGGCACGCAAGTAAATGTCACCGGTAGCAACACGCACTTCACTCTTTCTACTCCGATCGTGAACCTCGGGGCGGGACTAAACACGACCCAAGTGCAGGTGCTGTCCGATACTTCGCTGACCGCGACCGTGAACATTTCACCGGTTGCTCCATTGCAAACGAACACTGTGACTGTGACCACGGGTGGCGAGCAGGCTTCGCTGGCCAGTGGATTCACGGTAACCGCCGGCAATCCGTACATCACTGCCGCTTCGCCCGCCAATGCTCAGGAGGGCAGCACGCTCACGGTTATAGTAACCGGCCAAAGCACAAACTTCGCGGCCGGTATAACCAGCGCCAACTTCGGCGCCGGCATTACCGTGAGCTCTTTGGTCATAAACAGCGCCACTTCAGCCAGTGTCACCATCGCGATTGATCCGGCGGCGACGGTCGGAGTCCGCACCATCACGATGACCACAAACAGCGAGGTCGCGGTGGGCACCGGTCTGTTCACAGTGCAGACAGGTCAACCGCAGGTCGTGTCGGTTACGCCGAACACGGTCGCCCAAGGCGCGACGCAGACCGTCACCGTCACTGGATCGTTCACTCACTTCCAGTCCGGCGTCTCGCAAGTCAGCGTCAGCGGTGATGGCGTCACCGCCGGCGCCGTAACCGTGAACAGCCCAACCAGTCTGCAGGTCCCAGTCACCGTGACCACCGGAGCAACGCCGGTAGCGCGCGGCATCACCGTAATCACCAACGGCGAAGTGGCGACCCTGGCGAGCGCCCTAACGGTTGCATCCGGCTTACCCGCGATTACCATCATTAATCCGAACGTGGGCGCACCGAACGCCACCGTGACGGTCACGATCACCGGAACGTCCACCAACTTTACGGCGAACAACACGGTGGCGAGCTTTGGCAACGCGATCTCCGTTGGAGGCGCGGCCGAAGGCGCCTTTGGACCGGTGGCCGTCACCAGCCCAACCTCAGCGACAGCAACGCTGACGATCGATCAGGCAGCCACCCTCGCCTCCCGCAACGTCATCGTTCAGACCGCGTTGCCGAACAATTCCATTGAGATGCTGACCGTCAGTGCTGGATTCACCGTGCAGACGGTTACTACCACGCAACCCTCGCTGGTGAGCGCGAGCCCCGCTTCCGGCGCACAAAATGTTCCGCTGAATGCCCGGATCACGATGGTGTTCAACGAACCACTGAACCGGAATAGCGTCAACAGCAACAACATCTATCTTGCGCCAAACGGTTTCGGCTGCTACTACGTCGCCTATCAAGGCATACCGGCAATTCTGGGTACGTTGACCGTCGATGCTTCCGGCCGAATCGTTACCTTAGTCCCGTCGTCGCAACTGGGTGTCGGCGCGACGTATTCCATCTGTATGAACTACTACATCCTGAGTGGTGGTTCATCGTTCACCGACGCATCGGGCAACGCATACCAAGGTTCGTATCAGGAGTTCGCGACCGGCTTCCAGAACAACAGTTCAGGTCCAGCATTCGTCGCAGCCAACATCCAGAACGGCGACGCTACGGTACCGACTAACGCTAATGTCGTGCTCAGCTTCACCGAGCCGATCGATCCTTCCACTGCTTTGTCGGCGATCCAGGTAACCTCCAGCGGAGCGCCAGTGAACGGCACGCTAGGCTATTCGCCGGATTATTCTCAGATCACGTTCATGCCGGCGGGCGGGTTCACTCCGAGCACGAGCTACACCGTCACCTACACATCGACCTTGGAGGATTCCGAGAGCAATCCGCTATCGAACCCTGGCACGTTCAGCTTTACCACCGGGACCGGCGCTGATAATTCCTACGCGCAGATGTCGACCTGGAATCCCACTTACTCCGAAACTACGGGAGAAAACCCGACGTTTACAGTGGTCTTCAACGAGCCCATGAGCCCGTTGATGCAACAGGTCAGCAACTACTACGGCGGTTACTATAGCGGCTACTATTACATCAACAACTCTGACACCGGCTTAACCGTGCCGGGTACGACTCTCGCACTCTCACCCGACGGCACAACGTTCACGCTCACGCTCGCCGGTCCGCTCGAAGCCAGCACGCAATATTGCTGGTACATTGAAGCGGCGAACCGCGTTGGTAATTGGTCCTACGGCCAGGCTTGCTTTATCACTGGCACTTCAGTTGACACAGTTGCACCGACGGTCTCCGGAGTTTCGCCGGCGCCGGGCGCTACCAATATTGCCCCCAACCCTCAAATCCAGGTTGTGATGAATAAACCGATCGACCAGACATCGGTTGCAAACGCGATTGTGCCGACACCCGCAGCTGGAGGCGCTGCCGTGGCCGGTTCCACGAGTTTGGCCTATGACAACGTCACCCTCACGTTCGCTCCAACAAACAACGCTCTGCTTTTGCCGAACACAAATTACGCTGTCTCGGTTTCGGGAGTGAAAGATGTTGACGGCAACGTGATGTCACCGTATTCGTGGAACTTCACTACTTCCAACTCCAGCGTGGGCGACACGACCCAAGGCACCGTCTTGGTTTCTCCTGCGAATGGAGCGACGAATGTCCCGGTGAATACTCCAATTGTCCTCACCTTCAGCAAGCTTGTGGACCCGCTGAGCGTCAACTCTCAGAGCGTTAACGTGAATGACAATACGGTAGGCGCATCGTGGGGCGGCACGATCACCGTCAGCGGCGATCAGTTGAGTGCTACGTTCATCCCGAACTTCCCGTACGCCGGAACCCATCAGATCTGCGTCAATCTTTCTTATGGTGCGCCACTCTTGGACGTTTCCGGGAATCCATTCATAACGCCGAACACGTCTTCCTGCTTCACCACTGCCGCTGCGACGGATAACGTTCCTCCGACGGTCGTTTCCGTCGTGCCGCCGAATGCAGGCAATGGAATTGGGCCGAATAGTCCGGTCACGGTGACGTTCTCGAAACCGATGAACCCGGCCACTCTTTATCAGGACATGGCGTTGTTTGTGGGAAGCACTCTCTACACCAGTGGCGTAAGCATGTCATCGGATAGCACGATGGCGACCTTCTACACCGGCAGCCTGAGCTACGGCACCACTTTCACGGTCGTTGTTTCTCCAAACGCGACTGACGTTTCCGGCAATCCGCTTGGCTCGGAGTTCACCTCCACTTTCACAACCGTGCAGAGTGATAACACGATTCATCCGTCTGTCACAGCCTTCCGTCCAGGGACGGGTGCGAGCAGTGTCGATCCGAATACGCCGCTGACCTTCTTCATTAATTCGCCCATCAACCCGGCAACCGTTAGCAATGCCATTTTTGTCGCGGTGAACGGCGGTCTCATCACCGGCAGCACGTCGGTGGACGCGACCAACCAGATTGTGACCTATACTCCGTCAAGCCCGCTGGCGGCGGGGGGCACGGTTCAGGTCTGGTTCTCCAGCGCCGCGACCGATAACTTTGGCAATACGCTCTACAACTACTACACGAACTTCTCTGTCGCTCCGAGTCTGACTACCACGGCGCCCTCGGTCGTCTCTGCCTATCCAAGTTGCTGCAACAGCCAAACCGCAGCCAACACGGTGGTGGACCTGCAGTTCAATAAGTCCATCAACTTCACTACCGTCAACAGCAACAATTTCTACATTTCCGATTGCAATGGAGATTGCGGCTGGTACACCCCGGTCCCGATTAACGCTACGATTTCTCAGGTATCGCAGAATGTGATTCGCCTGACACCGTCCGCGCCTCTGATCGTTGGAGATCAGTACGAGGTCATCCTGGGTTCGGGCATTCTGGACGTTAACGGAATCGCTTATCCCGGCAATACCGGATGGGATTTCACGGTCACGACTGCTGCCGACCAATCGCAACCCTCCGTGGCCGGTTTCGCACCCGTGCAGAGCGCCACGAATATTGGCGATAACGGCATTGTCCGGGTCACGTTCAATAAGAACATTGATCCACTGACTATCAACACGCAGACCCTGACATTGCAATCGGGCGCGAACACAATTCCCTACACGTTCAGCTACGACAACACCAGCAGGGTAACGATAACGCCAGAGAGTGCGCTGCCGGATTCCTCTCTGATTACGGTCGCCGTCGCCAACGGGCTCACCGACGGCATGGGTAATGTCGTACCACCAACTTCAATCACGTTCCAGACCGCCGCTGGACCGAATTTCAGTTCGCCGCACGTAGTCTCCAGCACCATCTCGTATGGCGACACCAACGTGCCGCTCGGGAGCGTGTTCACTTTGACTTTCGACCGTCCGATGGACACGCGAACGTTTGTCATCAACAACACGGTCTCACTGCAGGATGAGTCTCTCGACCAGCAAGTGCCCATCGTTGTTTCATTCAGTCCGGATGGGACGCAGGTCACGGTTGCGCCGGTTACTCCGCTCGCCGTCGGCCGCAGTTACTACCTGCAAACCTGCAGCGCGCTCGATCTAACGGGTAACTCCGAAAATTGCTACAGCGCTTATTTCACGACGGCGATCACCACGCAAACCGGTGGCCCGCAAATTCTCCAAACTGTTCCGCGTGCCGGCACGACCGGTCTTCCGGTGAACTTCACACCAGAAGTTCAGTTTGACCGGCCCATCGCTGAACCCTCTGCCTCCAACGTGACGCTGGTGGGCAATGGAATTCCGGTCCCGTTAACGCCGAGCTTCGTGAACGGCGACACCATCGTGCGATTCCAACCGGCTTCACTGCTCCAGACCAGCACGACATATGTTCTGACGGTAACTGGAATCACCGATCCCGCCGGCAATCCGGGACAGACCGCGATGGTTCTCTTCACCACCGGCACCGGCATCAATCTGTCATATCCGCAGGTAGTCAGTGTGAACCCGCTGAGCGGCTCGACCACGGGCACGCAGCCGTCCATCCAGCTGAACTTTAACGAGGCGATTGATCCCATCCGTTCGTCGGGATGGTATCTCTACAATCAGTCGGCCAACACGAACGTTGCCGGTTCGGCGCTCACGTTCGCTTCGAACCTGCTGAGCGCGACCATTACCTATCCCGGCTCGCTCGATGTCAACACCACCTACCAGTTCGGGATGGGATCTCTCTACGATCTCAATGGAAACTCCGGATATGCGTGCTGCTGGAGTTTCACCACTGGCTCCGGCCCGGACACAAGCCCCGAAGCGGTCACATCAGTTGTCCCTGCTAACGATCCAGGAGGCGCGAACCCGGTTCCACTGAACACGACGATCAGCGTGACTCTGAGCAAGTCAATCGATCCGGCCACTTTCACGCAGAATGCTCTGACGCTGACTCCGGCAGTACCTGGAAGCGTTTCTTACTCCGGTGACGGCTTCACTCTCTACTACTACCTGGCGGTGCCTTTGGCCCCAGCCACGCAGTACACCATCAACGTTTCCGGTTTCACCGATGTCGATGGCAACGCTGTGCAACAATTCACCAGCAGCTTCCTGACGAGCACGAGCAGTTATACGTGCTGCGGTACGGTTGCCTCGATTGTGCCCGCCAATGGGGCGCAGGGCGTCGATCCTTCGATGCCCGTTGTCGTGCAGTTCAGCCGCTCGGTCTATCCGCCAAGCGCCAATGCCTATTCCATCCAGTTGAGTGATCTTACCGACAACAACAATCCTATCGGCGGCAGTGTCGCTCTATCGACTGACGGGATCACCCTTACATTCACTCCTGCGTCACCGTTGCCTCCGAACTCGAACATTCAGGTGCAAGTGAGCTGTTCTTCTTCATTGCTCGACCTGGCCGGCAATGCATTCCCCTGCACCACGGAGCAGTTCACCACTGGCACCGGCACCACGACCAATCCTCAGGTCGTCTCCGTTTCTCCTGCCAATAGTGCAACCGGAGTCGGACCCGGAGCGGGCGTCACGCTGGTGTTCAACGAGTCCATCGATCCGAACACCATCACTCCGGCGAACTTCCAGCTCTTCAACGGCTACACCAACCTGCAGGCCTATCTCACGTGGTCGTCCGATAACCGCACGATTACGTTGAATACGCGGCTGCCCTATAGCTCCACGGTGACTGTGGTCGTCAACAATGGAGTTGTGGATCTCAGCGGTAATCCGATTACAGCTCCCTTCCGTAGTTCCTTCTCGACGATTCCGGCGCCTACCACAGAGTTCACTCCTAACGTCACCGCCATGCGGCCGGGCAGCGGCAGTACTGGCGTTGCCACGACTACGGCGATTACGCTGTATGCAAGCTCGCCGGTAAATCCTGCCACAGTGCAGGGTGAGGTTGTGGTTTCGCAGAACGGCGTCGCTGTCACCGGAAGCGTCACCGTGACACCGAACGGAGGCGCGATTGAATTCACTCCATCTGCGCCGCTGGCCTTCAACGCCACCGTGCAGGTTTTCGTCCAGCCAGCCGTGCAGGATATCTATGGAAATCCCTTCGCCGCGTATTCGGCCCAGTTCGTCACTACGGCCGACTATGCAGTCGCTCCTCCAACGGTTCTTTCGGTGGAACCCGGAAGCAGCGCTACCGCTCCCACAAATTCCATCGTGGATGTCCAATTCAGCAAGCCCATTGATCCAGCCACGGTCACTACCAGCAATTTTGGGCTTTACAACTGCAATGGCTGGTGCGGATGGTCCAACAGCCTGGTTGCGACCAACATCAGCTTCCCGACGCCCAGCGTCCTTCGCCTGACCCCGGTTTCACCGCTGCCAGCGAGTTCGTCGTTCCAGATCTCCATTGGCTCGGGCATTACCGACCTCAGTGGCAATGCCTACGGCGGAGGAACATGGAGCTTTAACACCGGCACGACCTTCGACGCGGTGCAGCCGGCGGTGGCTGCGATTGCTCCCGCGAATAACGCTACAAAAGTTGGTGACAACGCTACCATCCGCTTCTCGTTTAACAAAGTGATGGATACCATCAGCATCAATCCATCGACAGTGACCTTGTCGAACGGGCCGACGCAGCTTGCTTACTCTGAAGCATTCAGCACCCCGGACAACGTCACTTACGTCACACTAACGCCGTTGTCTCCCCTGCCGGATAACGCAACGATTACGCTTTCGCTGGGAAGTGGCATCACCGATCTTGTCGGCCAGAACCTGCCCGCAAAAACTGTGACGTTCAACACAGGCAACGGCCCCGACCTGACTGCACCGCAACTCGTGAGCCAGAGCGTCACCAGCGGCCAAACCAACGTTCCGGTCAATACCGCCTTCACGTTGACCTTCAATAAGCCACTTGACCCGAGCGCCTATCTGTTTGTAACTCTGTACAGTTACTCGCTCGGGCAAAATGTGACGACGACAGGATCCGTAAGTACGGACGGGATGACGATCACGTTGATTCCAACGTCCGCTTTGTTCCTCGCTTCTCAGTACCAACTCTGTTACAACGGCGTCACGGACGTCGATGGCAACGTGTCGGGAAGCTCGTGTTTCAACTTCAATACAGCCAGCGCACCGGTGACGACTCCTCCGCAGGTTCTGTTTACCGTTCCGCCGGTGGGCGCTACGGGGGTGCTGGAGAATTCGATCATTGAGGTCGTATTCGACAGGCCGCTTGATCCGACCAGCCTGGGACAAGTAGCTCTCAGCAGCAACGGCACTCCTGTGCCAGCCACGGCTTCACTTGCCTGGGGCAATGCCGCTGTTCGCGTTACTCCATCTGCTCTCCTGGCGGCCAATGCCAGCTATACCGTTACCGTGGCAGGAGTGAAAGACCTGTCTGGCAATGTTCTCTCTAACCCGTACGTGTTTGGTTTCAATACCGGTGGAACAACCGGGTCGGCATCAACGCAACTAGTTTCCGCGAACGTTCTCGTGAGCGGCGTATCGACTCCGCTGACTAACAGCGGTCTGTCGAATGTCGACGTGGGCACAACCATTCAACTCGTGTTCTCGCAGGCGATCGATCCTGCGTCGTTCACGAACGGTAGCGGCGTCTCGCTGAACGATGTAAGCATTAACGACTCCAACGAACAGCTGGTACCGTTCTCGCTCACTACCGTGTCACCCGATCAAACAACGGTCACTCTGACGCCTAACAATAACCTGGCTCCCACTTCGCAATTCCAACTCCGCATCAATTACGGAACCGGCTCGATCTATGACGTAATCGGAAACCCGATTACGAACGGCGCGTATTACAACTTCACTACGGGTACAGCGAGCTCGGCCACCGGCGCCCCATTGCCGATCTACAGCACGGGCCTTGGGGCAGGAGGCACCACTCAGCTCGCGGGCGGCGCGTCCGATCCAAACTGGTCGGTGAACAACCCCAACAGTTGCTGTGTTTATAGTGGTCCAGCCACGGTCTTGAGTGCGGGCAACATCTACACTTCGTGGCCTCCGGACACCGCAAATTCCCAGTGGATTGCGTGGTCCGATACCAACGACGGAGGGCCCGCGGGTTATATGTTCACGCAGACGTTCGATCTCAGCGGATTCGATCCAGCTACGGCGGCAATTCAAGGAACGATATGGGTAGACGATGGCGCCTATATGTACTTGAACAACGAGCCCGTCGTGTACGCGGATAACTCAACCTGGTCTTTATCCGGGCAACCCGGCATGCCCTTCTCGATTGGACCTCACAGCACGCTGTTCCTGCCCGGAACAAACACGATCTCGGTTGTTATAACGAACTCCGATTCGAATTACGAAGGAATCAATGTTCTGATTGCCAGCGCGACGGCCGCACCGAAAACGAGCAAGCTCACCAAGTCGCAGAAAACGATCTATGCCTCGACCAATCCTCCGGGAAGAGGAGACGGCCACCACATTGGACCTCCTTACGGCTCCTGGCTGCTCCGGCCGTGGGACGCTGCATTCTGGTTTGATGATTTTTCTTTGTTCACTCTCTCGGTTTCCGGCTTACCTCAGCAGCGGGATTCCGTGTCTCCGATCTCTTTGAATCTGCGTCCACCAGATCCGAGTCGACCGGAGCTACTTCCACAAGATCTGGAACTGGGGCCGCCATATCGCAGCGCTTCGGCCAACGAAGTTCTTTTCGCCAGTCGAAATGAGTTTGCGTCCGAGCGCACGAGATGATGATGCAGTTCCGTCCGTGCGTGGCTGTACTGTTTTGGGGGTTGTTTTCCGTTCTTTGGTGCACGTCAAGTTGGGGTCAGTCCCCGTTCCCGCCTCGCCTGCCAACGCCAAAGCCGGTCAACCCCGCCCAGCTTCGCTTTACCGACGTAACCGAAAAACTAGGCATCAACTTCCGTCACCAGCCGGGACTGACCACTCAGAAATTCATCATTGAGAGTTTTGGCGGCGGTGTCGCAGTGTTTGATTACGACAACGACGGCCGTCCTGACATTTTTTTCGCAAATGGCGCAGCGATCAAAGATCCGGTTGGCCTAGCCGGTCGCCCGGAAAAAACAGACGCCTCTTTTTGGAACCGCCTTTATCACCAGGAAAAGGACGGAACCTTCACCGATGTAACCGCGAAATCGGGTTTGTCGGGAGACGGTTACTCTTTTGCGGTTGCCGTCGGAGATTACAACAACGACGGCTTTGACGATCTCTACGTGACTGGTTTCGATCACAACCACCTCTACCGTAACAATGGCGACGGCACATTCACCGACGTCACGGAGTCGGCTGGAGTGGGCGCGAGCGGCCTTTTGAGCGGGGCCGCATGGGTCGACTACGACAACGACGGATTGCTTGACTTGATCGTTCTCCGTTACGTGCAGTGGGACTTCAACCTCGGTACGCGATGTGGTACGCCCGAGCATCGCCAGTTTTGCGGCCCGGAAAAGTTTCCACCATCAACCCTGACTCTCTACCATAACGATGGTGGCGGCCATTTCACCAATGTCACCGCCAAGTCTGGTCTCGCCGATTTGAAGATCAAAGGCCTTGGGGTTGATATCGGCGATTATGATCAGGATGGATGGACCGATGTTTTTATCGCCAACGACAACTGGCCGCAGATGCTGCTACATAACAATGGTGATGGAACGTTTGAGGAACGCGGCTTTCTTGCCGGCATCGCGGTTGATGAACACGGCCATACTTACTCCGGCATGGGCGTAGACGTAGCCGACTACGATAACGACGGCTGGCTCGACCTGCTGGTCGACGACCTGAGCTTCCAACGCTACTCCCTGTATCGCAACAATCGCGATGGAACCTTTACATATTCCAGCTCCAGTACCGGACTGGCACAGATAACCGCGAAGATGGCGGGATGGGGATTGCGACTGGCTGACTTCGACAATGATGGCCTCAAGGATATATTTGTCGCACAGGGACATGTGAACGACGGCATCGATGCGGAGATTCCAAGCATCCATTATCGTCAGTCCCCGCTGATTGTTCTCAACACCGGATCTGGATTTCAGGATGTATCCGCGCGGGCAGGTCCAGTGTTTCAGGAGCACTGGGACGCCCGCGGACTGGCAATCGGCGACCTGCATAACACAGGAAGACTTGATGTGGTCGTTTCTGCGAATGACGGTCCCGCGCACGTATTGCGGAGCGATCTCTCTCTCCCTCGCCATTGGCTAACGCTGAAGCTCGAAGGCACCAAGTCAAACCGCGATGCGATCGGCGCCACGGTCAAACTCGTAACTGCCGATGGAAATCACCAATTTGCGACGGTGAAGACTTCGGGAAGTTATTTTTCGTCCAGCGATGCGCGACTGCATTTTGGACTGAACGACCAGGCAACCGTCGCCAGGATCGAGGTGCATTGGCCCAGCAAAATCGTTCAGGCATTCGTCAACATTCCGGCAGATAGGGTGCTGGTGATCTGCGAGACTTCAGACCATTCGTTCCAACCTTTGGAGCGCAAGCTCGACGTGCGGGAATCTCCATGTCTCGCTTCCCGCGAGATCGGCCGCTAGAATCGTGTGCCGGAAGTAAAATTCGTCGGAGGAAGCTCTACGATTGCTTTGCCGTACTATTTCTTGTACTTTTACCCATTCTGATCGAGGTACGTCTGATGCATTTTGATCCCACGCGGCGAGAATTCCTTGAGTCGTTCGCGGCCGCTATGTTGGGCGTGGCGGTCTCGCCAGCGGCTCGAATGTGGGCGAATCTCGCCACTTCCTCGATTCGTTACGTCGATATCACGAAAACCGCTGGAATCGATTTCATTCACTATACCGGCGCCTTCGGCAAGAAGCTTCTGCCTGAGACCATGGGTTCGGGATGCGCCTTCATCGATTTCGACAACGATGGCAATCCGGATATTTTGCTCATCAATGGCATGGACCTTGCCGGACACAAGCAGCGGCGCGCCACAATGAAGCTTTATCGTAACGACGGAAAGGGTTCCTTCACCGATGTAACTGTTGAAGCGGGACTCGATATCGAAATGTTCGGTATGGGAGTTGCCGTCGGCGACTATAACAATGATGGCTGGGACGATATCTATATCACCGGGGTTGGAGACTCCCGGCTGCTACGTAACGATCATGGCAAGTTCCGCGATGTTACCGATGAAGCGGGGGTCCGCAACACAGGATTTGGTACCAGCACTGCGTGGGTCGATTACGACCGCAACGGCAAACTCGACCTGCTAGTCGCCAACTATGTGGACTGGACTGAAAAAGGCGATCTGTATTGCTCCCTCGATGGCTATACCAAGTCTTACTGCACTCCGGAGTCGTACAAAGGATCTTCGTGCCGCCTGTTTCACAACCTTGGAGACGGCCGCTTCGAAGACGTAACGAAGCGCGCTGGTCTTTATGATGTAACTTCGAAGTCTCTGGGCGTGGCGATTCTCGATTTTGACCAGGACGATTGGCCCGATATTGCGATCTCCAATGACACGCAGCCGAATAAGCTTTACCGCAATAACCACGACGGTACCTTCACCGAGATGGGGATGCAGGCTGGTATTTCTTTGGACGAGCGCGGAATTGCGCGCGGTGCCATGGGCATCGATTCGGACGACTTTGACCGGTCAGGGTATCCCAGTCTGGCGATCGGAAATTTCTCCAACCAGATGGCCGCTCTGTATCACAACGTGAAGAACCGGCTTTTCATTGACGTGGCACCAACGGTCGGCATCGGGCGCGATACCTTGCTTTCGCTCACCTTTGGACTTTTCTTCTTCGATTACGATCTGGACGGCTTTGATGATTTGTTCCTTGCCAATGGCCACGTGGAAACCGATATCGCCCGTGTGCAGCCGCGCGTCAGCTATCCCCAGGTCCCCTTGCTGTTTCATAATGATGGGCGTGACTCTCGCGGAAACGCGCGTTTTACCAATGTTGGGTCGAGCGTGGGATTCACTCGCCCCTACGTTGCGCGCGGCGCGGCATATGCAGACATTAACAATGATGGCGCGCTCGACATCCTCGTGTCCACCAATGGCGGTCCCGCCTACCTGTTTCAAAATGTCGGCGTCACGAACAATGGCTTGCGAATCAAAGCCGTTGGCCGCCGATCCAATCGCAGCGGCATTGGAGCTGTGGTGCGCGTACAGACTCCGGCAGGCATTATGTCCAAAGTTGTTCATTCCGGCTCCAGTTACTGTTCGCAGTCAGAACTTACACTAACCTTTGGTATGGGCACCCAGACGGTCGCCGAACAGGTCGAAATCCAGTGGCCCAGCGGCGAGCACGACATTCTCAAGAACCTTGCGATGAATTCAACTTACACGGTCGAAGAAGGCGGAAAGATCTTGAACGCGCGGCCCTTCAAAAAGACAGCTTGACCGCCTCCCAGGCAATTTCAAGTGTTTCATGGGCTGCATCCATTAGCGGCGAGATCAGTTGTCAGTGAACTTCTCTGCGCTGGTCCGGTCCCGTTTGGAGTCGTGACTTTGCCTGACTTCGCGCCAGTTGGCCGTCAGCCAGGGTCAAGCGCAACGGGATTCGTAAAGCGTGAGTCAGCCAATCCACGCTACCGAACCGCCGCCGTCCGCCAAGCGCAGTTATTCCTGTTTGCTTATTGGGAAATAAACTTTGATTGGACTTACCTACGACACCGCGGTGAGCACAGCAGACGGTCGCAGCCCTGGCTTGCGTTCGTATTGTTTGAAGCGGAGATCCAAACTTCCCGACTCCGGATGCATCTGGTTAATGAGTGAATGCGCGCACGATTTTTCGAGCTCGCAGTATACCGTCCGCGCAAGTGGACCAGAGAAGAATGCCTGTTCCGATATTGCTCCAGGCTGTGAGGGAGTTGGAACGGAATAGAATCGCGCACACGCCGCACCAGAGCGCCATCGCAACGCCCAGACATAGTAACGGGGTTGTCGGAAATCTTGGCGAGGCGCAGGAAATGCAGTCCGACCACAATAGCAGCCAAGACCGGGGCGAGATCTGCGCGGCGAATAGCGTAGGCGACCTTACGTGAGGCAGTCAGTGCGAGACAGCGGTGTGACTGTGAAGGTAAGAAGGCGCTGGCAGGGCTATAAAACCGCCGACATGCTGGTCCCCGCGGCTGCGAAAACATCGGCGGCTTCCTGCTCTGCGATCGGAATAAATGCCTGCAAGATCGTAGGATCGAATTGGGTACCGCTGCTACGGTGCAGACGCGTGATCGCTTCCGTGTGCGAAAGGCCCTGCCGGTAGCAGCGATTCGAGACCATCGCGTCGAAAGCGTCGATCACACAAATGATTCGGGAAACCAGCGGTATATCGTTGCCCTTGAGCCCGGCAGGATAGCCGGTTCCGTCGACGCTCTCGTGGTGGTGCAGAGCATAGAGACTGGCTTCTTCGAGGCCGGGGAACAGCCGCAGGATTGACCAACTGTATTCCGGATGGCGATTAATGAGAGCACGTTCCTCGGGCGTGAGCATGCCCGGTTTCTTCAGGATCGCGTCGGGTACACCGATCTTACCGACGTCGTGAAGCAATGCGGCGACTTCGACCTGGTAAAGGCGCTCCTCCGGAATCTCCATCTTTCGAGCCACGCGGAGCGCCCATTCCGCCAATCGCGTGCTATGGACTCCGGTGTTGATGTCCTTCAGGTCGAGCATCTGGTTAAACGCGCAAACCACAGAGTTGCGGAAAGCAAGATGCTGCTCTTCCAGTTCCTTGACCCGGAGCACGAGCCCAGACAAATCAAGACCCGAATTTAGGGTTACCGCCATATCGTCGTTGGCTCGCGTTCCATGTTCACTCTTTGCTAAAACAGATTGCACGATTCAAGCGCCTGGTATGTATCCAGGCGTCCAAAGCCAAGGTTCACATTTCCGATGTAGTGGGCATTCGCCAATCCGAGTGGAACCATTCGGCTGGAACAGTTGCCGTTAGTCCCTAGCATGAGAGCGGCTGTGCCAGCCACGAAGGGAGTGCTGAACGATGTGCCCCAACCAGCGGCATAGGTTCCCCATGGATAGGTGGTGACAACGCCTTCTCCCGGCGCAGCCATAAATACTGGCGGCACGCCGTAGTTGGTGAAGGTGGATTGGACATCGAGATTCGAAGTCGATGCGACGTCGATTACACCAGGAAGCCCACCGGGATAAACCATGGTGTGCTCGCCATTGTTGCCGGCGGATGCGACAGATATCACACCCCGGCTGTTTGCATATTTGATAGCGGTTGCGAGTTCGGGAGAGTAACTCGTATAATTGAAGCTCATGTTCATAACCTTGGCGCCGTTATTTACGGCATAGTAGATGGCGCGCAGGATGTTGGAATCATATGCGGTGCCTGCTGCGGTGAACGTTTTAAGTGGCATGATCCTGGCTTCGGGCGCGACGAGGTGCACGATGCCGGCAGTCATAGTCCCATGACCAAAGTCCGAGTACGAGCCGCCATCCAGCACTGCCACCGTGCGCTGATCGAGCACCGCGACCGTGCGCTGATCCAGCGTTGCCGGTTGCGCCTGATTCAAATTTGGACTGGCCTGAACGTCGTTCATCTCCGAACCGCCACTGGTGTTGGTGGTGAAGTCGTAGCCGTTGACCAGAACACTTTTCAGAACCGGATTGGCGGGATCGATGCCGGTATCGATCACTGCGACCGTCGTTCCGGCGCCGGCAACGTCAAATGTTGCCTGAGTTTGAGCCGTGCGCACCAGTTGATTCGAGGGCTGCGCGATGTAACCGTGCCAAACCGTTGCCCCGTAGTAGGAAGCCGGTGCCTTGTCGGTTAGATACGAAGGATCGGAAAAGGCGTACTCTGGCACCGCATTCACGGTCTGATCGACTTCCACATCGAGAATGCCTGTCTGGAGACTGAGCCGAAGCAGCGACGTCACTGGATTTAGGACAGCGGGGAAAGTGATCAGGAACAGCTGCCCGTTGGGGTCGCCAAGGCCGGTGACGACCTTGCAGCCCGTCAATAAACAGGTGAGGTTGAGGCCCGGCAGTCCGAGCGAGTCGCGCACGATTAGACGCGTTTGTGCCTGTGCTGCTGGCGCGCAAAAAGTGGTCAGCAGTAACAGCAGGCACGCTACCATGCCCGCACGCTTAAGACTCGTATTTGGTTTTAACTTGCCCATCGTTTTCCCCTTTGATCCAATGCTAGATTGAGAGTGTAGAGTGGAATCTTAGTGCTTTCTACTTACACCCGTACTCTTTCTGAAGTAACTCGCTCTGCTCCCTTTGGTAACGTATGCTTGGTTACCGTTGTCTCAAGTTCGTCAACGGAATCCACACTGTGTTGTGGCTCTCCGCCTTGATCAATAACCAGAGAAACTCCTTCGCTTCAAACTCCATCTGAAATTCCCCCGAGGCATTGGCCACGGTAGTGCCAAGCACCTGATCTTTTTCTGTCGTCAGATCAATGGTTACGTTGTGCCAGGGCCGCACTTCCCGCTTGTCCAGCACTTGACCGACTAAGTGAACTCTTTTGGCTTTCGAACGTCGGCCAAAACTCAAATCCACCGTCAAACCTTCAGCCTCGTAAATGACTTGCCACATATTCAGTTCGCCGCTACGCATACCCGCCAGTAGCGGCTGTGCCAAGCTGTCAAAAACCAGGTTGGCCAGAGTCCATTTTCTCGGTTGCTGCACCGCTGTCCTGCCGGCAAAACCCAGCTTTACGAGGCGCACCAGATTCTCCGGCGGAGTAAACGCAGCTTCGTCGGTCGCCAATTGTCGGACTCGGGTCCAGGCATCGAGGGTGGTCTTGCATTTTGGACAGCTTGTGTCGAGATGTATCCTGATTTCTCTGCCAACCTCGACTGCGCCAACTCCACGGACAAAATCAATCCAGGGCTGTTCCGAAAAGTGCTCCATTGTTGTCCTCTTCGCTTTGGGGATTCAGCTACTTGGGGGCTTACTACAAAAGAGATGGCAGGGGTCAAAAAAATACAGTTTCCGGCGAATAAAATTCGATTCTCATTACCCCTTTCCTATCAATAAGAAAGGAGCCCAGTAATAAGGATGGGGGCGCTGCTCCCGCAGCCGGATCGACGCTATTTGCATCGCATCCGCTTTCGAATGCCCTTGCTGCAGCCCGGTGTAGAACTCGACCATGAACTCTTTCGTGCTGTCGTCGTTGACATCCCACAGGCTCAAGACAAGCGACTGCGCTCCTGCCTGCAACAAGCCCCGGACCAGTCCCATCAGTTCGTCCCCGGGCGTGACCACATTCAACCCAGTGGCGCAGCCGCTCAGCACCACCAACTCGACGGGCAGTTGCAGATGAGCCATGTCGTACAAGCTGAGTTGCGATGACCCAAGACGAATTGAGGAAAACATTGGGTTGTCCTGGCGAAAGTATCCGTGGGTGGCGATGTGCACCGACTTGCTCCGCGGCCCATAGGTTCGCAGCACATCTTCCGTCGCATCGTTGCCAATGAATAATTTGGCGTTCGGCAGAATTCGAGCGAGCGCCTCCACCTCCGTTAGAATGGCGGGCGTTCGTTCGTCGGGCACGCCGAGGATGAGAGAATCGCCGGCCGCGGTAACCGGCTTCATCTGGCATTGTGCGTAAACGGCGGCGCTAGGGGCGTAAGAAATCGCGAATCGATCGATCAGGTACGATTCGCCATCATGCAAGGCATGAAACGGAACGTAGTGAAGCAATCCGTGCGGCACAAAGACGATGTGCCGAGCTTCGAGCAGATGCCGGATCGGTGCGATGAGCTCTTGATACAAACTCTTGAGATGTGCCTGAGTCGATTCCAGCAACGCCTGGCCGAAGGTGGCAACATACTGGGGATCGAGGCGGAATTTCGACATCTGGAATTGCAGAAGCTGCAGTAGCTTTTGAATTCGGGTTTGCACCGTCACCTGGCAGACATGAAGGTTGTCTTGGGTCAGCACGCACGCGATGCTGCGATCCTGCGCGCAAAAAAATTCGACCAGCGCGGTATCGCTGGAAAGCGCCGACCGGATTTGCTCCATTGACATGGCGGAGGAAACCTGCACGCCCGCTTCGTTCGCCTCGGCAACGGTGGCTTCTTTCACGGCGCGCAAGAAATCGGCTTCCCGTGAGCGAGCCTGTTGCTCGAGTTGTTGTACCCGCTCTTGCGAGCGCTCCTCTGGACGGAGTTGTTCACGCTCAATCAAGTTGTAGTACCAGTTCAATTCTTCGCGAAGGTTGCGGATCGATCGCACCAGTTCGCTTTGTCCAGGATCGGCCGCGGTTGGCACGTGTACTGGCTGGTTGAGGAGATCGATCAGAGTTCGGGATTTTGCCTGCTCGATGTACTCGAATGCCTCCGCAAAACTATTGGGACGGCGCAGGCAAATACCGACCAGATTCTCGTAGACTTCAAGTTTGTTCTCGAAGAAAGCGATCTTCAGCTCTTCTCCTCGCAAGCTGCTGCGCAGACGCTCGACTGCCGCGCGGGCTCGTCCGTAAGCTACGTACGCCGCGTCTTCATTTCCGGTTGCGCGCTCCACCTCGCCCATCAGAAACTCCGCCTGATAAAGGAGCGTCGGCGAGTCGAGATTCTCCAGATCGGTCAGCGCGGTTTGACAGTGCTGCTTCGCGAGAGCCGCGTCGCCCATACGTAATGTGATTCGCGCCAGCAGGAGTTCCGCCAGCACCGCCTTTCCTCGCATCGGCGAGGTTCGGAAGAACGCGTGCGCCGCCACACAAAGCCGCCGCGCTTCAAACAGGCGACCCTCGGTGAACAGCACCAGCGCCTGATATAAGTCAATCAGTGAAGGCCACACCTGGTTCTGGTCGCGAACAAACATTTCTTTGACCGAGGCAAACAGTTTGACTGCCTCAAAAGCCTGCCCCTGGCGGCTTGCGGCAATCGCGGCAAAGCCCAGGGCTTTGGCAGCTTCGTAGCCAAAACCCAGCTTGTGGAAGGCTTCGTTCGCGGCTCGTCCTAGTTCTCCTGCTTCGGCGCTCAGATTCAATTCAAGATAAATTTCGGAAAGGTCAAGATTGCAGAGCGCGAGTTGATAGGCATCGTTTGCTCTCTTGGCGCTGACGGAAGCGTCGCGAAGCATTTGAATCGCCCGGCCATACTCTCCGCGCAAGAAATACAAGTACGCGATGTTGTAGTCCGCGTAGGCGACCAGAATCGGCATGTTCTTCCGTTCGCAGTGCCGTCGCGCGACCTGGTGCAACTCCAACGCCTTGGGGAAATCGTTCAGGCTGATGTGGCACAGCGACAAGTTACTCAGAACCGCTGCAAGCCCCTCAGCATCGTCGTGAGCCAGCATCTGCTCGTAGGCGCGCTCGTAATACGCAAGTGCCTCAGTGAATCGATCCTGGCGGTGATAGATATTTCCAATATTGATTTCCAGGCGAGCTAGCCGGCGGGTGTTGCCTTGTTGCCGGAAGATTGCACTCGCGCGCTCGCCCGCAGCCAGCGCCTCGTCGTACCGGCCCAGCAGCAACAACGACTGAATCGATCCGCTCAATGTCCGGGCGAGTTCGGTTTCTTCCCCAGTTTGCTCAAACAAAGCGATGGCCTGCGCGTGCAGAAGAATGGCTTCACCGTGTTCATCCAGCGCATACATAGCATTCGCTTGTGCGCGGAAGCTGCGGGCAATGAGGCTCGGGTTACCAAGAGTTCGGGCGACGTTCAAGGCAGCATCCGCAAGCTTTTTAGCGCGATGCGTATCGATTCGAACTTCCTGCCAAACTTTGTCGGTAAGAATCGTTACGATCTCTTCCCATGCGGCGCCCGGGTTTTGTGTGACGAACTGAGTGTGGCCAGAGGCATCGTCGAGCGCGAGCAGACGCTCGATCATCGCATCCGATTCGGTCTTCTGAACCGCCTGGACCCTCATTCAGAAGCCTCTCTTTTCAAGGTGTTTTCTGAGATGCGCCATGCAACGTGCCCGGATCGCCCCAATCGAACCGGTCGCCATGCCCAACTCGTCCGCGATTTCGTGATAGGGCCGAGGGGGGAGCTCGAAGAAGAGCAGGCGGACCATCTGCTCGCACTTTTCGGGCAACTCTGTGATAACGTCGCGAAGAATTTGTTCCTGCTGGAGTTGCACCAGCATGTGCTCAGGGAGATCGTCGGCACCAGTGGGAAGTCCGGCGTCACCGTCACTGTCGTCCAGTTCAAGCTCAACCAGCCGGGCGGCGGCACGCTGGTGGCGGAGGCACTTGTGATAGCAGGTCTGCATCAACCATTTTGGCAGGGCACGGTGGTCGCGGAGGCGCGGCAGCTCCGAAAGCAGGTCCACACATACGGACTGAAAGATGTCTGCGGCATCCTGGTACATGCCAAGCTTGATTGGAATCGAATAGATGAGGTTCTTGTACTTATCGATCAACGCCGACCAGGCTTCCTGATCACCCTGCAGGCAGCGGCTAATCAGCTGCGCGTCGCAAGACGCCGACTCCGTCGGCCGTTCCTTTTGCCTTCCTGTGGCCGTTCCGGTCATCGAACGCCAGCATTCTCCAGAGCCGAGCCGTGCACGTAAAGCTCGTCCGCGTTCCACAAGGTGTAGGGATCAAGCACTGCGGGATGGAAATTGCCGACCCGGCTGTTCGCACCCGCAAGAATGTTTGGCGTTCCCAGGAAAATAAACGGCAGGTTTTCGGCGATCAATTGTTGTGCGCGATCATACAGCTTCTTGCGCCGGGCATAGTCAAGCGTGACCATCTGTTGTTGCATCAATTGGTCTAACTCGCGTTCCCAGTCAGTCGACGGCTGAGTTTCGCCGAGGTGCCATAAGTGCGATGTCCCCGAATAGGCCCATACGTTCATCTCCGGGTTCGGGTCCGCATCTCCGCCGCCCAGCGCCATGATCGCCGCATCGTAATTGAAGCTTTGAAATACGCGATCAATCAGAGCGCGAAATTCCAGAGGAACAATGTGCACCTGCATGCCCAGGTGAACGAGATCATCCTGCAGCAGGGTCGCCATCTTCATACGTTGGCTGTTGGATGAGCTGGTGATGATCGAGAATTCGACCGGCTGCCCGCCAGCGTCCAACAACTGGCCCGCGGAGTTCCATTTGTAGCCAGCCGACTTCAGCAGCTCGCGAGCTCTCTCGATGGACCGCGACGGATGTGGGATCGCTTGATTGATCCACAACTTGTTGCCCGGCCCAACGTTGCCCCACAAGGCCGTTCCACGCGCCCCGTAGACCAGGTTCACAATCGACTCTCGATCGACTGCCGCCGAGATCGCCTGCCGAAACTTTAAATCGCGAAACCAGGCTTGCTTCTTGGAAACTTCATCCAGTTTCTTCACGTCAAGATCATTCAGGTTGAACAACAGGAAGTTATATTCAAGGCTCGGTCCCATATCGGCGAGTTGCAAGGCAATGCGGGCTTTCTCGCGCGTCAGCAGGTTGTAGTTCTCCGCGCTGAGCCGGCTGATGATGTCGGTTTCGCCTGCCTCGAAACGCATCACCTGTGCGTCTTCAGTGCCCACAAACAGAAACACGAGTTCGTCGAGATACGGCAGCCGTTGATTTTCGCTATCAACCTTCCAATAGAAAGGATTTCGCTCCACCACGATTCGCTGCCCCGGCACATAGTCTTTGAGCCGAAACGGACCCAGACCGGCGATTTCCGAGGTCCGCACATTCAAGGACCACGCCTGCGCGAAATGGCCTTCGCGATAAGGCTTCTCCAGCAAGTGCTTCGGCAGCATCGCGAGCCCATCGAACAATCTCTCTGCCGCCGCGTAGGGACGCGGCAGAACGAATCGTACGGTGTACTGATCCACTTTGGTAACTGTGATAGGTTTGCCGTTGATGATCAGCAGGTCGCGCTGCGGCGAATCCACTGCCTCATCCATGTAGACATCGAAAGAGAAAACTACATCATCGGCATCGAAGGGAAGGCCGTCGGAGAAGCGGATCCCCTTGCGGAGCTGCAGGGTAAAGGTCCGGCCGTCGGAAGATATCTTCCAGGATTTCGCCAGCGCAGGCTCCGTTTGTTGCAAAGATCGGTTGATCTCGATTAGATCGCCCATCAGACGGCCGATCACTTCGCGCGAAACCGCGTCGGTAGCGATAACCGGGTTAAGTGTCTTCGGTTCGGAGCGTTGGCCAATGGTCAAGTGTCCACCGTAGCGGCCAGAGACGTCAGCCATCCGCGCAAGTTCTTCTCCGGGTTTCGCCGCCTCGGGAGCGACCTTTGCGGCAAAACATGCACCGGCGAGTAGACACACATATAGCAGGGTTAGGCCAGCAATTCGCTTCATATCGGACCTTTACCCCACAGAAAAGATTCCTGAGATAGTTCAGATTTTAACCGGAATGGAGTGCATCAGCGAGGTAACCATAGAGTACGGAAGTAATGATCAAAGCGCCTGCAGGAGCCAGAAGCCAACCATAAGAGACGAGAACGCTGTACTGCTCCAGCACACTCAGCATATTTCCCCAACTCGGCACCGGCTCACTAACTCCGAGGCCGAAGAAAGAGAGCGTCGCTTCGGTGGCGATATACTGCGGAACCAGCAGCGCCGCCTGTGTTATCAGAACCCCCATGGCTTTCGGCAGGATATGCCGCCGCAGGATGTAGAAATCGGATCCGCCAAAACCGCGCGCCGCCAGAACGTAGTTGCGGTTTCGTGAGCTGAGAACGATTCCCCGAACCAGCCGGGCGGGCCGCGCCCAGCCAATCAAACCGATCACGCCTGTCAGGAGAAAAAAAGTGCGGAGAGCACTCAGATGTAGCGGCAAGAATGCGCGCACCCCCAGCAGGAAATAAAGCCAGGGCAACGAAAGAAAAAGCTCGGTCACTCCCATCAACGACTCGTCAATCCAGCGCCCGTAGTAACCCGCAACACTTCCGAGGATGCCTCCGGCCAGCAGAGCAATAAATGTCGCTGTGATCCCAGCAGCAACCGAAATCTGGCCGCCGAACAGAACGCGAGAAAATTCATCGCGTCCGTAGCCGTCGGTCCCAAGAATCAGGATTCTTGCTGGCTCGCCGGCGCCGAACAGATGTACAGATGCTTCGTGAAGGCCGAGAAGCTTATAACTTGACCCGTGAACCAGGAAGCGAACAGGATAAGCGCGGGTCCGGTCTTCTTGATAACTTCCGGCTTGATCTCCGTCCAACACACGCATCGAGGCGTAAATGAACGGACGCAAGTGAAATCCAGCGGCGTCTTCGAAATGCAGTCGCGTGGGCGGAGCATAGGACAGTTCGCGGCTTTGGGTCACGGGATTGTAGGGCGCAACAAAACCGGCGAACAATAGGATGAGGTGCAATCCTGCGAGTGCGGCAACCAGGATAGCGATCTTATTGCGCATCCGATCCCTCTCTGCGAATTCGCGGATCCGATGCGAGCAGCATGATATCGGCAATCAGTCCGCCGCCGAGCATAAATAGCGACGAGAACATGATCCCTCCGATGACAAGATAGAGATCCCGGGAAAGCGTCGCCTCGAGCATCAAAAGCCCCAAGCCGGGCCATCCGCACACCGCCTCAACCAACATCGATCCGCTGAGGAGTCCGGCCAGAGAAAATCCGAGAAGCGAAATGGCAGTGTTGGCAGCAACGGGCAGCACGTGCCGGAAGAGGACTCTGCCGGGCTTGATTCCGAATCCGCACGCAGCCTGGATATAAGGAGCGTCCAGCACTTCGAGGACGCTGGCGCGAACGTGTCTCACGATTACCGCTGTTTCGCAAAGCACCAGGATCAGCGCCGGCAGGGCCAGATGAAGTAGGATGTCTTGCAGTTTCCCCCAGGCAGATAGGCCCTCGAAATCTACCGACATCATTCCACCAACGCGCAAAAAAATCCGCCACCGCACCGCGGCCGCTAGCAAGCTCACGGCAATCACAAGTTCCGGCACGGAAACCAGAAATGAACTTAAGAGGGTGACCGCCTTATCCAACAGCCCGCCACGCCCGCTGGCCGCCCACACGCCTAACGGAACGGAGATCAGCCACGTCAGCAGAAGTCCCGTGGTCGTGAGCAGCAGAGTATTTTTCGCCCGGCTCCACAGCAACGGCGCGACCGGTACGTTATATACGATGGAATAGCCAAAATCGGCGTGCAGAGCGGATTTCACCCAGCGTCCGTATCTCAATAGCAGGGGTTGATCTAAGCCGTAGCGGGAGCGCAGCGCCGAAATCGTCTCCGGAGAAATCTGCGGGTTCAACCTCATTTCGTCAAAGAAAGTTCCGGGCGCCATTTCGGTGAACGAGAAGCAGAGTGCCGACACTCCGATCAGCAACAGAATTGCGCGTATCAGCCTGCGTGCAAGGTAACTCATGCAAGTCCACCAGTGATGGCCGCCACGTTCGAGGCAGCCATTCTCGCCGAAGCCAGCAATCTCTTCGTCGCCTCATGTTTGGGGCTGGAAATGATCTGCTGGGTTGGGCCGGCTTCGATGACCTTTCCTCCAGACATAACTGCAATCATGTCAGTCAGCCGCGTCACCAGTGCCAGATCATGGGAAATTAAAAGATAGGTCAGGGAGCGAGCCGCTTGCAGTTCGAACAATAGGTTGGCAATTTGCGCCTGAGTGGATAGGTCAAGTCCTGAAAGTGCTTCATCCAGGACCAGAAGCTGTGGGCGCAGAGCGAGTGCTCGCGCCAGCGCGAGCCGCTGGCGTTGTCCGCCACTGAAGTGAGATATCGACCGGTGCACCCAATCGGGAGAAACTCCAACCTCAATCATCAGGGCGCGGACTAAATCGCGACGGTCTTTTCGATTGCGGCCAACATGGCCGGTACGATCGTTTATCAGCAAAGGTTCCTCGATGACGTCAAGGGCTGAGAAGCGGGGATTCATCGCGGTAACAGCATCCTGAAACACCATCTGGATGCCAGTGCGAAAAGGAGCCAGGTCTCGATCATGCAGCTGAGCGATGTCTGTGCCGTGGATCAGGATCTGTCCGGCATCTGGCCTTTCCAGGCGTGTAACGCATCGCGCGATGGTGGATTTTCCGGATCCCGATTCTCCAACCAGCGCCAACGTTTGCCCGCTCGGAATCTCGAAATCGACATCGCTCACGGCGGCGACGGGCACGCGTTTCCGCCACAGCCCCCCCCGGATGTATTTTTTAGAGAGTCCTTTTACGACCAGCAACTTTTGGATTAGCTCTCCGCTTTTTGACAAGTCAGCAGGCAAAATAAGTTGACCATTTATTCCCCGTACTTGAAACAGTTCACAGGATGCGAAGGTTCGGGCAGGAATTCACCCGGATAGCGGCGTAAACAAACGTCCATGCGCTCGACGCAGCGTGGAGCAAATCGGCAACCCACTGGAAAGCAAGTTGGATCGAATGGTTCGCCTTCGATCGCCGGAAGCCGCGTCCGCACCTTTGATCCTGCGGCCACAGGCGGCATCATGAGTCGAACGAGGGCTTGCGTATAGGGGTGCAGTGGTCTCCCCAAGATTTCGGTGCTGCTCCCAGCTTCCACGATGCGACCGGCATACATCACTGCGATGCGATCGGCAAATCCGGCAAATAACCCTGGATCGTGGCTGATTAGCAAAATCGCTGTCCCGTGTTGTTGCCGAATCTGCGCCAGCAACGCGATGATCTCTCCCTGCAGTGTTGCGTCTAGTTTGCTCGTGGGCTCATCGGCGATCAGAAGATCTGGTCTGCACGCTATTGCCTGCGCGATTGCAATTCGCTGTCTCTGTCCACCACTGAGTTGATGGGGGTAAGCAGAATAGATTTGCTCTGGATGATCGAAGCCGACCTCTCGAAGCAATTCCATCACCCGCGTTCGCCGCTGCTGCGCATTACTTGTCCAATGCGAGCGTAGGACCTCGCCGATCTGTGAACCAGCCGTCATCACCGGATTGAGCGCCAGGGCAGGGTCCTGCGGGATCCGCGAAATCAGCCGCCCTCGGATCAAGCGTAACTCCTTCTCGGATAGGTTCAGAAGTTCTCGGCCGTGAATCAGGATTGTCCCGCCCTCGCACCTTGCATTCGGCGCCAACAGTCGCAACAGTGCGCCTGCCAGAGTACTCTTCCCGCAACCCGACTCTCCCAATATCCCGACGATTTCTCCAGCACCAATGTCGATACTAATGCCATCGAGCGCGCGCACTTGGTCGCTATCGTTGGAAAAGTACGTAATCGTCAGTTCCCGGACTTGGGCGGAATACTTTGTTGAGCTATCCACCTAGGCAGCAGTCTCCCGTTCAGATTCTTGCCCATAACGTTTCCACCAGCAATTGCCTACTAAGAGGCGGGGCGGGGCGGGGCGGAGCGGAGGCTTTAGCTTGACCTCGTTGCCCCGGCACGCATCCTGGGGATAGAGATCAAAGTGTGCACTAAAGATCAGGACACAATACTGTCGCGGATGAGTTTGGATGGGGCAAAACGTCGCGATATTCGTGCTCAAAGTGCTGATCCCTGCGATGGTCCCGAGGTTGGTATTCGAGCAGTGCAGGTAGGGCCGAGAGCGTAAGGAGCGTTGTGGTCGCGACTTCCGCGGATTTCAGACCTGCCTATCAGCAATCATATCTCAGATAGGGCCCGGCGTTGAAACCGTTCCAGAACTCTATAAGCTTCCTCGACGTAAACTGATAAAAAGTAACCATCGAGCATGCGTGCGCCGACACGGGCATAGTCGGGAACCTTCGCGTAAGTGCGAAATCCAAGCTTCTCCCACATCCGATACGGGCCATCTTCGCTTACATCAATGTTGATGATGTCGCATCCAATTTCGCGGCACTTGTCAAGGATGACCCTCCACCCAGCCAGGATGTAGTTGCCAAAAGCGCGAGCTTCTGGCGCGCTGGCCATGCGCTTGATCTCCACCACGTGTCGTCTGGCCGGATTCAATTTCACCCGTTCCAGTGTTGCGATGGAGACGATGGAGCGGGCCTCTCCGGCGCGCGCGAGAAGCTGATAACAGTCGCCACGTACGATCGCTCCGCGCACGGCAAAAATGAAGTCCTCGCCTTCGCGATCCGTCAGAGGGCGAGACATGCCGTTGGTACCCTCGTGGCTGGCTACAGCATTGATGATGGCGAGAATCTGCGCCGCGTCAATTTCGGTCAAACCGGTCGCCCACTCGAAGTGCATTCCACACCGTTCAGTTAAGAGCCTGGGCCGGCATACTGGCATCGATTGCCGCCACCGCGGCGCCGGCTTCAGCGGCCTTGGAATTTTCCCCCGCTACCACATCCGCTACTTCAACAATATAAGCAACCAGCAGACTATGAAGGCGGACAAGGTGTCTCTTAAAACGAATCTGGTCCTCCGGTGTTTTAATCATGCGCATGCACATGTTCCACGCCAGATCCACATGGTGGTCGGTATCATCGATGCCGAGGTGCGACCGCGCGCCTCTTGTAGCTTCGTGACCGACAACCTTTTCCATACCGTCCAGCCATGCCGGCTGTGTCCAACTCGATACCGACTCGACGTAGTACGCACTCGACACCACACCCATTGGCCCTTCGTCGGCTAAGGTTTGATAAAGATAACCAGCGAGCAGTTCGGTGGCGAACAACGGCCTTGTTCCGTAGATCTCCTTGTCGGCGACCCCTAGCACGTGCAAGTCCTTGGCAAACAAGCGTCCGTGCAATCCCTCGTCGGCTGCGTATATACCCCACTGCTTGCAAAGGACTGGGTCCAGATCCGAAGAACGCACGCACGCCAGAGGATTGATTTTGCGCATCATCTCTATACGTAATACTGACTCGATGGTCGAGCGGATAAACAGTTCACGGCTGAAACTTTTCATACTGGCCGCGACCCGACTATTTTGGGCCAACGTATCGGCGATTAGATCGGAGAGAAACTTGTCGCAATGTTTTCTGAATTCTGGATTCAGGACCGTCGTATAAGTATTTCTTGAGTTACTTCGTTCCGCTTCTTGTTCAATTTCATAAATTGTGGATGTCATGCTGTCATTCCTCGCAGTGTTTCGTTCTTGTACCTTGCAATCGGGATAGGGTCGTTCCGCAGGAGCATCTCCAAAACGCACATGGCAGAAATTTGCTTGTTATAAGCCTGACGTCGGATCCGGCTCGCAGGCCCGTCGATGATTTCTCCCTCAACTTCGACGCCGCGATGCGCCGGTAGATCGTGCATGAAGATTGTTCCCGGATGTGATATGCGACGCCACATCACAGAATCTACTTGAAACCCCTGAAAGTGAGTTAACCACGAGGAATCCCGCGGCTCCTCACCCATGCTTCGCCAGCGAACGGTATACACGACATCTACTTCCTTTGGCAGGCCACGAGGGTCGTGGATGAACTCAACAACCGCGTGATTCAGCTTGGCATTGCTGTGCGCGGCGGATACCATCGCATCGTTCGCACCGAATCCCTCAGGAGTGAGGACAGTGGTGTACGTATCCCGAAATCTTGTGAGAGCCAGCACCAATGAGGCGGCGGTATTATTCCACGCGCCAACGTATGCCACTCGCCTGCCGCAGACATTCTCGAATTCCTGCTGAATGGTGATGAGGTCGGCGATGGCCTGCGTGGGATGCTCGGCTTTGCTCAGTGCGTTCACGACAACCGTTTTGCCGCAGTTATCCGCGAGGGTGGTCATTTCCTCGGTGCTTCCATTGGTGCGGATGACCAGCCCGTCGAGATACAACCCGAAAACCATCGCCGTATCTTCCAGAGACTCGCCGGTAGAGGTCTGCAGGTCCGATTCGGAATATAGGATGGACGAGCCGCCCATGCGTTGAACCCCGGCGAAGAACGAAGTGCGAGTCCGCGTAGAAGGTTTGGAGAAATAGAGTCCGATCAGCTTTCCTTTCAAGGCCGACGAGAAATCCAGTTGGCCCGCCGCGAGTTTTTCGCCGGCCTTGATGAGGCTTTGCAGGGATTCTCCGTCCAAGTCCTGAATTGAGATCAGGCGATTCATTTCGGTGCCCCAGTCGTGCCGCAAGCGAGTGAAGCTTTGCAATCGAGCAGAAACGTCCGCTGAAGCGGATGCGCAAGGGATGGTGGATCAAGACCCACAACAACGCTGATGCGCTCTCCCGCCCGCACTGTCGGGAGTTCTTTCGCAACCGCGTTTGCGAGGTTCGTTCTATTTTTGTGCCACGGGCAAATAATGAAACGGCCTGAAGGGTCCAGGGCGCCCAGATGCAATGGCCCACCCCGGTGTGAACACTTCCCCACTATAGTATGGGCAATCCCCCGCGAATCCAACATGACGAGGTATCCCTCCGCTCCGGCTTCGATGAAGTTCTGGCCCCGGTTGAGATGAATCACGGTCATTGGGCTAGCTGGCAATGTCAACCTCGTAACTGCAATCCGCCGACGGACACGCCGCGTACAGAACGTCCGGCGGGATCCGAACGGTTTGGCCACGCTCGAAGGTCGCGCAAATGCCGTACCCGGCAACGATATCCAATTCGCCGGACTTCACGCTGAGCGTCGCGCCCGGCCCACTCATTTTGCTTCCCGTCCAGCGCCCCGACAGACCTCGCTCCACCAAAGGGGCTAGGCGAACCGGAACAGATGATCCATCTACTTTGGACGGGGAAAAAAAGGAGTCACCCCATGCAATCTGTTCGCTCAGACCAGTTCCAAACACGTCGCCCACGATGCGGCTCTCCTCGAACCCTCGAAGAATATCTACGAGAATCGAAGTGCCATAAGTCTTCACCGCAGGTACCACAATTTCTTCAAGCACCATGCGGCTGTGGTGATTGTCAATATGCACATGCTCCAAGAAATACTGAACTTCGGCGTCCGGCCCAAAAACCGCGCGCATCATCTGCGCCATCTGACGGCAGGTAACACCAAACGCGGTTTCCACCTGCAGAATAGCTCCAAAATACCGGAACAGATGCCGATGGTCCCGGCATATATAGCTGTAGTAGTTATTCAGATAGAAGGAAGAAGGCAAGTACAATTCCCAGTAAGTGTGGGGAATCGGATTCAATCCCCGTGATGTAAGCACTTTCTGAAATAGTGTGCTGTGACGAGTCGGATGGACTCCATAGCCGCATTCGTCGATGATAACTTTGAATAACTCGGACTGCAGTTGTCCATAGTTCCCAATGGCGTTCCGGGCCATGGCGGAAGATTCAACCAGAAAGTCGCCCGCGAGTTGGATGAGGTATGTTTGTGCCGCCGCCACCGGATTCGCTGCCCCAACGATCAGGCTCATCAACGACGCGTTACTTGGGGCGGTAAAGCTCGTTCGAAACTCTTCGAAATAAGCTTCGAAACTATCGAGGGTCCAGCAACCGGAAGCGGAGAATTCGGCCTCGACTGAAGAGAAGACATATGGCTCCAGGCGCGAACGAATGACCTCGCCGGAAATGCGCAGTTCTTCACCGTAAAAGGTCTGGAAGTCGCTCCACTTGTCATCCAGATTGCTCGCCGGAAGAAAAACAAAGTCGCGTTCGTAGATGGACATCAGCAGCCGGTTTGCCACCAAGCTTGCGTTGGAGCGGATGCCAACCAATGGTATCGCGGTCTTGGTGCTCAAGCCGGCAAAATCTTCCGTCAGGAGAGGCCGGCGGTAGGGATTGTCTTCCTCCCAGGGCTGACTGCGGCTTTGAAATATTTCCGATCCCGCATAACTTCGAATGTAATCATCGAGGGCCAGCCCGTCTGTCAGATGCGGGCCAATTCCCGTCGGAGCTACAGCCACATTGGCAGTCATATTCGCTAGGCTCCTGCGGCGCAAGCCGCTTCGGACAGAACGCCGGAGAACGCTGCTTCGAGGATGTCAAGGCCCTTGTCCAACGTCTTCTGTTCGATGTTGAGGGGAGCCATAATCTTCAGCACTGAGCCCGTCGCGCCGCAGGTTTCCAACAATACGCCGAGCCGGAATGCATCCTGCTTGATCTGCCGGGCGAGTTTGCCATCATGAACGTCGACGCCGGCGAACATGCCTCGTCCCTTGCGCTCAATGCCCGCGAAGGCAAAGCGTTCGCACATCTTGTCCAGCCGTGATTCCAGATGATCGATGTTCGCGCCAAGCGCTTCACCAAATGACGAACTCTCCCAAAACCCCAACGCGGCGGCGGCCGTAATGAATGCCAGGTTGTTGCCTCGGAAAGTGCCGTTGTGTTCGCCCGGCTTCCAACGATCATGCTCACCCTTCATTAATACCAGTGCCATGGGCAGGCCAAGTCCACTTATCGATTTCGATAGGCAAACGATATCGGGTGTCACGGAAAAATCTTCAAAACTGAAGAAGCGGCCGGTTCTTCCGCAGCCAGCCTGGACATCATCGACGATCACCAGGGCGCCGATCCGGCGAGCCAGCGCAAAAATGCGCTTAACAAACGTCGCCGAGAGTGTCTTGAGTCCGCCTTCGCCTTGAACGGTTTCGAGGAGGAAGGCGGCCGGCGGACCGATGCCGCTTTCCTCTGAAATCAGCATTTTCTCGATAAAGTCAATCTCGCCGCCGCCAAGAAACCCTTCGTACGGCAACCGCACGACCTGGTCTAGTTGCACGCCCGCGGCTGCGCGATTACCCCGCAATGCGGTGGCTGCAAGTGCCCCCAGGCTCACACCGTGGAATCCACCCGTAAAGGCGGCAATCAGGCTGCGGCATGTGACCAGTCGTGCCAGTTTCAGAGCCGCCTCGACTGCATTCGTACCGGTCGGTCCCGTGAACTGTACCTTGTACTCCAGATGACGAGGTTGAAGAACGACACGCTCGAAGCACTCCAGAAAACGAAGCTTCGCTTCAGTGTTAAGGTCGAGCGAGTGTACGATTCCATCGTCGCGCAAATACTCGATCAGGGCGCCTTTTAGGAGGGGATGGTTGTGACCGTAGTTCAGAGCGCCAGCGCCGCTGAAGAAATCGATAAACGCTCTTCCCTGGTCATCAATGACAAAGGAGCCCTCGCCACGAGAGAAAGTGACTGGATACTCTCTTGAGTAATAGCGAACGTTGGATTCAATGCGATCACAAATGGAGGTCTCGAGCATGCTACCTCTCCGCTCTTTGAGTTAGCCATTGCCCCGAGTCCCCGCTTGACACCAATTGCGGATGAGTATTCAACATTTCTTTCCAGAAATCAAGCTTATTCTCACTTCATTTTTCGTTCACCTGTATAGAGACGGGTTGCTAGTAATACCTTCTACAATGAACTGTAGTTAAGCTCTGCTGCCTAGGATATCGGACTGATAGTTAATACTTAAGGATGGGTCGTTAGTCATGAGTTACTCAATCTATCGTTGTTGTCAACAGGTTTTGTTGACGGCAATCCCCGGCCGGGAGTAACGTCCCTCTGAGGGGCGCAACATACATGACTAACGAAGCGAAAAACAAAGAATCCGCTTCCACGGAAGACGTGTACCACCAATTTCAAGCTGCCTAAGAAGCCTACTTCCAAGATATATGTAAGGCTTGGTTTGAAGTCTGTCGTCGTTTTCAAAAGCTTCACTCTGTCCACCAACAAGCCGCCGGAGAAGGCTAGGTAGTCGAGACAGGGCGGCGCAGCGTATGAATGCATAGCATTAAATCACTATCTTCGGATCGCCGTTCCTGCGGGTTACGATTTCATAGGAGCGGATTGCATCTGCGAAACGTCTCCGACTGGCCAGGATCGCGGTTACCGCTTCATTACTGACCGGGGGCACGGACCGGGCCGCACGGCGCAATGCGTGCGGCCTCCTGGCAATGCTCGATCACGGCAGGATCACATCACCGGAATGCGATGAGAAACGATCATGCCGAATGCCTCGAAGTCTTCCGTACTATTCTTAGAGCAACTAACAGGTTGCCGGTAAAAATGAAATCATAGCACTGTATCGATTCCGGATCCCTGTACCTTTCGTCGAGGTTTCGCTCGTACGGGAGGTTGGTTGTGGCAGTAAGTTCGAAGGTAGTAGCGTCGTCAGGATGGTGTTCCAGAGGCGTTTGTGGCTTCTTTGGTGGTAGTCTGCGACAAATTCACTGCTGCCTGTTTTTTGTCATTGGAGCCTGTGGAGTCTTAAGGTGAAGTCTCCTTCCGAATCGACATGGGTCGCAAATCGATTCGTGTCTTCCAAACGGTGATTGAAGTCACAAACTGACTGCCTGGGAGAGACCTAATAAGT
>Ga0210394_10000375_pt1 | contig 99710 bp, 163 predicted proteins | sample IncBWC12MmetaG_FD_160121 | JGI IMG/M metagenome (GOLD analysis project Ga0210394, IMG submission 160121) | Forest soil microbial communities from Barre Woods Harvard Forest LTER site, Petersham, Massachusetts, United States - Inc-BW-C-12-M | ecosystem: Environmental > Terrestrial > Soil >...
GAGCACATGTAAATATATGATATATATATATATATATATATATATATATATTACTATACCACAATCTTGAACCCCTGCTCACCCGCTCAATAACTCACACTCGCGGGGGTACCTACTTTCTTGTTGAGCATCTGGGAGGGTCCAATGTACTCGTTGATTAAGGCACTGCCGAAAATTGCGGCGCGGGAGATGCAGAACACCCACGTCTTCCCGAAAAACCTGAAGGCGAAGTACGAACTGATTGCAGAAGCTTACGGAGCCGCCGCCGTCGAGGATGACTTTACGGACTGGTGCCGCGAGGTTCGCGACCGGAATCCCCGGTACCCTATCACCGAGTACATCAAGGTGGTGGACGCGCGCCTCGGTCGGGCGTTTGAGGAAGCGAAGGCTGACCTGAAAGACCCACGCATTCCCGAAATCGCGGCGCTGACTTATGACCTGACCGGCTATGTCCCGACGTTTCGTTCCGTGGGAAACATCTTGCTCTCGTTTACGCAGGAAGAAATTGAGGGCGCGCTGCGCGAATATGTTTCTACTTTGGACGACAAAGATGTTAAGATGGGAATGAAGACGTTTTTCATGGAGGGCGGTGCGACGACTGTGATTCTAGCGCGCCAAAAACGAAAATGATTACCGTCGTGAGAATTAGTCAAACACATTTGTGCGACCACACGCGGTATATTGGCAGACCGTGGGCTGGACTGCCGGGGTCTATGTATTGCAATCCATTTCATCTTCAGAAGTATGCAAATCGGGAAGACTGCTTGCTTGATTTCGCGGAATATTGGTACTCGCCCGAGAAAAAGTGGTTGCGCGATGCAGCGGTGCATGATTTTGCAGAGAATGAAATTCTTGGCTGCTGGTGTCACCCGTTATTGTGTCACGGGGATATTGAGGCGGGTTATGTGAACTGGAAGCGTCACCCAGTACCGCCGCAGGAGATATTTGATTTTGGAGGGCCACCGAATGTGATTCTGGCGCGCCAAAAATGAAAATGATGCAATGCAATTCATGCGGAGCGTTTGAAGGGTTAGAGTCGTGTCAGTACTGCGGGCTACTAATTTGTACTCGATGCAGGCATCCACATTCTGAAGCCTGCAAAGTTCATCAAGCGCGCAGAGGGCACGGACAAACAGTGAAGGAAATAAAGTGAGTGATTTCAAAACAGCGGACGAAGGCGGGCGGCTTCTGTGGGAGGCACAGGAGAGCGCGAAGGTGATGGCGGCGTACGAAGCCAACATCGAAAGTGGCTACGCACTTCTTGGCTGGAAGATGCTGGAAATTTCTGAGATGCAATACTGGCGCGTCGGCTACGCTACGTGGCGGGAGTATGTCAAAGTGGTAGCAGAGCACGCGCATAGAACACCGGGGCAAATTATGCAGTACTTTCTCACTGTTCGCGATTTGAGCGACACGTTCAGTATAAAACAAATGGAGGAGATGGGAATCACGAAAGCGGTAAAGTTGCGCGGCGCGAAAGATTACCTCCTGATATTTCCTGACGAGATTGTGGAAGCTGCGCTGGACCCGAAGGTGACGGTCAAGGAATTGAAGCGTATCATTGATAAAGAAATCAAGGCTCCTGAAGAGGAAGGCGATTGGTATGACGCGGAGATGGAATTCATGGTGACGCCAGAGCAGCGGGAACTGTTTGATAGCACAATAGAGATTGCGATGCGTACGGACCCGCAGACAAAAACCACGATTTCAAAATCAGCGCAGATGTGCGACGTGTTTGAAAAGTTATGTATGGAATTCAGAGGTGCGCATTCGGGAGACGGAAATTGACACATACAGAGTATATGCGGACGTGGCGAAAAACCCACCGCAAGCAGTGTCGAAAATACGATAAGAACTGGCGACACGCACATCGCGGAACGGCGTTGGAGAGGAAAAGGTTAGAAAGGAAACTATATCCGATAAGTTACATGCTTCGTCGCGTGAAATATCGTGCCGCAAAAAGGCATTTGAATTTTAATCTCACCTTGGCGCACTTGGAGAGTTTGAAAGTGGATGTTTGCCCTGTTTTGGGTATAAAACTTCAATACGGGGGTGGTTCTTTATCTGACAACTCCGCTTCGGTGGACCGCCGAGACAATACCAAAGGCTACATAGTAGGGAATGTTTTCATTATATCCCACCGCGCCAACGTCATCAAAAATTTCGGCACCGTGGATGAACACCGCCGAGTCATTAAATATATGCAGGGAGACGGACAATGAAAGAGCGAATAGTTTGGGTTCAGATTGACAGCATGACGCAGAAGCCTGTTCGGATATTTAAAAACAGCAAGGCTGCGTTTGCATCTGAAGGGTTGATAACTTCCATGCGATATTCCGCAGCGGTGGAAAGTATCCGTCACGATTTGTTTATTCGCTCAGGCGGATGGTGTGAGTTGTGTGGCGACAGGGTCAGTGAATGCAGCGGCCACATGCATGAGCAAAAATTTCGCGGGAAGGGTGGTGAAATCAGTTTAGAGAACAGTGTTTTTATTTGCGCGAAGACTCATAAAGACGCGCACAAAGATAGGAACCCACAGTTTACGAGGAGAACACGATGACCGCCTATATAAAAACGGACGGCGTAGTCGAACAAGACCAAGCGCGATGCATCGGAAAGCGAGGGGTCGGGCGCTGCACAAATATTTCGCCGAATTATCCGCACTTGCCACCGTACCCCGAGCATCCAACGTGGCCGTATCTCTGTTCTGATTGTGCGAACGAGCCCGCGCGGAAAGGCAGCTATAACACCCGTGGAATTGTGGAAGAAAAAAAGGCTTGACAATGAAACGCGTTTCTGACAATCTGGATACTGACCTGTACAAGCGCAGGGGCGGGAAGTGAGGTGGGCAGACTTGCTTCCCGCTAAAATTTCGGAGGAATTAAAATGAGCGAATCAAAGAATAGTAGCGCCGCAGCCAAAGCTGTGGCGAAGTCGCAGAAGAAAGACGTAGTAGAACTTACCCCCATTGAAACAATCGCCAACGTTCGCAAGAATTTGGAAATCAAGTGGGCGATACCACCGCTTGCGGTCGCAGTTCTTCTGAAGGCGTACGACAACTCTCAAGTGGCTCTTGTTCAGACGAGCAACATGCTCCAGAGCGTAACTGAAACCCTTCAGGATGCGCAGAGAACCATTGAAGAGTTGCAGGTTGTGAACGTGGACCTGAAGGCGAAGAACGAAGAGTTTCGCATGGTGTACGAACAGGAAAATCGCAGTGTGGTGTTCAAGGTTGAGCGGTTTGTGGACGGGGACAGCCCGTCCGATTTGGTTCAGATTGAGGGACAGACTTTGCCTCTCGTTCAATCGAGTGGTGAGTAATGCCGCATCCAGCATCCCGAGCGGCCAAGCGTAAGAACCACGCGCCACCGAATGCGGCGCATGTGAAGATGGCGGCGCGCAAAGCCGCGAGTAAACTCGGTGTCCCGAAATTCGTGGTGACCTATGCCTAACAAGGCTCCTGAAAAAAAATTCAAAGAAGAACCCAAGAAAGAAGTACTCGTAATCGAGGTTGCGGCGAAGCCAAAACTTGCGAAGGCGAAGGATGCTGGGCTTGTGCTTCGGTTCTGCAATTGCCGGTCGGCGTTTCAAGACAAAAAATATGGCGACGGCAAGCGCGTGTTTACCTGTGGCCCGAAAAACGGTCTGCATTGCACTGTCTGTGGAGCCCGAGGATGAGCCGCTTTGAACAATTTCTTCGGCGACACGTTCGGTACGAAGAAATCGGTTGGAAAGAAATCGGCGAGCATTTTACCCGATTTGTTCTTGCCAAAACTCCGTGGTTCAATATTTACTTGCATCGTCTGGACGCGCGCACTTGGCACCCTGAGTGCCATGACCACCCGTGGGGATTTGTTGCGATTCTATTGAAGAACGGATATCTGGAACGGGCTGAAGAGTATGAATGGGATGAAATGGGGGTAGGTGGTGGCCCGCGCTGTGTGATACGTGAACATAGGAGACGCCCCGGCAGTATTCTTTTTCGCCCCGCAACCTTTTTGCACAACGTTATTACTCCGTACGGCGTGTCTTGGTCAATAATTTTCACGACGCGGAAGACGCGAGATTGGGGATTCCAACCATGCGACCGAAGCAAATCGCCGTTGCCGTGGGATTTGTACCGAGCGACACATCGTGCAAAGAGGATGCTATGAACACAGCCCGTCTGAATTTTGTTGAACTTATAGTTCCTCCTGAACGTAAGACAAGAGTTTGGGAAATCCGAAACCAAGCAGACGACACGCTCGGGCGCGTGACGTTCCGTCCACAGTGGCGTGCGTATGTTTTCGAGGTGCCGACTGGCGGGACTATCGGGCTCGAATGGTTCGACGCTTCTTGCTTGCAAGAAATTGTGGATTTTGTGAAGTTGGAAACGTATAAGTGGCGGGGTGGTCGATGAACGGCTCTACGGTCAAGATTGTGCAGCACGACACATCGGTCGAGACTCGCGTGATGGCGTTCGACCACAATCCGTATTCGGTTAACCCGAACGGTGCGCCGGATGAAATCGCGGATGCGGTTCGGGCAGGGTTTGGTCTCAATATTCCAGAGTTTGACGCACGTCAGACAGAGTGGTCCGAGGAGAAAATTGATGTACAACATTCACACCGAAATACCTTCAGGCGCAATATCTCGCGGATACGAAGTGTCCGAGAAGGAAAAAGCTGACCTGTTTTTTGGAAGTATGGTTCGGCAAATTACCAGCATGACCGGTATGGTTGCCGATGTGGTGATGGTCGAAGACGGGCAGGAAATTCAGCGCCGGAGGATTGGCGATGCTTCGTGATAAAACAGGCAGCCGGTTGTTTAAGTCGGTGAACATCAAGATTTATTTTCCTGATAAAATTTTTCCAGACAAGAAGCTGGCACAGCGTGCGCCGCCGAAGAAAGGTTTCTCGTCTGAAAATATCGACGACATATTGATGGAGGTTGCCGACCGGCTTGAAACTCTTTACCCGTGGTGGGAATTCAAGATGATGGAACTGGCTCCTACGGGACGCGCGGCCAATTTTATTTTCACTTTTGCGGGCTATCGCGCGGGTTCATTTCCCGCCGCGAAGCCTGAAGATTACACACCAGCACCCGAGGAGAAAAAAGATGATAGCGGAATACCACAAGATTGAAACGCTGTACGAACGCGGCGAAAACCACAAAGTAATCGTGAGCAACTTCAAGAACCCTGTCTACAAAACGATTAACCCGTGGGTCTGGACTGAGAAAATTGATGGGATGAATCTCGGCATCGGTATTCGGGACGGCCAGTTTAGCATTCGTGGCAAATCCGAAAAGTCAGGGATTCCCGGCGACCTGCTCATGACTATCCGGGGTCTTGGTTTGGAAGAGAAGTTGCACGCGGTCTTCCAGTGCGACGTGGCGCTGTACGCGGAAGGATATGGTGCGGGAATTCAAAAGGGCGGCGCATACCGCAAAGACAAAGGTATTATTCTCTTCGATGTGCTCGTGGATAATAAGTGGTGGCTGAATGACGATAACGTGCGCGATGTAGGCAGCAAACTGGGACTGGACGTGGTGCCGTTGGTCGGCGTCTTCACGTTGGAGTATGCTACCGAATATGTTCGCGCGGGTTTTTGCTCTCACGCAGCGACAGCGGACCCCAACGCGAAGGCCGAAGGTTTGGTCGGTCGCCCAGTGGAGACGTTGTTTGATAAGAAAGGCGAGCGCATTATCATCAAACTCAAGACGAAGGATTTCTAATGGACCGCAAACTGTTTGAGATTTGGGAAGACAAAGACCTGATTGTCAAGAATCCTCAGTTTCCTTGGCGCGCACAGATGCCGAATCATGTCGCGCGCTTCCCGACCGAGGAGGCGGCGCAGCGATTCGTGGACGCAACGAAGGCGTATCGGAAAAAGAAGGGGCTATCTAATGAGTGATTTTGGCGGCTGCTCCCATCCTGTAGGGCGCAAGGAATACCGTTGTGAATGGTGCGGACAGAAAATTCCGAAGGGCGAAAAGCATGTCGCGTACGTCGGCATGTGGGAGAATGAGTTTCAAAATTGGCGGATGCATGATGAGTGCTACGCCGATGCTCAGAACAGCGATGAAATGTCAGATGGGTTTAGTTCTTATGACCACGAGCGGCCAGTTAAGGCTTCAGTTCAAGCGGCGGAACCCATCCACACAACTCCTCAAACGGGCCACACGGACACTTCCCGCATTTAGATTTGTAGGGCTCCCAGCACATTGAGTAGGCGCAAGTCCATTTCGCGCCGCAAACCTCGCAGATGTGCGGCTGAGTCCATACGAATTCGTCTTTCCAATCAAAGAAGACCATTTGATTGAATGATACACGAATTTTCTTGACAAAGCAATAGAAGAGAAGTATTATTCGCTTATGGCTGACATTACTCAGGCAATTCAAATCACGTTGAAGAACGAGGGTGGGTATGTGAACAATCCGCTGGACTCGGGCGGTGCCACGAATTTTGGCATCCTTCAGCGGGATTGGCCTAGTGTGAACATAGCGGCTATTACTGCCGAGCAGGCAGCTTCTTGGTATCAGACTACGACGCAGCCGCAGCGGTTTAATAATCCGCTGTACTCACAAATTAATTCGCAGGCGATTTTGAACAAACTTTTTGACATGGGCGTGTTATTTGGTGTTGGTAGCGCGGTGATGATGTTGCAACAGGTGTTGCAGGTTACGGCGGATGGCGGGTTTGGTCCGGCTACGTTGGCAGCGCTGAATGCCGATGACTCTGATATGACGCTGTCGGCATATAAATCGCGACTGCATCAGCATGAGATTGGTGTCGGCGAAGCCCATCCTACGGATATTGTGTTTGAAGAGGGCTGGGGAACACGAATCGATAGTTAAAGACTTTTTGTTCTATAAGTGTGGGAAACAATTTGACCGAGGGACGGCGGGACAAGGCTTTCAAATAGTAGAGCCTATAAAACCAAAGAAATTCCGTCCAACATTTTCGAGGAGAAATAAAATGATTATAGGAATTCTTGTTGGAGTTGTAATTGCAGCGGTCGGGTACGCGATTTACAAGCATGTCGGGCTCGCCACGATTGAAGCGGACGTGAAGGCGGCTGTTTCTAATCCAACGGCTACGCTCGCGACAATCAAAGCGGAACTTGCAAAATATCTGTAAAAGGGGAGGGGTCCATGCTGGACCTTCTTCACAGATTTTACTGCATCTACTGCCGGATGTATCTCGGCGGCGAGGACGCAGAGAAGCTGACAGCCACGGTCAACTCGCACTTTCAGGCGAAGCATCCGCTGAATTATGATAACTGGAGCGCGAAGACCATCGCCTGTTCCATCCACTACGTGGCACCAGAAGCCCCTGAAACTGAAGTACGCTCAGAGTACACAGTTCCTAACGGAACGTCAAAGAAAAAACTTGAAGAAGAGTACGACCGGAAGTGGCTCGGGAGTTGAAAGTCAAATGGTAACGATTCTCATTGTCGTGGGGTTCATTGTCATCGTTCTGGCAGGTATGACGGTGGACTATCTTGTGTACGGAAGGAAAAATCGTGGCGACTTCCATCGAAATTGAACTAATTAAAGCGGGTACCGCGTTGGCGCGCAGCATCGGCCATGACCCGCACAATAACGGTGGACCTGTACACGGATGTCCGAAGGCGTCGCCCATGATTCCGTGTACCTGTGGCGCAGGGCAGCAACAAGCAAAGGCGTTGGACGACTGGCAGCATTTGATGGTGGATATTGAGGAAGCAGGGCCGGTAGATGTCCGAAATATGTCAAGTTTTTCGGACAATAAACTTGACACTTAGACCTGCACTTTGATATTCTGATTTTGGTATCAATGCACTATAGACATCGAAGCGGGGCAGGAGCAGTGTGAAACTTTCGTGGAGAGAGCTAAGGATTCTTGGATTCAAATTTTCATTACCCGCGATTGTAGTAATGGTTCAGCAACTGGACCCGGCGCAGGTTGAACAGTTTCGGCAGTATCGCGCGGAAATGGCGGAATGTGTGAAGTGTCACAAACTTTTTGATGTGCGCGCCGGTCAATCGTTTTTGGCGCATTTGGAAGAAGACCATAATTTTGAACTGTTCGCTGCGATGAATATCGTATCGGACGCATACCGGAATTTGTTGGAGACTCACAAGGTTCGTAGGGTAGCGCAGGGGAGGCTTTATGACACGGGGAATATTTGCAGCACTGGTATTGATGCTGGCATTGTTGTTCGTTCCGAATGCGCAGGCACAGCGGTCGCACGGGGGCAACAGGCAGGCTCAGACTCATAGTCAGAGCCACGCTTCGTATGCGGCGCGAGGGGTTCAGCGGGGTCACGGTCGCAACGAAGGTCACAGAATTGATGGCGAGTATCGCGGTCGGTATTTCGGTCGCGGTAATCAGTGCCGTCTGAACTTCTACGGCCAGCCGTCATTTTTGTTCGGCGGCATTTGGTTCGGGATTGACGTGTGGCCGAGTTATTGGTTGGCGACGGATTACGTCTACGTTGACTATTACGACGGGGATTATTTCTTAGTGAACAGTCGTTTTGGTCCCGGTGCGCGCATTGCGATTTTGGTAGAGTAATGAGCCGGTTGGATTGGTTGACGGTTGCGGCCATCTTGATTTTTTTGATTCTGGCGTTCGGGAGGTGACTTATGCGCCTGTAAATTGAGTTGACAAACTAAGAGAAAAATAAACTACAATGAGCGTTACGGTGGCGTGGTGGAGGGGAAACCCAAAGAAGCCACGCCACTTTTTGTTTTCGGAGAGAGCAGCATGATACCTGATTTATACAGCGCCGACTACTTCAATCAAAAATCTTGGGAACGTGTGAAGAATGCAGTGCCCGCCGATTTTTTGCCTTCGGATGAAGCTGTAGAAAAATATATTCACGATAAGATTGAACCGTTGCTTTCCCGGTATCGGCAATCAGACCACGACTGGTTCAAAGATTTTTCGCGGCGTCGCGGTGAGTGTATGCACTCTTCCGACCTGATTGACCGTCTGCAAAAACTTAACCCGGACATATTCGTGCAGCAACAATACAACTACCCGGATGACTGGGGGCTTTATACCTCTGCGCTTGGGCGCGTTCAATTTTTAACTGGTGTTCCGAAAGGTTGGCTTACAGAATTTTCATACGCACTCGTGGATGACCGCGATTTGCCGACCGAGGAACGTCGCGGCTGGCGTACTGTGGTGGTCTACTGTCTGGTGAAGGGTGCAATCACTTGGGAGCAAGTTCTTGCGGAGTTCGGCGAACCGAATGACGGTTTCAACGAGGAGCGTTGGTGTAATGCTACAATGGATTTTCGGCAAGGGGGAGAGCAAATCTTCCAAAGGAATATCGCCAATGTCTTGGATTCGTAGTCAGGTTGAATATTTTGAAGCCGCGCCGGGGATTTGGTGGTACAAAGCTTGTGAGGGGCGGTGGTTGCGCGAATCAAATTATGACGAAGTGCATGAGTGGGACACAGGCTGGTGGGGATTTTTTCCGCCGCGTAATCACAGATTTAATAATCCGTACGACGCTATGCGAGAGGTGAGTTAAATGGACCTATGGCTAGATGATTTGCGTGACCCAGAACGTCATCAACATCGAGGTTGGTATTGGGTTATGACCGCAGCGGACGCAATCAAGGTGCTGCGTAATGAACGCGTTGAACGCGCGTCGCTGGACCATGACTTGACGTATCAACAGATGGAACGGGGCGGCTACTATGCGCGAATTGAAGATGATGGTGTGATGTCTGGATATGATGTGCTTCTGTGGCTTGAAGAAAATCCGCAGTACTGGCCTCCCGAGGGTGTCGCGGTGCATACTGGAAACCCCGCAGGCGCGCAGCGAATGCAGGCTGCAATTGTCAAGCACTACGGGCGCACTTTTCAATTCTGATGAAATCTTGTTACAGGTTTGTGACTATCTCTCCTATAGTGTAGGCATCCAGCAGTGTGAGCACTAGAGGAGAAATCAGATGGCATCCGAGAACGATAATAATCGTAGTTCTGCACTCTCACCCGAAGCGCTCGCGATGATTCATACCGCGACGGCGGCTGCGGTGCAGGAAGCTATTTCCAGTTTGTTTCAAAATTTCATGCCCGCCTTGAAGGATATGGCGCTTACCCCAGAGAAGATTCGCGAGGCAAACCGTCCCTATGTGGACCCATTAAAGGCGGCGCGCGATTTGCGTGAGTCTTTGAAGTCAAAGAAAGAGGAAATTGAAAATCAGAAGCGGTTGGCAGCGTTCCGTGCGTCTTGTTCGCACACGTACAACAACGGCATCACGGCGATTTGCTTGGTTCACAATCAACCCGACCATCAGCCGCGCGGAATTTGTGTGTTGTGTTCCGATTGGATTCACCCGAAAGAGTGGCGTATCGGTATTCCGACCGAGAAAGAACCGAACGGCCACGCATATCTTGTGGAGCCTCACAAGGATTATTCGCGCGTCATGACGCTTGAAGTCCGCTCATAATGTTCATTTGGCGATATGGCGTAGTGAGCGATAAGTGCGACCTGACTGATTTAGACCAGTGGATATCTCCGCGCATGCTGAAAGAGGACGCGCCGAAGGCACCTGCGGCATTGCGCGAGGCACTGGAAAAGTTTGTTGCGTCTTCAAAGTTTTAGACTAATCATTCTATAATTGTAGGGGCTAGCATATTGCAGCCGCTCGTCGGGTTCCCCGACGCCTAAAGGAAAATACAATGACTCTTGCATCTCGTGGTTACACTTCTAGCGCCCGTGTTTCTGGAGCACCGGGGGCTTACATTTCTATTCGTCCGACCGATTTTGGTAGCATCGGCGGGTCACCAAACGCTAACTTGGGTGTTGCTGGCGCTTACGCGATTCTCGCGCAGAGTGGCATCACTAACTCAGGTCTTACCGTAGTTAAGGGTGGAAATATTGGTTCGGCTCCCACGGCCACGATTACCGGTTTTCCTCCGGGCGTTGTTGTGGCTCCCAACATCATCGATAACGCGGACGCAGCCGCAGCGGAAACGGCGGCGATAGCGGCGTATGCCACTTATAACGCACTGTCCTTTACGTCTTTGGGCTCTGCGGTCAACATGAGCACCAATACGGGTGGCGGCGGCGGCGCTGGCGTCTATCGTGCGGGTAATTACAGTTCCACGTCCAGCTTGGATATTCCGGCTACTGTGAACGCGGATGGTAATCCGGGTATCACTCTGGATGCGCAGGGAAATCCTGCCGCGTTGTTTGTATTCAAGTCAACGGCGTCTACCGTTACGTTGGAAACCGGCGCATCTGTTACGCTGATTAATGGAGCGCAGGCGGATAACGTTATTTGGCTTGTTGGTTCATCGCTCACCACTGTTGCACCATCAAACATGGTTGGAACCATTCTGGCTCAGGCTTCTATCACTCTCGGTGGCGGAACCTTCGTGGGTCATGCTTTTGCTGGACTCCAAAATTCGGGGGCTGGCGCGGTGTCCATTTCAACGGCTACTGCCATCACTACGGAAACGACATTCCCCGTAAACATTCAAAATGCTTTGCCGTTAGTTCCGGCAAACGGCACGGCGGATTATATTTTCGTTATCCCGAATGCTGGGTCGGAATGGAAAGTTCAGAAGTCCGTTCAGTTTATGCGACCGAACGGAGTTGCTGAAACACCGGGAATCGCGATTGACGGGCTTGATTGCATTCAACCTCCGTATCCGGGACAGGGAGCGACGGTTGTGGCCGGTACGAGTCCTGTGTCGTATATGGAACTTAATGGGTACGGGTTTGTTGCTACCACGGGTGGCACCACGGCTGTGACCTTTATTGGGTTCAGCAATTTCAACGTGACGAAGGGCGCAACGACTCAGGATGGCACGGTCGTGTGGACTTCTCTCGGAAAGGTGGCGCTTGTTCGTGCGCGCTTTACCAACTCCGGTCTTGTAGCAGCTTCGCCGGTCGCTCAGGAATACGACCTGTTTGAGTTGTAATTTTTGTGGTAGAAGTAAAATTTGAAGTTCGGAGGATACACCATGAGTGAACCAAACGCAACACCCGCTCCGGCGACAGTCGTAGCGACACCAGCACCAAAGCTGAATGCGATTCAGCTTATCCAGCGAGAAATTATTAGTTTTCAACGACAGCGTGAACAGCACATGGCAAACGTTCATGCGACCGAAGGCGCAATTCAGGCGGCGCAGCATCTGATAGGTGTGTTGACGGCAGAGGCTGCGAAGGCCGAAGCCTTGGCAGCGTCCGTGGGCGACACGGTTGCGATAGACGGGCTGAAGGTTGCGGAGAAGGTCGTTGAGGTAACCACGGGGGAGAAGCCCTAAAACATCTTCCAGATAGTGCTGCTCACACTGCTGGATGCTCCGAAAGCGGCGGTTCACTCTCACCAGTGGACCGCCGTTTCTATTTAAGACTATCTTTTCTATAGTGTGGAGTCAAAATGAATTTCAATCTTGTTCCGAACGTCAACATGACCACAACCGTAAAGGCGATGGCCGACCAACTGAAAATACATACCAAACTCCAGAATTATTTTAACGTGGGCGGTATTGATGGTCAGCCGATGTTTCGGCTTTGCGATAACGTGATGCAGATGCTTTTGACTCGGCGCATGGCGTGGAAGTTTAATCGCGTTGAAATGGGGAGTAACAATCCCGCAGTGAATCCTGCATTTTTCATTGCGCAGCAAGGCTACCAAGATTTTAAGCATGCAGGCGCGACTTGTTTTACGCTTATCAATAGCACGACTCCGGGTGGGCAGCTTCCCGCAGGTGGCGCAGGTGTTGACTTGAATCCCGGCGTCTATCAGAACGGAAACGCAAAAATTAACTATGGCACGTTCAACGGTGGAAATTCATACGGCCCGACCGGTTCATGGCAAACGGCGGGAGTGATTTTCAATCCGGCGAACAACACGGTCACCGTTCAATTTTTGGACCCGCATCCATTTTTGACGGGAAACATCGGCACGAGCATTTTTCTTATTCAGGGAGTGGTAAATCCCGCGTACAACAGTACGTTCGTATTTAATCAGTTGACTCAACTCAGCGGATGGATAAACGGCTACACTCTTCTCTCAATTCCAGACAATTTTCACATAGTACTGCAAGGCAACGGCGGTCAGATAAATACCGTGGCGTCGTTTGCGGTTGCGGGCACGGTAACAACCCTCACGCTCGGGAGCCCTAATCCGCTGCAAGTCTATCCCACGATTTTTAATCAGAGTGAGTTTGGACCCGCGAATACCAGTGGAGTGGGCTTGGTACCGGGAGACATCATGACGTTTTCAGGTGTTGGAACGAACGCCGGTCTCAACGGTTTGTCGGTGAAGCTACTTTCTGTGACCGCGACTTCTGTATCGTTCACGACACCAACGGGCGTGACTATCACTCCCGGTAGCGATACAGGAACGATTTACGCTGCGCCCTCGGGTGCGCCGGGAATTTGGAATTTGGGTTGGATTGAATCCGCAGCCCTCGTGGATATCAATAACCCGAGTTTTCCTTTGCCTGTGAACCCTATTGATGCGGTGCATCGGATTGCGCCGGAATATACGTCAACGGGCGATACGCTTTCAATGTCCTGTGAAATAGATTTTGGGAACGGAGTGGTAAAGTTTCGGCTGTCCGAACCTACAAGCACGTATCCATTTGCGTTTACCTGTATCTATCAGGCTAAGGCACCGAAGTTCGTGTCACCACAAAGTGTTTTTCAGTGGCCTGATGATTTGTCATACGTTCTTTTTGAGATGTTGCTGTGGCAGGGAATGCGGTTTGCATACGGCATGACGGCGACTGAGACGCAGACGCAAATGCAGGCGGCGATGGTGGCAGTGCAGAACGCGCTGGCGTCCGAAGACCGTGAAGATAATCAGATGGCGTTTACGCCGCAATGGTCGCTCTTTAGATAAAGGAACGCTCGTGATTACTCTAGTCAATTTGGGATTGCAAAATGAGTCAAGCATCTTCATTCCGAACGGTAGCATTAGTTTTCAGTTGAATGTTGATGCCACGGTAGTCGCGTCTCCGTTTGGTTTTGTGAGCGCGGCGGTTCCGGTGGTGTTTCAGTTGGACGCCGACGGGAATATTTTGCCGAACGCTCCGGCGACCGCTGCAATGATTTGGAGCAATGCCGAACTGAACCCGCAGAACCAAATCGGGTTGGGTACATACTATCTCGTGACGCTGTATGACCAGAATGGCGCGCGAGTGAATTTGGAGCCAATGTGGTGGCAGTTCACAGAGGCGGCGAACGCGACGGTCAATATTAGCGAGATGACACCGTTTGCGACGATAGGAGGTAATGTGATTTTTTATCCAACAGTTAATATAATTCCTGCGCCGACACTGACGACGCTTGGTGGAGTTTTTGCAAACGCAGGGTCTCCTAATGAGTTTGTGACTGCTATTAACACAAACGGTTCCGTTAGTTTGGCGCAGCCGTCGTTTGCGAACATTAGTGGTCAACTTACCAACGCGCAGCTTCCAAGTCCGATTATTTTTACGACCATCTCGGCTAGTGGTTTGATAACGGCGCAAGCCGGATTGCAGGTGGGTGTGGCCGGAACGACCAGCGGTCAGATTACGTTGGAGGGGTCAACATCGGGTGCAGTAACGATTACGGCTCCCGCGATTGCAGGAACGGCGGCAAATCCGATTTTGTTTTCAAATGGTATCAATATTCCGGCAGGAACGGCGTTTTCAATTAACACGGATACAGGTTTGTCGCGCGCTTCGGCAGGCGTGATTGATGTAGGCAACGGGACTCCGGGGAACGCGTCGGGTACAGTTAATGCGGCGGCATTTACGATTGGTGGCGCTTCAATATTTGCGTCTCCGACATTTACAGGAACGGTGACGGCGGCGGCTGTTTCGCTATCAGGAAAAATCACAACGTACGCGGGAATTGCGACGGTCTCAGGCGGTGTGCCGATTATTGTGGCAAAAGCGTTGCTCACGAATCAATCGGCCACAATCACGGCGACGACAATTTACGCTATTCCTGTCGGTCAAAAAGGTATGTATCGAGTAGCGTATACGGCAACGATTACGACAGCGGCGGCGGGTTCTGGAAGTTCTTCAATTTTGGGAGATACGAATGGATTTCAAATCACATACACTAACGCAAATGGCGATTCCGTAGTGAAAACATCCAATCCTACCTCGCCGCAGGTAGGTGCAAGCAATACGGTAGGCGCGGCCATTTCGGGTGTGTGCTATGCATACGCAGCAGCATCTACAAATCTACAATATGAATTTGGATACTCAAGTGTGGGCACTACGCCGATGGTCTATGACCTTGTGGTTTTTGTGGAGTACCTTGGTATTTAATCGGAGGAAATATGGCGGTTCGATATCTTGATGGTGCTATCGTAACATATGATTTGTCTACAAATACTTTTCAGCCGTCTGCGACACTCGTAACGTCGTCTCCGGGGGAATTGTCTGTTTACGACCCAATCACTGGTATTTTGGGTCCATCAACGACTCTTCTTTCTCAACTTGCGCTGCTTGCATCTCCTGCGCTTACCGGGACACCGACCGCGCCGACCGCCGCCCCACTCAACGATTCCACACAAATTGGAACCACGGCATACACAGACTCTGCCGTTGCTGTGGAGACTGCGCGGGCTGAAGCCGCAGAGGCACTAAAAGCTCCGCTAGCGTCGCCCGCCTTAACTGGAGTTCCGACTGCTCCAACGGCGTCACTCGGTACGAATACTACTCAGATTGCGACTACGGCTTTTGTGTTGGCTAACGCAACACCGGAGATGGTGTCTTCAGTATTTGGGCGCATCGGGGCAATCGTGGCGGTTTCAGGCGACTACTCTGTGGCGCAAGTTACTGGTGCGGCACCGCTGGCATCTCCGGCATTCACTGGGGTACCTACGGCTCCAACAGCTTCAGCGGGAACCAATACAACTCAAATCGCGACGACTGCGTTTGATACTGCCGCCGTTGCTGTTGAAACGTCTCGCGCGGAGGCCGCTGAAGGCTTGCTCGCTCCGAAAAATTCGCCTACGTTTACGGGAACGGTTTCAGGAATTACGGCAGCGATGGTGGGGGCGGATGTATCTGGCGCAGCCGCGACTGCTCAGTCTAACGCGGAAACTTTCGCTACATCGGCGGTAAACACAGAAACCTCGCGTGCGGAGGGGGTTGAGTCTTCGCTATCTGGGCAGATAACAGCAGAAACTTCTGCGCGCGCGGCTGCTGATGCACTGCGTCCTGAAGTATACAGTATATCGGGAGCAGCAGCGTCAAATCCAAAAATTGTAACTGGTAGTGCCACTATTGGTGGCGGCGGGACAGTAACAATTACGTTGACGGGAAGCGCGGTGTTTTCGTCTGCGACTTCGTATTATGCTCTCTGTACGAACATGACTTCAAACGCTGTAAATCATGGAAACTTTGTAACTCAATCAAGCGGAAGTAGTTTTATTATTAACGGTGCCAGTGGAGACGTTGTGAACTTCTACGCGATTGGGAACTAAGGGGGTGTGTCATGAGTGAGTTTGCAAAAGAGAACCTGTGTTGCGAGGATTATGAGGCGATGTGTTGCGCGCAGGCGAAGCAGTTGGAACAGGCGGGCTGGGTGCGCAGCTATGGCCCGGACGGCCCCGGCTGGTGTCCTCCTGACGGCGGGGAGTGCGTATGCACGTATGACGCGTGGGTGAAGGCAACGGATACGCCGACCGATTTGCATCTCGGTATTGATAAAGAACCGCCAGCCCCGGTGTATCACAAGCCGTTTTAAGACTTTTTCTTCTATTATTGTAGGGCGTCTGCCCTCCAAAAAACATGGCACGAAAAGTAGGTCCAGCGAGCGACCCTGCTCTTGCTATAGAATTTTTTCTGAGTGGGTTCTATACCTATCGCTCACAGTTATTTGCCCCGTTCAAGGGTATTGGTGTCAACGTTGTTAGCTTCCATGACCCCGTGATAGACGGGGCCAATATGGAAGACATTGATTTGTTTGAGTGGCAGCGTCGTCCCGGTTATTCTATTTATTGTTCGCAGCCGCTCGCCAGCAACGAAGTCGTTAACGAATTTTACAGCATGCGGAATCTGAATGGTCAGGTCATTTCTTTTTTTGATTCTACTACGCGGCTTGCAACTTTTACGCCTACCACAATCACCTCGGTGATTCCCAAGACTGGAAGTAACGAAGGATTTATCACCAGCGTTGAAAACATGGTGTATTTTTCAGACGGCGTTTCGGTGGATACGCAGAAGTGGGATTCTGCACTTCCGTTCTCCTCAATTAATCCATCAACTTGGGGTCTTACTGCACCAACCCTGACTCCCACAATTTTTAGTCAAGGATGCTGGTTGCCGTTTGTTGGGAAGAATTTGAATAATGCAATTCTTGACCCGAATGGAAACGTAGAGGTCGTCACAAAAGTTTACGGAGCGTCTGGAGTCACAGGAGCAAACCAACCGCTATGGCCTACGACCGTATCGTCCACCATTAATGATGGGTCAGTTCAGTGGACGAATATGGGACCGTTGGAAACTTGGCTTCCCGCTACGTTTTTCCCCGTCCCTGTGGTTGTGTTGGACACGAATGGAAATTTGCAATTGGCGCAAGCGACATCACCAGCGGTTTTGGCATGGAGTGCGGCTACACCATATACGGTAGGTATTACCGTTTCATTTGCAGGCGAGTATTGGACTTCTTTAGCGGCGAATACGGGCGTCGCGCCATCTGCAAACTATACCGTTACCGCAGGGGGCGTCACTCAACCCTACTGGGTTCAGGCTCAAAATCCAAGTCAAACCGGCATATATCCAACAACCCCGTACGTTCCCGCGTGGAATCAGACAGTCGGCGGAACCACCACGGATGGAAACTATACGTGGATAAATCTTGGACCGGGAAATCTTGTTGAGTCTTTTGGTACATCGTACGTTTATTGTTTCCGTACCATCTATGGGCATTTGACGACCGCATCTCCAGTGAGCCTTAACACGGGAAGTATTTTTGGTCCGGTTGTTGCGACGATTACAGGATTCTCCATTGCTGGGAATACTGTTACATTTTTGGGAGTGAACAACTTTATTCCCGGAAATGTCTTCAGTGTTCAGGGGCTAACCACGGGTGTGTATCTTAACAATCAGCCGTTTACTGTGCTAGCTGCGGGTTTGAGTCCAACTCAGTTCTCCGCCGTGTTTGATTTCCCTAACGTGGGGGCAACAATTGACTCGGGGTCCACGGAAAATTTGATTGCGGCGATTACGGGAGTCGGAACCACGTCTCCGCTGTGCAATGCTGTTGTAGCTATCAGCGCGACTTCAGTTCTGGATGGGGTGGTAACTGTTTTTTCGGTGAACAACTTCGTTCCCGGACTTCAAGTAACTTTCGCGGGACTGACTGTTGCAACATTTTTGAATGGACTTCAGTTTGAAATTATTAACGTTGACCCTCTTGGGCAATGGTTTCAAGTTTTTTTCACAAACGCACTCGGAGTGGTTCCACCCAATCAAAGTCAAACTACTGACACCGGTACCGCGACATTTAACGCTATTGAAATCTACAGAACAAGCGATGGCGGCGGCATATATCTTTTCACGGGTGCGGTTACGAATCCTACGGGGTCAACTACTATTCCGTTTGACTCGGGAATCTCCACAGCAGGCGTCGGAACAGACAACGGTATTCCCGGTACGTTCGTGTGGGTTAATCCGAACAACGTTACGAGCGCGACTTTGTATGCCACAGTGACTGTACCTACTCCGGTCGGCAGCGGTAGCGGGCGGTTTAGCGCGGTTCAGACGTGTCAAAATATTTCTTCAGGTTTTACTGCTCCGTCGGTGTCTGCGACTTTTCCTGCGAACGTGACGGCAGGAAACTCTCTTCTCGTTCATGTGGTGACGTACGACTTGACGAGTTGGACTATCGGCGACAATCAAGGAAACGTCTACGTTCAAATTGCGCAGCAGGTGGCTCCTAACGACCACGGTGTTGTAACGGATACAGTTTACAAGGTTGCTAATCCAGCGGCAGGGCCGACAACAGTGAAGTTGACCCCAGTATTTACGAGCGATAATAACGACTTTTTTGGTTTTCAGGCTGTGGAGTGCAGCGGGCTTAACGGTACGGTAGAAGCACCTGCATCCGTTTTTCAAGCGTCGGGCACAACACTCAACTCCGGGACAATTACAACGTCGGCTACAGCTACGGTGGTTTTTAGTTTTATTTGGAGCGACTTGTCAACTAATTCGGGTAACGTAGCTACGCAGCCTGCGGCATATTTATCTGCGGGAAATCAGACGGTATTTGATGCGGCGGATGGTAACACGTTCCAGCAGATGGCGGTTGCGTATCAGGTTCAGTCGGCTACTGGAACTTTTTCACCGATATGGGCTACACCTGCGAACAGTAAAGGTATCGGGATTACGATTGCTCTGGACCTATCTTTGTTTGCGCCGTCTGACGGTTTGAATGCGGAGCAGTTTAATTTTTCTGTTCCTCCGGCGATTGCTGTTGCGGGGATTACGATTGAGTTTGACTCGTTCTTTACTGGTACTCCGGGATTCGGAATTTTGGATGTCCAGTTGCTCAATGCAGGCAACCCCGTAGGCACTGTTATGCAGGTTGCTCTGACGAATGCAGTTCAAACATACACGTTGGGAGGCCCGACCAATTTGTGGGGCACGACGTGGACTCCCACTAATTTTAATTCTTCCGCGTGGGGTGTGCAGTTTACCGCGACGCAACTGACGGGCGGAACAAACGCCACGTTTAGTGTGCGCAACGTTCGCGCACGCCTCGTGGGTGGAACGAGTACGACAGGTTGGGTCTTTAATGACTTTACGACGGACGCGAATTTGGATATTTTGCAGATTGCGCCGCAGAATCATTTGAATGACCCGCCTCCGGGCGCACCGGGGTCATCGGTCAATCAAGTTGTTGGCACACTGACTGCATACTGGCAGGGTCGTATCTGGATGTGTGTTGGAAACTTCGTTTATTTTGACGCGGGTCCAGACTGCGTAAACGGAGTGCCTGAAGAATCGTGGCCTCCTGCAAATCGGTTCCAGTTTGTAGGTCCGACGCTTGGTCTTGAACCGACAGCAGATGGTGTTGGATTGCTTGTCTATTTGGCCGACCGCGTGAACGCGATTCTAGGTGGTCCTGAAACGATTAGTTTCTATGCTACGGACGCGCTTAATAACTTTGGAATCTCAAATCCGAATGCGATTTTCAAAGACGGTTCAACCATCGGACAATTCACAACTCAGAAACAATACTTTGAGCTAATTGAGAGTCAGAAAATACAGGTAGGCGAGCACATCGCCGATTATCTGACGGCCAATTTTAGCCCGCTTACCACGTTTGCGACTATGCATCGCAACGGGCTCGATGTCGGAGTATTTCTCAGCAACGGAGTAGACCGAATTGTGCGCTACGGAAGTAATATCAGCGCGTGGAGTGTTCCGGCGTTCCCGATTGGCGGCGCTGGCGCGCTGCGGTCCATTGAAACAGCCGTGGGCACGTACAGTCTGATGTTGGGCTCGCCCACTGGCGGTGCTACGGTGTCTACTTCGCTTACGAACCCGAGCGTAGGCGCGAGTGTTGGAACAGGCGTCGCGTGGCTGACTCCGGGTAATATTACGGCAGGAAATCCTACGAGTTATGCGACGGTGACGTTAAGTTCAGCGTCGGTAGTGCCGAGCGAGAACAATGCGACGAACGGATTTACACCGACTGGGGCTACGGCGGTCACAACAATAACTCCGGTGGTAACACCGATTAATGTGGGCGATACCGCGTTCATGATGTTCTATGTGCAGAACGAGGCGGGTAACTCAGACCAAACCATCATTTCTGGCATCACAGATAATTTGGGAAATAACTGGCAGCTTCTTTTTCCTACGCAGAACCCGAGTGCGCATTTGTTTTTTCAGGTATTCTATGCGCGAATGGGAACCGCAGTTCCTTTGTTGTCAACGCTGACTATCACGGCTGCGGTGGCATTTCATACAGAAGCGGTGGTCAATTATGCGTCTTTTGCGAATTTTACAAATCTTGGCGCGTTGAATTCTACGCAACAGCGAATCTCAGTGGCATCGACGGACCCGGTGAGTGGTCCTGCAATAACGATTACGCAACAGGAATTTCTGATGTCTTTTGTATTTGTTTATGAAGGCAACATTCCGTTGACGGGACCAACCGGGTGGACACAGGACAATACTAATTTTGGGCATCCAAATACATCCGTGGTTTCAGATTCAGCCGCATGGATATTAGAGCCTGCGGGAACATATGCAGACCAGTGGACTAGTGGTGGTAGCGCCGATGCGTGGGGTGCGAATCTTGCGGCATTTATAGTACCGGCCACTGTGCCTTCTGTTTCGCAAAGTTTGCAAGGTAGCCAGTATCCGCTGAATATTCCTCCTGACGCTATTGTGCAGGGTGTTGAAGTGTCTATCACGGGAAAAACCACAAACACAGGTATTACTATGAGCGTGACTCCGGCGAATGCGGCGGTTGGCGCAGAGGCGGATGCGTTCAGTTTGACGGCTTCAAATACGACTCAAGTTTTTGGTGGACCGCTAGACCTGTGGGGTATGTCTGCATGGTTGAATCCCTCCGCGCTTAATGCCGGAACATTTGGTTTTAATGTAGTGGCGTCTGCTGTTGGAATTTCGGGAACAGTGTCTATTTCAGAAGTTCAAGTCGCGGTTTTTTATACGACACCCGGAAGCTATCTGCGATACCGTGATACTACTACATGGGCGGATAATGGCCTGACGGGACAGAACAATGGAACTTCGTATTCTGAGTGCTACATCACAGTCGGAAGTATCACACTGTCTCAACCCGGCGCGCCGATGTTTCCATTGCAGCATGTGGTTGGATATTTTGACGCGGTTGGAACGCTCCACAACGGCGGTTCATCGTGGCCGGATATTTGGATTCTGCCAAATGAAGTTAGTGACACGAAGGGTATCGGATTTGTGTTTCTGCCGGAAACTCTTCAGGAGCCTCCGGTCGGACAAAATAAGCCGTCAACTTCGCTGTTGGCTTTGCGGTGGCCGGTGAATATGATGAACAGTGATTTGGCATCACAGTACGTGCATCATCTGCAAGTGAAGATTTCGTTTGACCCGGAGAACGCGCCGAATACTATCAAGGCGATATCGTTCAAAGAAAACCAGAGCGATTAAGGAAAAAATAAATGTCGGATATAGACACAGTCATTGAAGCGACTACTAAGTTTCCGGGAGGAGTCCCGAGAGACCCGATTGTTTGGCCTGCGCGTCGGCATGTGGATAACCAGATAGAGCAAACGAAAGGTAGCGCGAAGCCTCAAGCTGCGTTTGTGCTCCCGACCACACAGCCGAACCAATCAAGTGTGCCGCCTCGTACAACTCCGCAACCGGTATCACACGTTCGTGTGATTCTGCGTCACGGAGTCGGTCAGAAGACGGTGACGGTTCAGTTTAATCATCCGATGGGAGACCCATATTTTCAAGGAGCCTCGGTATATCTGAAAAAAGCAAACCAGCAACCGACACTGGTTGCTAGTGGCGCGAAATCACCGTTGACATTTACGACTCCGAACGACCCTGCGCCGCATGCAGTGTATGTAAGCAGTGATGGTAACTGGGGCTCAACGAACGTTTTAACCAGTCCGTCGCATCCTGTTCAATTGAGGTAAATTAAGACTTTTCTATCTATTAGTGAGGAGCATTATATGAGCGAATGTAAATTTCGTTTGGCGGAACCGAAGGATGCAAAGGCGTTCGCTAACTGGGCAGCAACAAACCCTTTAGTAGAGCAGAAAGATTTGCTGGCATGCTTGAAACAGAACAATCCTACGACTGTGTTTTTTGTGGCCGAAGAGGATGGCATCGCGGTTGCGTTTGCACCGCTATACTGCCAGATGGCTCTGGGGTATTTGGGCTTCAATCCGACGACAGACTCTGAGCAACGAAAGCGCGCGCTGAAAGTTTTGATGGACGGAGCGATGGCGTTCGCAGTGCAGATGGGAGTCCGAGAGATAACGACGCTCACAAAGGACAAATACCCCGTGGCGCGGTGGGCTTCAACTCACGGCTTCGTTAAAGACGAGCGACAGTTGTTTAAGCTGGATATCAATCGGGTAATGGCTAGCGAGGCGTAAAATGTGTTCAGGTAGCGCACAAGTACAACAGACCGACCAAGCATTGCAGAATTCTCAAGCTGCAATGACGAATACCCTGAACCAAGATTATTCCACGACTTTTGGTGAGCAGCAAAGCGTGTTGAAAAATTTGCAGGCGAAGATGAATTATGAAGCGGCGAACCCGATGGGTTATACGCCGCAACAGTTGGCAGGAGCGACGACTGCGATTAATGAAAACACGGCAACCGCTGCGCGACAAGCTATCGGTTCGGCGGCAGCATACGCGGCGTCACACGGTGGCGCAGACGTTGGAAGCGGGGCGGCGGGTGAAATCGCCGGTCAGATTGGCACAGCGGCTGCGCTAAGTAAGTCGCAGCAACTGTCTTCACTAGCGCAACAGAATCAGGGGATGAAACAACAGAATTTTTGGAACGCTATCAGCGGTCTTAATAGCGTGGGTAGTGAGTATGGTGGCGCAGGCGGTACCGCGATTGGTGGTGCAGGTAATGCGGCAAACACTTCGGTGGGCGCAGGTAGCGGTGCTCTCGCGGCAGGCCAGTCCACGATGACGGATATTGGTAGCTTGTTGAGTGGAATTGCGGGGGCGGGCATGGCTGGAGCGGGTATTATGAAAGCCATTCCCGGTCTTTAGCTCAATACCGAATAGTCAAGGGGAAGCGTGGACCACGGACCCGAATACTACGGCGCAAATGTCATAAGTGGAGTTTGAAATGGCTGATAAAGTTAATCTTCAAAAAAGCTATAGCGCGCTCAACGAGAAGTTGGCGAAACAGTTTGACGAGAGTGGCGTCAAACGTTCGTTTACGGTGCCGTATATTGATGGACAGGGTATGACCGAGCATGTTCAGGCAGTAGGTGCTGCCGCTGCGCAGGCGGGCGGGCTCACTAAAAATCTTTTGACGACTATGCATCATTCGGAGGGAAAAGGTTGGGGCAGTGGTGATGGACACACCGTAGGACATCCTGCCGATTCTTTGCGGAGTACGATTATTCCGAAAGACAACGAGCACGCGAAAGCGACAATTGATGCCGCGCAAACGCACTTGAACAACATCAAGAAACTGTTGGGGGATGAAGACCCCACGGTGAAGGTTGCTCAAGGCCAGCTTAATCTGGTGAAAAAGGGAGACGGGGCCGGAATGAATTTACTGGATTTTGGAGTGATGCTTGTACAGGTGATGCACGCGCCTAATCAAGCCGTGGCGCGAGCGCACAACGACACGAAAAGTAATGGTGCGGGCCATCCGAAACTGCAAGCCCCCGGTAGCGCGCCGCAAGAACCCCCGGAAGGCGGTGCTGGCAGTGCTGGTGGAGGTGCTGGCGAGCCTCAACCCGCGCAGGAAGGGGCAGAACCAGCGGCAGGAGCCCAACCAGAAGCAGCGGCTGGCGCAGCCGCACCAGAAGCCCAAGCTGCACCGGGAGCCGCCCCTGCGACTCCACAAGCGTAAATGGAGAGTATTATGGCAGACGTACCAGTTCAGACCACACAATCCGGGATGCCGGGAATTCCTGATACCGCCCCTGCAACGACCACGCCCGCGCCTACGCCAGCGCCCGTCGCTAATCCGAACGACCCTGCGGCGGTTCAAGCGCAGATGGCCGCACCCTTGGCGGCGGAACAAACCGCATTAGGGAAAGCAACAGATTTGGCGAACACCCCTGCCGCTGTTCCTGTGGCGGGTCCGCACGCGCGATTGGTTTCGATGGTTCAAGGTTTAGCTTTGGGCATGGATGCGTTTGGTACGTCACTCGCTACGCGCGGAAAAGAGGGCGGTGTTCGGGAAGTTCAACAGGTTCAGGCAGAGCAACAGAACCAAAAAATTCAGGCACAGCAGGCCGCCGCCGCGCAGAAAAATACTCAGATTCAACAGCAACTGACCGTGGCGGATACAAACCACAAACTTGCTCAGAACATTTTGTTTATGCATACGGTTCCAAATGAGATGGCACAGAGCGATATTACGGTGAAGAAAGGAAAATTGGATATCGTTAGTCAGATGCAGGATATTCGTGCGAAGGCGTTGCAGGATTTCATGCAGACTGGTGATAAGGCTGCGTATGATGCGACGCTGGCGCAGACTGGTGGTACTTCGGCTGCGACAGGCGCTACTCCCGCAGGTGGTGCTGCTCCCGCAGGTGCTGCGCCGACTGGTGCGGCTCCAGCAGCTAGTGGAATTCCTCCAGTTGCGGTCGCTGCATGGAAAAATTCTGTGGATGCGGCTGCGAGCGCGTATCCTAATGACCCGGCTATTCAAAGCGCGCAGGCGGTGCTAGCCAATCCTCAGTCTACATCGCAACAGATGGCGCTGGCGGCGAATGGTGCGAAGCAGCGTATGACGGCTTTGGATGCGGGTGTGAAGTCCCGAACGGAACAGGCTGGAGCTACGGAAGCTGAACAAAAAGCTAATCCGTTGTTCAAGTTTGAATCGGACCCGAAGGCTTTGGTTGACCCCGGCGCGCAGGCGACGTTGCAGGCTTATGTTGACGACCCAAAGAACGCGGGAAATATCAACGGTCTTGCTCAGGCAAAGATGCTGATGACGAAAGCAGGTATAGCTCAACAGCATGAGATTGATTTGGCGGGACAGAAAGCACAGGCAACGAAAAATGCAGAGATGGCTGCTTCAGCGGGCGACCCCAAGGTCGCTGGTCAAATGCTGTACGATGGCGGTCTCACGTTAGCGGACTTGAAATCGCGCGGCTCATCGCCGAAGCAAATCACAGACGCTGTGGGACAGGCCCAAGCGATTGCGAAGGAGCACGGCCAAACATATAACGCCAGCGATGAAATTGTGGGTGAGCATACTCTTCAACAGCCCACTAACCAAGTTTTCTTCGGCTCTGCTCGTTCTCTTGTGCAGGGTGGCGGCATGCTTGACCAATTGAAAGCGGCGCACGATGCGCTAGGAGCCACGAAGGTTCCGTCGTTCAATACGATTCAACAGTGGAGAAACTATCAGGCTGGTAGCCCTGAACTGGCGACATATCGCGCCGCAGTTCTTAACTCGGCGGATGATGCGGCCAAAGTTATGGGTGGCGGCACTCCTACCGACTCGTTGCGCGACTTGTTTATGCAGACGTTCAACGCGAACATTGGTAATCTTGGTTTTGATGGCGCAATTAAGCAGACGCGCGACGGCGTACGTTCGCAAGTTACGGGTCGCATCGGCAATAATCGTTATGTTATGCAGCGCGAAGGCGACACACTTCGGGATACGCCAGCGCAGGCGGCTCCTGCGGGAAGTCCTGCTTCTAAGATTCACGCGAGTATGGCAGATTTTCTTCATGAAGTTACTGCCGCGAAGGGTAAGATTTATTCTGATGACGGTAAGACGTGGTACGATGCGTTAGGTCAACCAGTAACAGGAAAATAAAATGGCGAATGGCGACGCACCCACGATTCAACTACCTCCGGGCTACGAGGATGGGAAGCCCACCGCAGGTCCGCTTGCATCTCAATCTCAAACGGCGGCACCGTCTACCAGTGGTCTTACTTTACCTCCGGGATATGAAGACGGAAAGCCCACTGCGGGTCCACTAGCTACTGCACCGCAACAGCCCGGAATGCTATCGCGGGCTTGGGAAGGCGCAAAGCAGCTTGCCGCTCCCGTGGTAAATATGTTGAAACCGCCTGAAACTCCTACAGAGCAAGTTCTTCATGCAACGGCAGGTGACCCCGGCTTGATGGCATATCGTGCAGCCAAAATGGTTACGGATACCGCAGCCGGAGTGATTAAAGCGGCGGCGACAGAATATCCGCAGGCTGTGAGAGATTATCAGCGCGCGGTAAAAGAATTTCATGCGCGGGATTATCGGAACGCGGCATCATCGGCGGCGAGTACTGCGGCAGATATTGGAGGCATACTTGAGCCACAGGCAGCTTCAGTTACGCAGGGTGCTCGTGAGATATCTGAGGGTGCGCGACCCGGTGGGAATATGATTACTCCGCTGGTACGGCAGGGCGGGCAAGCGGTACTGGCGGCAGCGGGTGCGGCTCCAGAGGCTGCGGGTGAAGCGACGGGTACAGCGGCAGAAGCGGCAGCGAGTGCTCCGGGTGCTATCTCTGATTTGGTCGGCAAGTATAATCCGTTCCGAGAGGGCGGCAGTCTCCGAGGATTAATCGCCGGTCCTGAAGAGGCAGGCGAAGCCGCTGCGCAACGTATTGCACAGCCGGGAGTCAGAGCCGCCGCCCCTCCTGTGGGGACAAGTTTTCGTTCGGGCATTGATGTTCAAACTCCATATACGGCGGCTAAGTCTCTGTATAAAACTGTGGATGATGCGGCTAAAACAGATTTCAAAGGTCTTTACGATAAATTGGACGCTGCACAAGATGATGCTCGACTCGCAGCATCGGGCTCTCCTGAAGAAGCTAAAGCCCAGTTGAATATCAAAAATACTCAAGATGCTATTGACGATGCAAAAAAAGTCGCGGCTCAGTCAGGGGTGCCTGATGTTGATGCAACGTTAAAGGCGGCGGATGCCAAGTACGCGGAGACTCAGGCTAATAAAGATTTCAACGCCAAGTTTTTTGGAAGAAGTGTTGAAGGGAATATAGCTCACGGCGCGCCAGAAACAATCGACGTGGACAAAGCGATTAAAACTGTAGAGGATATGGATAAGCCTAATCGGTATGGGCCATCACGTATGCAGCAAACATCTTTGGGAAAAGCAGGGACGGCCAAGTTGAAGCAAACCTTATATGATGCACGGAAGGCGGGCATCAAAGCGGTGAGTGACCGAACGTTGCGGAACAAAATACTAGCGTGGGGAATTCCCGTTGCGGGTGTTCTCTACGAAGCTACGAAATAAATACTCGCATTAAACAGTAAAAGCAAATTATTGTAAAAAATCCAGTAAGCGGTCCTCCCAATAAAAAAGCCCCTCCGATTATACTGAGAATTAGTAGCATTGTGCAGACCAGTATTATCCATCCAATGAAATCCGCGATTCGGTTTGCTTTTTGTTGTTCGGGAGACGGCGTGTACGTGAAGGCGTTGGACATTTTGTTTCTCCTGACTGCACGTACAGGGTACCGCTAGATGTGTGTGGTGTCAATGGTACGAAAGTACTACTGGCCGCAGTTGTCGGCTATGAAAAATAGGGGCTCAGGTTCGTTGGGCAGCGATGCGGCGTCGGCTTTATCATCTGGCGGGTTTTGATTTTCCTCGGGCGGCACAATAGCAGCTTCGTATATGTTGTTTGCAAGCATTACGGCTTCTTCCAACGATGTCGGAGTCAATCGGTTAACGAAACGCCGAGTCACCTGAAAAGCGGTGCCGTTAATCGTGGTACAGAGAATCGGTGCGGCTGCGTGCTCCGGGTCGTTAGTGTCACCTATGACGAAGATGAAGACCGGAAATCGGCTGGCGTCACCGTAGGTATTCCATTTCATCCAAGTGTTCATTGCAGTGGTAGAACCGGCACTTCGTATGCGTTCCCTCGCTCTATTGCCATCTCTACAATTCGTGTAGCTTTTTGAAAAAGGGTAACGATGTCGCTGGCGTCATTGCGCATTGTTCCGAGTCCGAGATGAGGTTCGGTGCAGTAGACCAGTCCGACCACGGCGCAGTTGTGCTTCGTCATGTCGCGAATAAATTGCGCCATCAGGTCGATTACTTCGTCGGGCAGCTTGTTGTCTTCAGCCATCATATCCTCCGCGCGAGATACCGAATCAGAATGACCATCAAATAGATTAGAGCCGCGACGGTGACCCACTGGCACGCCAGATGGATGTAGTCAACGATGTCAAATGTCCCGGACGCCATCGTCACCACGTCGCGTGAGAAGTACACCGTTAACAAAAACAGCAGTCCGTTGAACGGTAAGAGGAACATCACTGCGAGTGCTGCGAAAATTGCTTTCATGCTCGTTTCTCCCCTTCGCGGATTAGGCGAACTTGTAGTCGATGCCCTCGTTGGTCGGGTAGCGGGTCGTATATTCGCATCGCTTTAATTACAGCGCCGCCTTGAACCACCTCTGTATCGGGGTGGTATTTTTTCAAGCCGCGAATGAGTTGTGCGACAGTCATTAGAATCCAAATTCCTCTCGGGTCTCTCCGGGCCACAGGTCTCCGGGTTGCGGGTCTTGCATGTAGCCTTCGCACTCGAAATCGCAGAGCGAGTTCGCCATTTCCAATGGTGCAGACCGACCGATTGGTTTTTTTCGCCGATGGCAAACAACGCAGTCTACTGCTTTTCCTACTTCTCTGGTCATAAGGCTCCTAGAAATTCTTTCATTACCATGCGTTGCCGCACTTCGTGCAGATGATATAGTCGAAGACGACGAGGCTGTGTTTGCCGCCCTTGGGGCATGGACCGCCTTGGTCATCCTTCGTCAAGCGTGCAACTTTTTTCTTAGGCTTCATGTGGCTCCTAGAAGTTGTCCCTTAAGTACTGGTTCAATTTATCTAGCCTGTAGGTAGTATCTCGCAACTGCACGTTTAATGCAAGCGAATCCGCATTGAGTTGGTTGCGGAAGATGAGGGCCAGAGATGTGTCGGACCCAGAGATAGCCGTGGAGGTATCTGCGATTTTTTGGCGCTCAACTTTTAATCGGCGTAGTTCCTCGGACTGGACAGCGACTAGGTCGCTCACGATTTTGTGATAGACCTGAATGCTCTGCATTACGTCGCCGACCTGTGCTTGTTTCCAGTCGCCGTACGCTTCTTCAGATTTGTTGTAGTGTTGTGATGCCGTGTGGCTCCCGAGATTATACGTGACGGTGAAGCCCGCGTATGGGCTCCCAGTTGGCACTGCGAACGGCAGCAGCGGTTTCTCTACGCCAGCGGTTACTTGGAAATCCCAGTTGTTCAGCTTCAAAAGTTTATCTTGAGCCTTCTGGGTTTCAACGTTCGTCGCAAATTCTGCATCGGCCAGTTCGGTTAGAGACTCAGTAGAGAGTGGAGGCACGAAAATATTCGCAAGTGCCACTCGGGTGGTTTGACGTTCTGTTTCTAGCGCGAGTTTTTGTTTGCTGAGTAAATAGATGGACTGTTTTGGAATATTGTGAGCCTCCAAAATTTTTGTGTTTGCGGCGATTAACGTGTCATTCTCCGCAATCGCCGCGTTGATTAGGGTCAATTTATATCGTAATGCGTCTAATTCCAGAGCCTGCATATCAAATGTGATACGTTCTTGGACGGTGATGGAGTCTTTGTAGAGTTGGCACTGCTTTTTGCCAATGGCGATAGTCAGACTGCCTTCGCGGATGTGATTGACAGAGTCAGTGAGCCCCAAAAATAGTTGCGGCGGCGTGCCTTGGGCTGGCGTGACTCCCGCCGTGGCGACTGGCGCGCGAAGCGTAGCGCCTTGGGCTTGGGACGACTCTTCAATATAACGGCAGTACGCCGTGGTGTCTTGCGCGGATTGGCCCCAGATAGCCATTGACCACATAAGCCATGTAAAAAGAATCGCTAGGTATTTCATGATTTCTCCTGTTGGTCATCAACGTTGAGAATGAAATCTGCGACACGGCCATGCAGAAGTTTGGCGTTCGGTATTACGCAATGCCCGCCAATCTTGCCGGGGAAATGTTCAAGGACCGGGCGAGCTACTGAAGACATGCCGAGTGCGGCATATCCGTCATTGTATGTGTAGTTTGATAGTTTGTAAACTACATCGAAATCCAGACCGTTTTCTTCGCAGTATCTGTGGACTTCTTTTTCAAATGCGATGCACATACCGTAGTATGTAGTGCTCCACAGTTTCAAGGCTTCGGTCGTGCTAGCCTTGGGAGTAGCGAATGTTTTGATGCCGATTGACAGAAAAATCTCAGCGGCTTCTTTGGCACGCGGGCCACCAAAAAATTTTACGAACGTCGTTATACCCTTTGCGAGATTTGGGTGAACGCCGCGAATTGGAGAGTGAACTACGCGATTTGAAGCGATACGGCAGCATGTTCCCATTGGAACTGTTGAGTGAACGATGACCAGTCCCTCGTCAGTCAAATAATGCAGTAAATATGCCCGCACGTTTTCAATGAAATGTTCGGAGTATGGAATACAGATGTGGATAACATCTGCTCTGATGTCTGTGGAACTGTCCATATCAATGCCAACTACTTTGAGGCCACGGTCTCGAAGAACGGAATAAACTGCGCTGCCCACTTGTCCGTTGCAACCAACGACTAGATGCTGTTGTAACATTTGAATCCTCCCTTTAGAATATCCACAACGGTCGTCCGAAAAATAAGACTTTGGCTTTGCCATCTTCTGGATTGTAGAGCGAAATTTCTGCGAGTGTGCCGCGAACGTCATCTTTGAACAGCGGATTCGCTCCGTGAACCTCGGCGGGAAACAAACGAACGATGCGGCCCGCTTTGGAGCAAGCTACTATTCCAATCTTGCAGGAGTACAACGGAGCGTTCGGTTGCACGGCGGTGCCGTATGGCACAAACAGAAAAGTTTTGGATGGCCCAGACAATACGGCATAGACGGGACTGTCCTGTGCTGTCTGAAGGGCGTTGTCTAGGGCGCGAATTTGGTCGGTCTCGGCTTTGAGTGTCGCAGAACTGGCGCAAATTGTAATGTTGAGTTGAGAGATTTCGTCCAGTAATTCGGCGCGTTTGGTCAAAGTTTCCAGCATTTTTGTATTCGTCGGGTTGTGTTCCACAATTTGGTCGCGCAATAAAATCTCAGTGATGCGGTTGTCAGTGAATCCGTTTCTGGCTTGAGTCAGTGCCAGCTTCGCAGTTTCCGCGTCGCTCTTAGTCATTAGTCCCGTGGTCATGTCTGTATCAATTTCGCTGCGCAATGCTGCAACACTTGAGTCATCCGTGGTGTCTATATCGGATTGTTTCTGTTGGTCAAGAGAGGCAAGCGCGCGACCGCTCTCTTTAATGGCTTGGTCTTCGCGTGCGATAGCCGGGTCAGTTTTGTCGGCGACGGTTTGAAGTGCTAGTCGGTGAATTTTCATCTCAAGAATCAGGTTGGTGAGACGTGCGGTATCAATAGCGAGAGCGTCCCGCTGTGCGTTGGAAGTCAGTACTTTGCCCAGCATGTCGAGGCTGGCCGCGTCTGAGGCTGAGAGCGTGACTGGCGCGCCCCAAGAGGATGCGGTGAGATAGTAAATGATGACTGCGCCATACGAGACCATGCCTCCAAGAATGCCATAAAGAATTGAGAGGCCAACTAAGCGGTAGAGTGTTAGAACCAAACTTGTCGCGCTTAATCTAAACTGAATCATTTGATTTCCTCACTTTCGGTTTTAGAGTTCTGTTGCCCCAGTCGCCGGAGTCTAAAGTGAAAATAGCCAAAGGCGCGAGCAACAGCGAATTAACAATCCACCATGTAGAATATACCAGCAACTTCAGCGGATGTCTAACAGATTGTGACGGGGTGAACTTTCGCACCAAGCAAAATACTAGAAATCCGTATCCGAAGAAAATGAGCGCGCGGTTCGGGTCTAGCCACGCGCCGGGATATCCTGCAAACAGAAGCGCGATTTGCAGAATTGAAATGAATAGCACCAGCGGCGTTAGGATGTAGACATACAGCGATTTCACGCCCAGTTTGTGAATGTGCGTGTGGACGTGGCGAACTGAAAAGAAAAAATCCCGAATTGTGGTACGTCTCCAGCGTAGTTGTTGTCCCCAATATTTTGTGAAAGTGTTTGGGACGGCGGTATAGCAAACGGCTTTCTCGTCCATGTAGGTACCCCAGCCATTCAGAAGCAGGCAGTGTGTGATGAATCGGTCTTCGCCGTCTTTGACTTGAACGCCGAACCAATTTCGGCTTTCTAGTTCTGGCCGTAGTTGTTCAAAGGCTTCGCGTCGTAGAGCGAAAGCGTAGCCGCCGATTACGCCGACCATTCGCATCGCATTCTCAGGTTGCTTGTAGAGTTGGAACCCGAGAAAATAAATGAAGACTTGAAACGCGGTCAGCGCGTTGTCATTTGGATTGCGAACAATCGCGGGCGCACCGACACCACCCAAACGTTTGTCTCCCAGACACGCCATTAATTCACGAATGCACGTTGGTCCCAGTGTCGTGTCGGAGTCTACAATCATGACTATTTCGGAATCCGAGTGCGCCAGCGCGTTCAGAATGGTTTGGGTTTTACCAAGGTTTGGATTGTTGTAGAAGGCGCGCACATTTGGAAAATCTACAGCGGCTTTTGCTAGCCACTCCGCTGTGTCGTCTCCGCTGCAATCGTCGGTCACAATCATATCAATCTTGCCGGGATAATCACTGTGGGAAATACTCTCCACTGTAGAATAGACTGCGCGGCCTTCGTTGAAAGCAGGCAACAGAATGGAGAGGGAGGGAGTATAGGAATAATCCTTGATGACTCCAACGTTCGGATGGGAAATACGCATAATCGCGCCGACCAAGTAGCGAGCGATTCCTACAATTAGCGCGATGATGGTCATCATCACCAAAAAAATCGGCATTAGTGTCTCGCCCTTTCTAGCTGTTTATTTCCACGCGATGTAGGGTGGTTGTCTTCGTGGTCCCAACCGCTGAAGCAGGTGTCGCAAACTCCGCGTTCCCGTTCCTCAGAGCGAAATAGCGGAGCCCCGCAGGGTCCAACCTCGGTGACCGTCATGCGGCTGGTCTCTTTGCCGGTGTACATATCAATAGTGCCGTAGTCAATTGTTTTGCTTCGCTCAACTATGCAGGTGCTCATGTCTCAATTCTCCCTGAAAGTGGGTATCGGTGTCAAGGGCAATTTAAGACTTTTTGTCCTATTGGTAGAGAGGAAAATCCCGTGGAAGAACGCCGCCAGCACGACCGTTCGGAAGAGATTTTGCAGGCTATTCGTGATACACGTAAAGATGTTAACGACCATCGTCAAGAGGCGACTCTGGCTATTGGTAATTTGCGTACAGAAGTTGCTACGTTTAGAAGCAATATTGAAGTCCGAGTGAAAGCGACGGAAGACTATCAAAAAACGGATGAAAAATGGGCGCGTATCCATCACCTGTTACTTCCGCTTTACGCGATTGGACACGGTATCGCGGCTCACTTTGGCATTAGGATTTAATTCCATAGAACGTTCGTGCGTATAGTGGGGCTTTGGGTATCACTCGTACCGCAGTTGGGTCAGCCGTTACTGAGAACTTCCGCCCGCTTGGAAATTTCACTTCTACTATCACATTTGGATTTCCTGTCTTCATCACAGTGCCGCAGTATTTCGCCGCCTCGCCTGTTAAAATTTCCACGAAATCGCCAATCCGAACGCGCGCCGTTTTCTGCGCGGAGACAGAAGCCATCATTTTTAGTACATCTGCGTGTGGGACCGTTACCGCACTGACAAACTCCCCGGCGTCGTTGTAGGTTGCGGCCATCTCTGTGATGCCGCGTATGTGAGTCAGAGAGTTTAGTGCTGTCGGATTTATGCTGCGCGCTAGGATGTATCCGAATTCAAGTTCACCATTGGCGTCTGTCGGTGCGAAAATTTGCGCAGCGGTTTTGCTGAACATTTTTTGCCCGTAGCGTTGAAGCGTTGGCAGGATTGTGTTGATACGATGCTCGCTGCTAGTCTCAAACATATTCCACGAAGTATTGCGGAGCGCCGAGGTATCGCCGAACGAAAGCAGCGGCAGTTTATCAGACGGTGGTGCTTTGAAACGGCGAAGATGAACCCGCTGTAGTCGTGCTCGGCAACTGCTACTGAGACCGCTGCGAGTCAGTGAGGCTTGGTGAGTCAGGCTGCGAAGATAGCAGCCGACCGCTAGAGCGCGAATGTCTTTTGATGCGAGCAGCTTTTTAATAGCGGGGCGGAATATTTTGCGAATCGCGGAGCGCGGAGCCTTCACAGTGTCTGCAACAAAAGCGTAACTCTGTTTCTGCGCGTACAAGAGAATCAGGTCCGTCAAGCTGCCGTATTGCGTGTACTCTAAATTTGCCAGATACAAAATAGGACGTAGAATGCTGGCGTCTGGGTTTGTGCCGAGAACGATAAGCGCGCCGATTGCTTGCTCAATGAGGCGCAACTGTTGCCATACCCGCGTCTGAATCTCTCCGTGGGTTCTGGCAATAAAACTTTGGGATTTGCCCAGAAGGTAGTACGACAAAAACATTTCTTGCCACTCAACGCGGAGTTTTGCGAGGAGGGGGAAAAGTTTTTCGGGGTATTCTTGAGCGAACGCTCGGAAGTCAATCAGGCTGGTATTTTCGGGAATGGTTTCTGTAGAAATTAGCTCACCGTGTTTGTCTTTGCGATTGAACGCGGCTTCACTCGCTGCGTCTTCAATGCCCTCCCAGTAGGCCGGGTTGTTGTGTGGCGTATATGGTTCTAAATTGGTAGAATTATCAAAGGGCATACCTGCATAGTACTTTGGTACCAGCGGGATGTCAAGAAGATTTCGGGTCGTCGCTCAAACCGAGGAAATCTAGCCCAGCGGCTAGCGAGTCACGATAGGCTTTTAGGCATCGTTGGCCTGTCGCGGTCAAGTCGGATTCTTCGATGGAGCCGTCTGCGATTTCCAATTCCAGTTCCTGCCCTTCTTCAATGTCAGTGCCCGCGCGCATCCAGTTATCCATGATTACCTCCGATTAGCTGCGAACAAAACGTGCGCACCGTACCTGCCATCATCACCGGTTCCGTTGTACCTGTGGAGCCCTTCGCGTAATCCGCGCGGGCGAATATAATCTGCCAAAATTTTGGTGCCGATGCGGATGTTGGCTTCGGGATTTTCCAGTTCATGCCGGTTATGTCGCCACACTCGGGGATTAACCTGCATGAGCCCGATAGCGCCTTCCGTACTTACGGCTAGCGGTCGGCAGGATGACTCTATCACAATTACGGCGGCGACGACGCGCGGCCAGATACCGTTATCCACGGCGGCGTGCCCAGCAGGCGAGGCGTAGGCGTCAGAGCAGCCGTTAGCTACCAGAACGCTTGCTGCCGCCTCTGTAGCTGCCCCGTATTCAATCTGTAGGGGTGCCAAAGCCGTTGTGTGGGCGGGTTCTGGCGTGGGTCCGGGCATATTTGCCACCTGTAGGACTAGCGCGAGGGTTGCGATGCTTACAACGACCGCGAGTGCTGTTAGGTATCTCATGACTTTAGTGTGCCTTCCGAGTCCGAAGGGGTCAATAGTACCGAAGTACCGGTCGCGAGGTATCGCCCCGGTTTCGTGAGAATCGCCATCATAGGGATGGCGCGGCCTGCACTACTCTCCACAACAGGGATGCAGCGGCGTTCAATCTGGCGAACGTGGTGCTGTGTGCTGGCATCAAAAATTTGCAGTTCGGCCAGCGTTACGGGCGGATAGATTTGCCGCATGAGAGATTCCCAGAGCGTCGGGGTTTCGTAATACAGCTTCACGATATCTTCTTCCAATCGCCGCAGGTTGGACACTTGGCGAAAGCGGTTTCGCAACAGCCCATCGCTACGGCTACCTCTTCGGGATTCGCGGTCTCGCATGCGTAGTCCCGCACATATCCGAGACTCGTGTGGATTAAACGGGCAAATTCTTTTTGGTTTGTGGTAGCGGCGATGGTTCGAGCCTGAACCCCTAAATGAAAAGTGAGTGTTCCGAATACTTTCAATTTGTGATTCACGGTGCCTCCAGAAAAAAACCTCGGAACTTATTTCTAAGTCCCGAGGCTTTAGAACAGTTAGAAACCAACTTCTGCTTCGGTCACCTCCTCAGACTTCGCCGCTTTTTTGTCGCGCTCGAAGTCATCGTGAACGTTGCCCTGATGGTCAGGGTCGCCATCCGGGAAATAAACCGGGGTGATGCCGCGCTTCTCAGCCGCCTTTGCTTCGTCGGACCCGCGCTGAGATTCGTTCAGGATTAATTCAACACGTTGCGGGAGCCACACGTAGAAAATTCCGGGCTTGTAAACGGTGATACGCTTGCCCGTTTCTACTCCAGTGTTTGGGTCTAGCTCAGGCACGCTACCAGTTATGGATTTGCTGTGCGCCAGTAGAACCCAAGTCTCACCGACCTTGAATCCTTGTGGGATAGCTTTGATGCGGCGAGAGAATCCAAGATTGACGCCTTCCTTTACGAAATCGGCAGGCGTCTTGTAGAATTTCTCGCCAACCCACAAAAGTCCTGCGCGTCCCATTGATTCGGGATGTTCGCATAGTGGGCAGTACATCTTGCTCAGTGTATCGCGGCACGGTTCGTAAACATTTGAAACACCGCCGTTGTCTGCGTTGGTGTGGCCGAGTACTTTGTCCGTTACGTGCGGGCCATTGAAAAACTTTGCAACGTCAACCCACGTCCAACCGCGTGCCTGTTTGATTCCTTGACCGCAGCAAGTGCAGACGGTCAACTCAAACGGTAGACGGTCGCAAGGAATTCCGACGCCACCGCCGACCATGTACAGCCCGCCAACTTTTCTGTATCCACATCCGCGTTTTGCTTCGTGTGCCATGTTACGCCTTGCGCGCGTCCAAGTAGCGCGACTTGTCTGGATTTACTGGTGAAAACGTGCCTTCAATTTGCAACTTCTGACCGCAGTCCGCGCACTCACCAAAGACGGTGTTGCTGTGGGTGCAGGGCTGCTTGGGGAACTGAATTAGGTTTTTCATGGTGCCTCCGATGTTTCAAGGATACAAAAAGTGATGGTGAAAGTCAATGGTACCGATGTACTAGAAACTGCGCTTTAGAATCCAAAATCGTAGTATTCGTCCCGCACGCCAACGCGAACGATGGTGCCACCGCGCAGCGCATCGCCGCGAATTACATATGTGCCGTTTTTTCGCAGTGTGGCGGTTTTGATTTCTCCCTGCGGACTCGGCGCGTAGGTGTAGTCTTGACTTTCAGACATTCCGTTTTTGTCGATGCGGGTGACTTTATCTCGCTGGATGGTGATTTGCTTGCCGTCCACAGCGATGATGGTGTAGGCGCTGCGGTCGCTGTGGTAAAGAATGGTGGCCCCCATGCCGACTTGGGGGATTGCTGGACGGATAGTTTCGGCGATGCGATTCATTAGGTTTCCGTAAACTCTCATTGATGCCTCCTGATTACAAAGTGATGATAGCCCGAAACGGGGTTTGGCGTCAATAGTACTAAAGTACCAAAGATTTCACTTGACACTTTAACAGGTAAGTGGTTTAATATGAGTATGAAAGATAGACACAAAGATACAGAGAAGCGGCGAACGTATGTCGCGAAGTACCGAAAGGAACATAAAAGTCAGAGGCGGGAGTACATTCAAAATCGAATCGCGCGCGGCATCTGTATAGACTGCGGTCACGCATCTCGCAGCGCCAGATGCATCATTTGTCTAGCGAAACATCACCAAGGTTTGACGGGAAAAGAACTACAAAAAGCAGTCAAAGCGTGGGAAAAGTTTGATGGCAGGTGTCAGTGTTGTGGAACACGAATTCCCGGAGGTACGGGGTATTTCTGTACCGACCACGACCATAAAAACAAACGCTTCAGGGGAATTATATGCCATAATTGCAACGTGGCTCTAGGTTTCATGGGTGATAGTGAGCAGCGGATTTTGTGTCTCTTAATATATCTGAGAAAGTTCTTGACATCCGGGAATGAGTAAAGGTAGAATCAGAACGCCAATGAAGTGAGAAGTCAGCGGTGAGGTTCCATCGGCTGAGAGTTGGTGGAAACTTAAAAAATGCCAACAGCAATATGGCAAAGCGGTTTGCGGTACCGGATATGTGGTTTGACGCGGGCGTAAGCTCACGGCAGACTGCATCGCGTCGGGCGTCACTGCCTGTCGCACTGGCAGCGTAATCGCTAAAACGGACGGGCGGCGTGCTAAGTAGCGGCTTAGAGTGCGCCGCCAGTTCGGTTACGGGAGTCTATATGAGATTTGTTTTAGCACTGGTTTTAGGTTTCCTCCTCTTTGGCGCAGGTTTAACTCGCGCCCAAATTCAACCCGCACAAGGATTCGATAAGACCGCAATGGACGCGACGTTTGCGCTCTATGCGCGAGGGATTAGCGAAAAAACTGGTAAGATGCAGCAAATTTTTGTGTGTAGTGCGTTCGTGTTCAAGCGGGATGCTACTGGTTATTTTCTTTTGAGTATGGGTCATTGTGTGTACGATATGCCGTCCGAGGTTACCTTTGTGGTGTCCGAACAAATAGGCGGCCCATTTTTGTCTGTAGTGCCGGTATCCGCGCGACTGAACGGTTCGGAAGAATATTCTGAATTTCATTTGACGACCACGAAGATATATCCTGTACTGGAAGTGGGAGATGATTCTAGCGAATATATTGGTAGCATCGTGCTGACTCCTAATTTTGCATTCGGTATCGGTAAACAGTTAGCGCGTGGAGTTGTAGCAAGTCAGAGGCTGTCGCGCACTGATGAATGCCATGACTGTGATGGAGAATTTTTGGTTCATGAGACTGCGGGAGAGGGTGCGTCGGGTTCCCCAGTTATTTCAGCGACTACACACAAAGTAGTGGGCGTGTTGGAAGGGGAATGGCAGGGTCAAAACGGTGAGTTCGGAGGATTTTTCGTGGAGCCTATCGCTACCATTCAGCATTCGCTCACACTGCCTAATCAGTATAATGAACTGCACCGAACGCAGCCGTTAGATTTTCGTAAAATATTCGGAGCACCAAATGCAAACTAATCCGCGCGGCCAGTGGACCGACCATGACGGTTCAAATCACTTGAGCCGGTCGCAGTACAATTCAATGGACCGCGTGCTGACTATTGAGTTCAAAAACGGATACGTCTACCATGTCCACGGATTCTCGCCTGAAGACCATCAGGCTTTTCTTGGTGCGCCATCGCAAGGTCAGCACTATCACAACTTCATTAAAGACAACTACAAAATTACGCGGGTGAAGTGAAAATGAGAGACGAACAAATCAAATACATGGCGAATCGTTTTCTTGCGTGGCGCTTGCCTGAGAATTTTCAGCCTGACGGTGGCATTAGTTTTAAGCCGATACGTAATGAAGGCACGCCATATGTGGGAAAGAACGAACCTGTTGGAACCAATCTGTTCGATGCCATACAAGCAGAAGAGATGGTTCGCTATATGGTTGATGGGATGCCGAGCGATTCAACTATACAATTCCCAAAAAATTCTCTTGACAACGATTCCAAGGCGTGAGTAAATCAGTCAGGCTCGACTCGGCTAGAGTTTACACGCTTCTAGGGCGTCCCTTAATTCTAGCCGCAGCGGCCTTTGGAGCATCCATGTTGGGCAGATGGGATTTGATTAGCTACGAGCTATCACCCGAAGAAGAATCCGTCCGGGTTGCGCGTGCGACTAAGCTAGCAATGGTGCGGGCCATTGCCCGTGGAGAACTAAATCCAGCGACTGTGTTATTTCCTACGCATAATGAAACCGATATTCAAATCTTGTTTGAGGAGCGACCATGCATCCCTTTTTAATCGCGATTGTTCTTGCCTTTATTGTGATTTGTTTTATTGCCATCTTTTTTACCTACATCGGACAGAAGCCGGATGTCATCAAGGGCGAGATAGACCAAATCCCGTTTGTTGCGCCACAAGGCGGGCTGACTCAGCGGGAAGTTGAATATCTCACGGAGTTGATTTGTCCCGATTGTGGTGGTGAAGAATTTCTCACGGGGCCGCAAGGCGGGCTTAGTCAAAATGTGATGTGCGGAAAATGCGACGCGAAATTTAATCTTGCGCCGTTTGATAACGGGTGGCTAGGCAAGCCGTTCATCGCGGAGCGAATCAAGTGAGCAATCTTACCGAACTACGTTTTCGTGTACAGACCTTAGCGGTACTGCTGGATAAACCATATCCGGGACTGGCATCGTGGCGCACTGCATACGAAGCCGCGTCGCGTAGCATCTTAGACTTCTACGGCATCAACGTTGAGAGAATTAAAGCTGAGACTTGGACGCTAGCGGTGGAACAAACCATCGGTGATATGGAGCGGCGTAAATCTCGACGGTCGTTGTTTGACGCGCAGCCAAATATTGTAGGGGCTCCAACTAAATTAGATTTGTAGGAGGAAATCATGGGTGCGTTTATTTTGGGATTGCTTGTCGGGGGCGGGCTGGCGTGGGTAGTGTCGCTGTTTGTTCGTACTCACGACGCATGGTTATTGCGTCAAGCTGTGTTTTATGGTCCGTATACGTGTTTGGAGTGCGGGCGAATGATTTGTGAGTCGTCGTTTGAAGATGGTAGGAAAGCGTACGACTACCCTGAAGACGGCCCCATCTACCCCAACACGCGATGGAACCGTCACGAGTGTGCGGCGACGGACTACAATTACTAGGCGAACGTGATGGCGTTGACCACGGTCTGCGCGCGACTCGTGTCATTTTCCTTGAGGTAACAGAGCGCAGTGGCGGGAGACCGGTGTTGCAAGAAACCGGAGACCGCGCCGAGTCTCTGGGTCTCGTCAAATATCTTCATCGCGATTGAGTGTCGGAAGACGTGAGAGTGACCGAAATCGCTGTGGAGCCCCGCCGCGTCGCAATAAACTTTCAGACGGTCGTTGAAATTCTGCCGATGGCTGGTGCTGAACAACAGATTCGTGCGCCGAGTCGCGGCCAGCCTGACCAGTGGCGTCATATCAAAGGCTGGGTCCGCGTCAAAGTGCAAATCCTTGAAGGCTTTGCTACCGCCCTTGCGCGCGTGAATCTTGACCACGAGACGACCGTCAGCTTCAAAAATATCCTCACCCTTGAGGCTGAGAATCTGAGAGATGCGAGCGCCGGTAAAATAGCCGAGGAGCGCAATCAGGTGGTCGTTTTTGCTGGCGTCGCTGGTCTTGCTCGCCTCGTGAATCGTGCGAAATAACTTGCTCAGGTCTTTGGTTTCGAGGTATTCCATTAGCGCACCGCCTCGTTGAATTCCTCGTTGTCCAGTTCTTCGGTGAGGGAGCCGACGTAAGGGTCTAGCACAGGTTTCGGTGCCAAAATTTGCCCCATGAGTTCGTTGTAGAGTTTGGCCCATTTGTTGGTGTCAGAAAAAACCACGAATTTGGAATCGGTCGGGATGCCTTCAAATTCGCAGGCGCGAGCCCAGACCAAAGAAACAGATTGATAAACCGTGATGTGTTTTGTGGTCATTGTCGTGTTCTCCATGACTCCATTATCACTTTTGGGTTGGATTTTGTCCATAGTACGGAAGTACCGAAAATCCTTAGTACGAGGCACTGTGTAAATTTTACACGGTTACCGCAGATGTTCCTTGCGCACAAAGTCCAGCATAGTCTCGGCGACCCGAATCTCTTCCTCCGTGGCCTGCGGGTTCCTGATAATCGCGTCTAGGCGTCGCGCCTCGCGGTTCCATTGCTCAATGAGCCAATCCTGATTTTGCTGAACGTCGCTCATGATTGCGCTGCTTTCGCCGCATAGACTTCGCGAATGAATTCCGCGACGCCTGCACGGTATCCGCGAGAATAATTATCATCGGGCGTTTCGGGTTGCAGCATCTGCATAACTTTGAGGCAGCGGCCTGCGCGCGCGTCTTCGAGCCCGTGCCACTTGCCGCTTTCGTGGGTGGTCATTGGTGTGTCGCTCACGATTGCACCGCCTTACGAACGGTCGGCGGATAAGTGGTGGTGTCCAGAACCATTCCATCAAAGTACATATCGCGTTCAATTCCCAGACCGAGGCGGCCTTTGTAATTCGCCAATTCGGATAGGAGAAAATTTCCCAGTTCGGCTTCGTGGCCTTCAACGAGCCCGAAGAACAGCCAATCGCCGTCTTCTTGCAGTTCGCCTTCCGTGGCGTACCATGTCCAGTTTCCGGTTGGATTGAAAAACTTCACGATGATTGGGCGGGTCTTGAGACCATCGGTTGAGCCGAGCGGTGATTTCTTCAACTTTGCGATTATCGCGGCAGTGAGTAGCTTCATTGGTGTTGCCTCCTGTACTGTGATGATAGTATGCGGAGCCGCCGCCCCGGTCAATAGTACTAAAGTACCGACTTTCAGTCGGGATTTGCGTTGGTGATTTTGTCGAGTATAGCGACGCGCGCCTCCGCGCGGGTCTTTCCCGTTTGTATCATGACGCGAGTGACCCAGTCTTTTAGAGCCTTGCCTGCAACGTGTTCCCATCGAGTTTTCATGGTGTCTCCTAGACAATCGCTTTGACGTTCAGGTCTCCCGGTTCGTTGCGAAGCCCGAAAGCCTTCTCCAGTTCATACATCAGCGTATGAAACCCGCCAGTATCGCCACAGTTCGGGCATCCGCCGTGGTCATTGTTGTAGCCTGCATTGCTCAAGCCAGCGTCAAATATTTTGCGTTGGACCTTGAACACCTCAGCTATCTTTCGTTTTTCTTTCAGACTGAATGAAGTTTTCATAGTGCCTCCATTATTTTTTCAGATTTAATTCTTCGAGCAGGTAGTCCGCTAGACTTATCCAGTTGTCGGAGAGGTACGAGCCGACTCCGCTGTATTCCGCATAGTCCGCTTTTGTGTTCGCCAACTCAGTGACGAACGCGAGCAACTTTTGCGCCTGCTCTTGCGTTATGGGTTCGGCCATCGTATCCTCCTCGAAAATTTTGCGGGCTCTTTTTCGCTGATGAGCCTATGTAGAGTCGGCACCTTGCGGTGGGCAACTCCTCACATAGCCAGCGATGGAGCCCTTACGACGGCGCGTCTTACCCATTAGGCCGCGCGCCGAAGATTGGTGGCTTCTACGTTGCCCGGTGGAACAATCCACTGTGGAGTCTTGTGTTGCTGCGACCTTACCGGGTGAGAGCAGGATTTCCGTCCCGCGTCTCCACTCTTTTGACCCGTCTTATTCGCATTCTCCATCGCGGGGCGATTCGTCGTAGTGATAGCGCCACCGATGTTAAGAAACTTTTTTGATGAGCCCGTTTTCCATTGTGACTTCGGCGAACCAGTTGCGCTTGTATGGCGACGGCCCGACCACACAGAACTTGCCGTCTGTTTTGAATTCAGGGCCGAATGCGCTGGTTTCCTCGTAGCGCAACGGCAGGCCGACCGCCGCTTTCAGGGCTTTCTTGGTCGCGTAATTGGCTCCCATCATTGTCGTGTGCCTCCTGAGATATTGTGGCGGTCGCCGAGGGCAAGTAGCACTACATTGACTACCGCATCTTCTCTGGTTTCCGCCACAACCCATTATCACTTTTCCTGAGATTCCTGTCTATAGTACTTTAGTACCGATTTTTTGCTTGACAAGGAAACTCACGGGTGTACACTCAGTTCATGTCAACGTTTTCCATCTCAGGCACTATCTCTCCTGCGTCCTTTGTGAATCCTGCCACTACCATCGTGACATGGAATATGGGTTTTCCTCACTGGGGGAATGTGTCGCCTGCGGCTGACGGTACATACACGATTCCTAATTTGGCTCCCGGAACCTATATCATTCAGGTAACCGGTTCAAATTTTTTGTCTCCCGCACAAACAGTGATTGTGAGCAATGCCAACGTGACTGGAATAAATTTTGTTTGTACGGCTGCTCCGAATATAGGAGTTTTCACGCCAATTTTTTCGGATTCTTTTCAGCGAGCGAATGAAACTCCACTTGGTAGCACAGTAGGACATCAGCAGTGGTCACCGCCGAACGGCAGTCCGGGGCTTATTACTTCAACGTATCCTGAAATTTTGAACGACCAAGCGATAAGCGAACTTAATGGTACGCTTGACGGAACGGCGGTGTATCTGGATGTTGCTCCATATCCTGTGCTGCCTGCGGACCAGTTCTGTCAGTGGACATTCAAAACTCTGAAAAACGGAAATGCGTGGATATATGTTCGCAGCACACTGCCCGGTACGGGGTCAGGCAACAACGCACTTGAAGTTAATTGGAGTTTTTTTGCGATAAACGGAGCCGGTGTTCGTGGATGGGGATTTGCACCGGAAGACGACAATTCCGGTAATATTCCATACAACTTTGTTCCATTTCAGCCGTGGCCTGTTAGCGAAGGTGATACTTGGGCTGTTGGGATTGCGGGACAAGGCGTCAACAGCGTTGCATATGTTTTTGTGAATGGCGTGTGTATATGGCAAGGGTCTCTAGCACCGAATCCAGATTTGAATAAGATGTTGCCGAATGGCACCGTTGGAATTCAAATAAATCCCTACTCTACTCCGCCATTGGCGAGCGATATAGGCATAATCAATTTTGTGTCTGGGGCTTTTTCTGTGACTTCTCCCTCAGTTCCGAGCGGGATTCGCGGTATTCTTTCGTTTAGCAAACGCACTACGACCGCCGTTACAGTTTTTGCGTGTCTGGGTGCAGCAACAAAAGCATTTCATCTCGCTAACACCCCGAGCATAATGAATTCGCTGCATCTTGAACACGTGGAGCTATTCAGTTTGTATCGCCGAGTTTGTCACCAAGATAAAATGAATCAGGCTGCGGATTTGGATGCCACTATCGCGAAAATCGTCACCGTGGTCGGGCAACTGAATGCGACGGTACAATTAATCACGCCGACGTTTCGGAATGCTGTAGAAGTACAAGAAGTTCAAATTGTGATTGCGAATGCAGCGCAGACTATGAATCTAGTTGTACTCGCGGAGACTCCATGAAAATTATAAGGAAAGAAGCAGGTGATGAGCACACGGTGCCTTACGAGGTATTTTGCGAGGAGCACAACACGCAATTTCCTTTCAAAATTAGTTTCTTCGCACTATCTGCGGCTCCTAGTCCAAGAGCATTGATTGAGGAGATTGCAAGTCAGGTGTTGCGGAGTTGTTGTTCTGGATGTAGAGGATTGGACGCGCCGTTGCCACCGACACGCTGGCCGAACGCGGGGGAACCGGGAGGAGCCGAACTGTGAAAGACCCACTGATTGATAATTATCGGATGCAGGCTGCGAGACACTATGTTGAAGATTGTTTAGTTTTTATAGACGGTTCTATTGAAGCGGGCATAAGGCGTATTGGTACGGATGGATTTGAAAAAATAGTACGGGATGTTTATAAAGCAATGCCGGGGAGAGCAAATGAGCATAGCAAGATTTGCATCCAAGATTGAAGCCACGAAAGCCCACTGGTTTTCTCGCAGACACGAAACCGGTGGCCCAAACTCTGACGCGCGCGAAAAGTACAAAGCAGAACAGCAAGCAAAGCGCGACCGCGCCACAGGTCCGAGGGTCTAATGTTCAAACGAAAAGAACCAATCAAACTCGACATAAGCCTCGGTCAGTTTCCACACTGCGACCAGCGTATTCTTCACGCGCCTAGAGAATGCCAGTACTGCGATAAACATCAGGATTGGCAAGCGCTGCGCGTTGCATGGGGCATCGCTTTTACTGACTACGAGCCTGAAGGAACTGAGCTACCGTGCCCTGCCGATTATGCGCGCAGTGACAAACACAAATTGTGGGGCGGTAATATAGCTAAACCAGCGGAGCCCAAATCATGAAATACATTTACAAGGTTGAGTGCGATGGTGACTCGCTGTACATTCTCGCGGAGAGCCAAGAGTCGGCGAGACAGCGCCTGCACGCAATCTGTGGCCGGGTGCCTGAGTATTTGGTGAAATGGACTATTGTTACGGCGCTGCCGAAAGGCGAGGAGTTTCTATGAAATATGTTTCGCAGTCAGGCACCGTTGTGGAAGCGCACAAGATTAAAGCATTCGGGAACGACGCGATTGGACCCTACGTGGTTTTTGAAAACGGAGAGCATCATTCGCGTCCCCTTGTGCATGGATTCATTCCAAGCGTTGGCGACTACTTTGTGCAAGATGCGCCACACACTGTGGACACAGTTCCGGCTTATGTTGAAGCGGGTGCCACGGCCATCATTGCGGCTGCAATTTTCAATAAGCTGTATACACCACAGGAATAGGAGGATTCAAATGGACTTGAAAGATTTTCGTACGGCAATAATTACGAGTACTGAACAGCTAAGCTTGTTGCAGGCGGTGAACGAGGGCTATGAATTTTTGGCGGAACACATTTTCGCTGAGGTAGCTCCGAGCCCCCAGCGTACGATTGCGCTGCATCGGCTGCTTGAATCAAAAATGAACTTGGTCCACGGTATTACGCATCCGCCGCAGTACCTTGCACCTGTGGATGTGTTGAAACCGCGCCGAGATGCGAATTACGAATTCGGAGAATTAAGAAAGTCAGCGGAGTACTCTAAGAATGAGAGTCGGTGATGCGCCGCCTCTGTGTGTTCTACTACAAGGCGGCAGAGTGGCAAGGTAAGCCTGTTCAGTGGATTGTATGTACAAAATGCCGTGCGAAGATTCGCCACTGTCAGTTGACCAGTTTGTTGAAAGATGCAGCGCGACGCGCACAGTTCGCGGACAGCCAATATGGGAGTGAAAAATGATAATTGATGACTACACGTTTTCGTATCTGATTAAGCGGGTTCTGGGCTCTGGTGTGTCAGTGAACGAATTAGCAGAAACGCTGGGTGTGAGCGGATACACCGTGCAGTGGTGGGCAGGTGGGAGAAGTTTACCGCACCCAGCGATGCGCCAAGGGATTCGAGAAGCAATCGATTCAATATACGGATAGGGAGAAATCATGAGCAGACAATCAGTACGAGAAGAGAAGCATGAAATGCGTGTGATGCGAGTACTCAGCAAAGCGGTGCATGCGATGCAAAAGCTGACTGCACACGCACGCGTGGTTGACACGTTTCCAAACACGACCAAAGAAGCGTGTATTGAACTGATGAATGTAGAAGCCCGTACGCGAATCCGATTTGCCATGAAAGATTCAGAGGCGGTCTAAACATATCAGGACTACGTCCTGCTGCTTCATTGCAGGCTAGCGATGATGCTCAACGGCGCGCGGATGGGTTCCAGCACCTCCTTTCCTGTCCGCGCGACGAGCGAGGCGAAAAAGTATGGCTGAAGAATTCATGACGCCGGATGGATTGCGTGCGGCGGTCAAGCAACTGATGGGCGAGGCGCGTGGAGCAGGCGAGTTCCAAGTGGGCTTGGCGCGACAAATGGAAGAGAAATATCTTTGGCGTCACGGGCGTGCGTGGATGGTGTGGCGCGTCCAGTACCTTGATGGTGAGTGGTCACCGTGGCATGTGCGAGCTACAGCATTACCGGAGGTTCCGTTCGTGGAGATGAAACCGTGATTAGAGAATTCGCATCTATCGAATTGAAATGCGATAACGCGCCATGCAATGCCGTTGTGTATGTAACCGAAGCCAGTCTTGAATTGTGCAACGAGAAGTTGCTTCATATGGGCTGGCGTATTTGGAGTCAGCGAGAACAAATTCTGTGTCCGATGTGTGTAGCGAGGAGAAAATGGTTATCGGAATCGTAGGTGCAGAGGCTGCAAAATTCACGCCGTTCACTGAGATGCAAGCGAAAGCGATTATTCGCGCGCTGCTATCAGGTCCGTACGTCACCGGCTATTCAAGCGGCCACTGTCATCTTGGCGGTGTGGATATTTGGACTGAAGAGATTGGAAACGAATTGGGATTGAAGCCGTTTATTTATCCACCAAAAACTTTGTCATGGGCCGATGGATACAAGCCGCGCAATCTGCAAATCGTAGCAGCCAGCAATGAAGTCCACTGTATCACTGTGGAAAAGCTACCCGTAGGGTACAAAGGCATGGAGTTTGATAGTTGCTATCACTGTAAAGGGCGTAACCGAGAGCACTGCAAAAGTGGGGGATGCTGGACCGCTTGGAAGGCAGCAGCCGTTGGAAAGCCTGCGTACTGGCACATCATATAGGAGGATTTATTTTAGTTCTAACAGTTTGCAAACGGTCAGTCAGACCGGTATGAAGGTGGGGAGCCGCGAGGCATACCATTCTTCTTATGACTATCTCGGTGAGCAATTCCGAGCGCAGCGCAAGTCAGGCGAGAGAGATGGCATCTTAGGCGTGTTTCGGTTCTAGTTTTGGTTCGATTTGAAAAGCAGCACGGATGCGTTTGTTCTTTTTGCAGTTCAAAACCTCACGGTCTCGCACCACACAAAAATGATTGCTGCAATGGATGAAGAATTCGCCCTCGGGAAATGCCAGTAAGAACTGACGCATTGTTGTTGGTGTAGGATGGATGCGACGCACGGTGCGATGTTCATGAATTCGAGTAAGTAAATCTGAAAGATGCATGCCATATTTTGGGCTGGCTTTCAAGTCATCGGTCGGCACGTTCAGATTGTCCAGAGCTATGAGCCCGCAGTTGTAGCTGTTGCCTGCCATGCCGTTTTGACTGTCTTGATTCATGATGTTAGTCCACCTCTTGGGCTTCGTACGCGCCGGGGAGAATCTGAATCGCTGCGAGCCCGTTCGCAACGCGTATCGGGTTTGCCCAAGCTACGCAGTCGGCGCAGATGGGCTTGCGAAAGCCGTTGACCGTGACGCTAGGCACTAAATTAGGATTGAACGAAAACAGTTTGTGGCATCGCATGCACTCGCCTGTAGCCAGCATGAATCCCATTTTATAATCCTTCCATCACAATTCGCGAAGCATAGCGGTAGACCTTCAGTTCTAGCGCCGCTGCGTATTTTTCAACCAGTCGTCTCGCGGCCTCGGCTGCCTTGTAGTCTTCCTCTCCAGCACAATAGTGAAACAATTCAATGTGGTCTAGTAGGATTTGCATCAGCGTGCCTCCACGGTCTGAGTGTGTTTCTGGTTCTTGAAATACGTAAGCCACTTCGGAGTGGCGTGCAGCCGTGCTTCTTCTCGCTTCCATTTCAAAGTAGCGGCGCGGTCAAAGCCTGAGATGCTGGAACCGCAGGTGCATCGGGCTTCGTAGCGCATGTTAGCTCACATCCGCAGGCAACAGGTTAGCGTCGGCAGGAACCAGGAATACATCGTAGGTCTTGTGCTTGGTTTCCACGATGAACACCAGTTCGTTGCTCGGTAGGCGATAGACGGTATGCGTCGGGCTGTAGGCATACGGCGAAGTAATCGCCGCGACGCGTGGGATTGCGTAGTTTGTGTCAGCCAACGTCGCGAGAAAGCGCGCGTGACCGACGTGTGAGGTAATGCGCTTGATGCGCTTCGGCATGGGTTCGCGGCCAATGAGTTGAAAGCGGATATCGGCATCGCGATAACCGGGGCGTTCACGATTCACTTTCACTGCCTGTTCAGCGAAGGCTTGCGCCTCTTCGTATGTGCCGAACCATGAAGAGTGATGTTCGCGAATGCCGCCGAGCAGCCAGCCGTTGTTATGCAGCAGAGTGATAACCGCTTTGTATTGGGTTGTCATTATCGTGTTCTCCATGTCAAGAGTATAGCGATTATCACATTTCAGTGCAATGGTACTTTAGTACTGTTTTTTAGTCGCTTCGCAGATGGGATATCGCAGGTGGCAGTTAGGATTGGCGTTGCGATTTTCGTGTCTGGGTACGCGACCTGTTTTCGTGAGCCGCACTCGCACTCCGCAGCGCGGGCAGTGAACAGTCATGACTTCCCCCGTGGCTTTTGGCCGACGCGGATGTGTTGCTGAGTGTCGCGCAGTTGTGTGCCGCGCCAGCCCGCGAGACCGCGATAGACCGTCGTGCCTTGAATCTTAGTGGTGATGAATACTGGCTTCATGTAGACAGGATACCAATCATCACATTTCAGGTCAATAGTACTTTGGTACCGAATTGTGATGGTAGTGAACGATATTCACGGGCAGTGATTGAAATTCATGGCGCAAGGCGCGCTTGCACTCCGCAAGGCTCGGTCGAGGCATATTAGTCGAGCAGCATTTCAAAGCGACCGCGACCCGCCAGTTATGTGGGTCAGTTCGTACAGGTATACGCTGTGAGGCACAGGAAGGTATAGTAGAGAGGTAGAGGCCGAGAGAGTAGCAGAGTGGCACAATCATACTGTGTGCGCGGTAGCTGGCTTCTAAGGCGATGCTCGCTACACAGACTATCAGTAGTGAGCAGCGCGAGGTATATCACCAGATTAGAGGCTTTCACCGTTTGCTGAAACACACCATCACACTGTGTTCGTGATTACTCATGCGAACGCATGCGGCGTGTTATCACATTTGATGGAGACGAACGTGTGTGGCGTTGGGCGCAATTTTGATGCCAAACTATTTTTATTTTGCGTTGAGGTGTGTAAATTTTACATACTGTGTAATTTTTACATAGTAAATTTTACATAGTGCGCGCCGCCGAGCACGTTTGATGCCAATCACCGTGTAATTTTTACATAGTCGGTCAAAGTGATAGTGGCGATGTCGCCAATACACGTCGCGTATCTCGTGTGCTGTCAATGAATTATTCCAAATTGGTATTTTCGCATAGTCAGGCGCGCAGCTAAGTGCTGCGTTATCATGCAGCGCGCGCTCGGATGGCGAGATTGTGCTGACCGCGCGCATCGCAATGTCCATCACTCGCGCGCCCCACGCAACTAATTGATTGCGCGATAGTTAAAACATTTTCGTTTGGCCCTGTTCGTGCGTGCGCACATTTTTTCGCAATGGCCCTAAAATTGCGAGGACCCTTTGGCACTCCACATGCGGGCAAAAACGCCCCACGGAGGTCGCCTGCCAGCCGAGCCTAACTACACCCCCCTAACAGAGTTTATTTAATCTGCTTACGATTTCGCTTGACAAGTTCTAGGCGCTCGCGGTATCCTACAAAAGTTCCAAGGTCTGGGTTCTCAGGTGATTTCAAAAGCCCCCGAAGTCGGACATTAGAACGGACATCGTGTAAAATTTACACGGTGCGCCGTAAGTGTCGTTCAGGCGGGCCTTGGGACTATGTAAATTTTACATAGTGGGAGCATCCATGAGCGTTCCAAAAGTGATAGTCAAAATCAAAAAGCGATTCGGTATCTTCGTTCAGGACACCAACCCTCCCTATCGGTCGCATGTCTATCCCCGAGCCTACACCAGCCGCGCCCATGCGAAGCGTGCGATACTTGATTCTATCGTCTACGAAGTGCGCCCACTTTCTCTGGCGCGTCCATTTTCTCTTCGAGGTGAAAAGTGATAATCAAGAAAGCGAAACAAGTTTGGGTCATCTGGTATAAAATCGAGTCCGGTGGCTTTCGGTCTTTGAATGAGGGAACCACGGACACGTACGAGACCAAGGCCGCAGCCGAGGAAGCGTTGAAGAAGTATCTCGCCACGTATCCACCTGTGCTTCCCGGCTCTCGGTACGACGTACGCCCGCTTTGAAGTGAAAAGTGAGGAGAGAAAAATTATGAGCAAACGAAAAGTCATACGAAAAGCGCGGTCGCATCGGTTTGGTGTCTTCGTTAATGACGGCCACGGTACTGGCGTACGGTCGTATTCTCTGCCGAAGGTCTATGGTAGCGCAGTGAGAGCGCAGATAGCTGCGGAGGCCAAAAGTCTCGCGCTGATAGAGAGAGTGGATATGTTTGTTGTCCGCGAACTGCGGCAGGGAGAAAAATAATGGTAGAGCGAATCATTCTTCGCAGTGGTAGAAGTATTGAAGACCCAACTGATTCGGCACCGATAACCTTGACTATGACGGGCGGCACTCCGGTTTTTCTGGCCGCGATTGGCTGGCCCGTTAGATTAGCGATTTGGGTTTTGCGGCGCTATGTTCGGAGGATAACCGAAAATGAAAATTAAAATTAGAAAAGCAATCACGCGCTATCGCGTCGCATTGGGAAATCTGGGCTGGTCGGCAGACCTTCCTGACTTTTACAAGTCGCGGTTGGCTGCTACTCGTGCGGTCACGAAACATCTGAAAGAAATCCACGGGACGGCAGCGGAGATGTGCTATAGTGTTGAGAGGGTGATACTGTGAAGGGCGGCGCGCAGTTCTACAATTCGGAAATCGTGAAGGGATACCAGACGTACGTTATTGGAACAAAAGCGTGTATGTTTTTGGATGAGCGAAAGCTACCGTCGTCGTTCCGTATTCGGTGGCGTGTGCTGGACATTGATGAGTTTTATTACGCCTTGCGTTTTGAGGCGGTTGAGACTAAGATGGGTTTCACGAAAGAGAACGGCGTGTTCCAATGCCGATTCGCAATGAAGGCGGTGTCATGATGGCTAAGAAGTATGTTATCACGTTCAATGCGGCGTGTATGTTTGGTCAGGTTGAGCGAAAGCGTTCTGGAAGTATTCCCTATGAGTTTGATACGCGCGCCGAGGCTGAAGTTGCGCTTACAAATTCGCTTCGGTTGCATCCTCTTCGGGTTTGCACGCCGGAACAAATAGACTACCAAGTAGTGGAGGTGAGCGAATGAGCGCCAAAAAGAAAGCGAAGAAGTTGCCGGTGCGTTATCAGGTTGTGTACGAATCGGATGCGACGAGAAAGACAGAGCCATCCACAAATTATCCCGGAAAGTTTAAGACGCGCGCCGAAGCCGAGCAGCTTCTTAATGGACTTGATGAGTGGTTTCGCGAGTCAATGGGCTACCGAGTTCAAGAGGTGCGCGCGTGATGATTCTTATCGCGCTCGGGATTGCGGTGTCGTGCTGGATATATGTGCATCATCCGCCAACGAGGTTCCGATGAAAATTCTTTTGATTCTTTTGATTCTCGTGGTTCTGTGGCTTTTGAGTGGTCCAGACAACGACGACGATGATGATGGCGGTTGGGCATGATTTACGTGGCGATTCATTTTTTGATTGTTCTTGAATTGATTCGTGAGACGAAGGGGATGAAGATATGACCGAGAGCGAGTACCGACTGAGCGATGACCCGAACAGATTTATTGATGGCTGTCCATGCATCGCCTGTGAGCGCGGGCGTGAGCATGAACGTGAGTGGAAATTGGCGATTGAAAAAGAAACCGCCGCCGCAACAGAAGCTCTTGCGCCCGCACTAGCTGGTGAACCGCGCGGCTATTGCGCCAAGTCTACCCATCCACATCCGAAGTACACGCTATGTGTAGACTGGAATCCATGCACTACGCGAGGAACTTGTTTTCTTCTTGACACTCCGCACACGCGATGCGGCAATTTTGATTGGAAGCCGGTGCTTTCAATGTCGTATCCGAAAGACGCCGTAGAAAAATTGAAGTTAGCTATTGCTCCGACGTACGGAACGTGCGACGAGTCAAAAGTTCCGCACACGAATTGTGGCGGGAATACGAACTGGACGCCGTCGCCGCAGTACACGGTGCCGACCGGGGCGGATGGCGATGACTTGCCGAAAAAAATCGGCGGGCAGACGCAAATATTCGTTCCGAAGCCCGTGCTGGGAACTTGCGACTTGGACGTAAAGACAGCGGGACCGCATCCGCAATCGGTGTGCTGTTTGAACTGGAAGCCGCTGTCTGGGATTTTGACCGAGGCAGAAAACAGAGCAGTCGTTCTTGGAACAGTGCCGATGCTTTCAGAGAAGCGGCCTGCACCAGACCAATGCGCCGACGAAACGCCGTATACCACTTTTATTTTGCCTCCTGCACTGTGTGATGAGATTGTTGAGCAGCCCGTAATGCCGATTTACGACGCCGCCACTGGACAACTCAAAGTCGATGACCCGTGGATAGAGGGGACTCCACTTGAGCGGGAGATAGACCAATTTTCTATGATTAATTTTCCGTATCTCCGCTTTGATAGTTTCTTAGTCAAACAGTTAGCAAAATTTGTTCAGCGTAAGATTGATAAGGCTACCGAAGACGAGCGTCGTCTCCATGCGCCGAAACTACCCGGACAGTACAGATACCTTGTTGATGATGCTGATATTATTCCAGCGCCTGTGCCGGTCACCAGACTGTTGGGGCGGTGTGACAACGGAGTTTTCCCGCATGTGAAAAATAACGATTGCAAAAATTGGGTGCCTATGCGATAGTAGACTTTCTGTTCTATATTAGGAGCATCTATGAGCGAACGCTTGCAGCCCACGTATTTCGTGAAGCATATTGACAACTCGTATTCTATCGCGGAACCGCAACCTGTCTACGTCCCCGCAAGTGAGACCGTCACTTGGCAGAATATGGGTCCAGTTGGCTGGTCGGAAGACCCGAGTCGTGTCGGTACTCCGGGACGATTGATTAGTCAACTTCGATTCATCGTGGACCAAGCGCCGATGCTGAATGTTCCCACGGGTCAGGATGCTTTGGCGCGTCTGAACAATTCAGTGGTGCCGTACATCTATATGAATCCGAAGACGTGGGAGTCGCTTTCCGAGCCACTGTTTAATGTGGGCCAAGCGCGACCGAAGCTGGTGTACTACCGTCTCTCGTTCAAGTGTCCGACGAAATTTGTGCCTCTCGATTTGATACCCGAGGGCCGAATGCTTTGCACGTCAAACAAAATTCCGGGGGTGGAGGGGTTGTGATGAAGCATTGTCCTACAGATTGTCCGTGTCGTTTTCCACGTAGCCGAACACTGACGGGGCAGGACCACATTCGGATGGAGTACAATCATTTTGATGAGACCGGTGAGCCGCGATACCCGCAGACGGAAACCACCCCGCCGCAGGGCGAGGTTCATTGGTTAGACTGGCACGAATCGGAGGAATGATGAAAGAGACACATGCAATTTTCGTGCGGGGCCGCGCATATAATGTGTACGAGTGCGCGGGCTATGTGAAGGCAAGCATGGACGGAATTTTCGGCTGGTCCTCCGTGTGGGCTGAAGACGAATTTCATTTGTTGATGCGAATCGTGACGGCGCTGGACGGCGAGCAATGAAAATTGTAAAGTATGGCAAGGTTATTCTTGAACAGGGCACGGTGCCTCGCATTGAGGGCTGGCTGATGATGCCGGAGATAGAAGACCCACCCGACGCTTCGCCGGAGCAACTGGTTGCAGCGGTTGCTGCGGAGTGGGCGCTGAAACATTTGCAGGCGGTGTACAGCGGAGCCGTGCTAGACGGGCTGATTCAGGCGGGAAAGAAAATCAAAAAGGAACCGTCATGACACCCGATGATGGTCTCAGAGGCTTGGGGCTTTGCTTCGCAATTCTGGGAACCCAAAAAGAATTGGCGGAAGCGGTGACAGCAGACAATTGGAAAGAGCGGTGCGTTCTTTCAATTCGGTTGAAACGGTTGGAGGGAGAATTAGATGCGCTACGTCGTGAGATTGAACCCACACTCGTACAATCCGCTCACGAAGAAAGTCATGGTAAACAAACTGTGGGAAGTTGAGCAGCGCGCGGACAAAGATAGCGAGAGAGTAATTTGGCATTGTGCGAACGTGCGGATTGGCGTGAACCCGATTGAGTATTTTTTTACGGTTCCGAAAAAGAACGAGCCCCCGTGGGAGTTGCATTACCAAGGAACGTGTTATACGGACGGGCAGGATAACGCGATTGTGATTTTGGGGGTGCCTGATGTCAATTAGTTTGAAACCAATCTATCAGATGTTCGCGCCGGTTGACGGTTTCGCGGAGTTTGTAGTTTTGGTGTCGCTCACGGCGATTATCGTGCTGGCCTTCATGCATATTCTCACGGATGCTTTTGCTATGGCGCTCACAGCCGTTGGTGGTCTCGGAGTTGTTCACGATAATTGCGCTGCGTATTTGGCGAGTCGCGCGGAAAGATTCTCGCATCCAGAGGGAGACCATGAAGGTCACTGATAAAAATGAAACGTTGCAGCCACCAAAGGGTTTTGAGGCGTACGATGTACGAGCCGATGGCGCATATCTTCGGCTAGAGTACAGCCAAACCAAATACGTTCCTGACCCCACGGATAAATGCATGGGGCAGAGGATGGACGGTTGGACTACGGTGGTAATTTATTTGAACGACCAAGGGCGCGAAGTTCTTCGCACTGAGGTGTACACTAGAATGGCGTTACCACTGCCGGATGCGATTCCAAAGCCGTGGTACTTTAAGTTTGCTGATATGATTTTAGATGCATTTAACGCATAGGAGGCTTTATGAGTCAGGAAGAAATCAGTCGTAAAGTAAGACGGACGTGCGAAGGTTGCGGGAAGGCAGTTGAATACGAGTTTATTGGAGCAACCGATGCTGCGCTTGTCGAAATGATGAGTTGGTACACGATAGTTCGGCAGTTTCTGATTAACGGTCGGCCAGAAAAACTCATGGTGCAGGCGTGTTCTATTACCTGTGTTCCAGCGGCGGCGCTAAAGTTGGAAGCAGTTCCGTCCGGGTTAGATGAGCCCGCCGACCAGATTGATTTGTCTACGTTGCAGGTCAATCCAGACCCAACGGTAAACTAATGAGCAAAACTATCCAACATGGCGATACAGCACGTCAGTCAATTCTCCGGGGTGTTGATTTCCTCGCGGACGCGGTGAAGATTACTGAAGGTCCGCGCGGGCGCAATTGTATTTTGGGCCAGCGTGCGTTAGGACAAAGCCCGAAAGTTACGCGTGATGGTGTGACAGTTTCAAATTACGCGGACCCGATGGACACGACTGAACAACTCGGAGCCGACCTTGTGCGCGAGGCCGCGCAGAAGACCGACAACTCCGTGGGAGATGGTACGACCGCAGCAATCGTTCTCGCGCAGGCAATGATTCACGCCGGTTTTGATTTGATAAAAGATGGCGCAAATCCGATGGCGATGGAGCGCGGAATTCACAAAGCGACCGAGGCTGTAATTGCGCGTCTTCAAAAGATGGCGGTGGAAGTTTCGGGCGAAAAAGTTTTTCAAGTCGCAACTGTGTCGGCCCACGGGGATGCGGAGATTGGTAAACTCGTTGCGACTGCGGTTGAAAAGGCGGGTAAGGATGGAGTGGTTACCGCCGAGCCGTCGTCAACGTCGGACACGTACATTGAGACGGTCGCAGGAATTGAGCTAGAAAAGTCCAGTCTGATATCGGCGGCGTTCATTACAAACCCGGAAGAAATGAAAGCTGAGTTACCTGACTGCCGAATTCTTTTGTGGGAGGGAGTGATTGGGACAGCGAAATCATTGGTTCCGATTCTTGAGCAGGTTCATAAAACTTCAACGCCGCTGCTTATCATCGCGGGCGGATACGAGCAGGAAGCCTTGGCGTGCATCATCAACAATAAATTGAAACTGCATCTGCCGCTGATTGCCGTTCGCATGGAAGCGTATGGAGAGAGCCGAAAAAATCTGATGGCTGATATATCAACACTGATTGGTGGCACGGAGTACACTGAAGACAAGGGGATGAAAATAGAAAACGTAAAAATTGAAAATCTAGGTTCGGCGCGTAAAGTCGTTACGAGTATGTCAAAGACTCAAATCATCGGCGGCAAAGGTAGTCAGACTGAACTGGCTGGACGCGTTCAGCATCTTCGCGAAGCTATAGATATATCTGAACCGGTGCTAAAGCCGAGCCTCAAACGACGGCTGGCGGCGTTGCTGGGCGGCATCACGATTATCAAAGTCGGCGGCGTCACCGTCACCGAGATGGAAGAGAAGAAAGACCGAGTGGTTGATGCAATGTCGGCGGCGAAGGCCGCAGTTGAATCGGGAGTCGTGGCTGGTGGCGGAATGGCACTGTTGGAAGCCTCGCATATTCCTGTACTCAATGTTCCGAGCGGCGAAGAAGCGAAAGGTGTACAAGTGGTGCGTGTTGCGTGTCAGGCTATCGTCAAACAAATCGCGGAGAACGCGGGCGTCAGCGGCACGCTAATATTGGACCAACTGATGGCGACACCGGATTTGGGATTCAATGCGATGACTGGTGAGTTTGAAAATCTCGTCAATGCTGGAATTATTGACCCGGTTAAGGTCGTGGTGGAATCGCTTCGGAATGCATCCGCTGTTGCGTGCAGTATTCTTACGATGGGCGCAACGGTCGCAGAGAAGTCCACGGAGAAAATCGATGGCTAAGTCAGTTTTGGAACCGGCAACAGACCATGTTATCGTGGTTGATGAACCGCGCTCGGTAACCATTGGTGGGATTGAACTGCCCGACAATGTGAAAGGTCTGGAGCTATTTTACGGCACCGTAGTGTTTGTTGGTCCTGCTGTAAATAAAATAATGACTCAAGTTCGGGATGTGGTGTGTTATGGTCCCTACGCCGGAAAGATGGCAGTCATCAACGGCACAGAGTTTCGGATTTTGAAAGAGAGCCAGATTGAAGCATATGTGCGGCCAGTAGAGGAGGAGACGTATCCTGCTGGTGGCAGTGGAACGGATTTGACGGAGTGATGTATGGAAGAACTAACGAAGAGAATGTCGGTGGAGGATTTGAAAAAGACGCCTGAGTTCCAACACTTGACTCAGAAGCAGCGGCTATTTGTGGCAACATACTGCGCGGGCGGGCTGTTGGATGGGAACTATGACCCTATTGCGGCGACACGAACGGCGTACAACTGCAAGAACTACGAGTCTGCGCGCTGCATGTCGTATCCCATCATGCAGAACATCCGAATCGTGGCCGTGCTGAATTTGCACTTTGGTCGGACGCCTATTGAGGATTTCATCGTGCTGCTTGACCGGGCCATCAACAATAAGAAACTGACCAACGCTCAGCTGGGCGCGCTGCGACTGAAATCCGATTTGCTGCGTCGCCCATCCGCAATTCCTAACCGCGCCAACGTGGGAGTTTTACCAGAAGACGTGCGCGCCGCAGAAAAGAAAAAAAAATCAAAAAAACCCAGAGAAAGCCAGCCTCCTGATATCGGTGAGTACGTCAAGCAAGCTCAAAGCCTGAAAGTTCAAAAATAAGACTTTTCTTTCTATAGGTGAAGAGGCCATCTATGCCCGATTCGCCTATTTCCGTCCACGAGTCGGAGACTAAACAGCGCCTCTTAGACTATCAGATGGAGTTGTCTGTTTGGCCCGATTTGGAGACAATCATTATGGCTGCTAAGATGGGGAAGGCTCAAGCGTTCCACGAAGTATTCCACAACAAACCAAAGACAGTTGATACCAGCAAGTCTGCGACGGGCCAGCGTAAACAAATGATTGCGATTGCTCTCTCAAAGGCTGGTCTATCAAAGCCCGGAAAAGGGAAATAATTTATGGCGAATTCAATCATCATAGGCCAAGGTGGAAGCGGTGTAGGTGGCGGGTCTAGTACAAACCTATCAGTCGGCCCGAATGGTGGGACCGGGCCTACCAGTTCAACTCAAATTGGAGATGTCGTTGCTGGAGTTTTCACGCCGTTTGGTCCTAGCAATCCTATACCGATTTCAGGAACCATTACAGCATCTAACCCATCGGTCGGTGCGACAGGAAGTGCCGCGCCCGCATTTGCGACTGAGATAGGTGTCATCAACGCTGGTGGTCTTCTAGAAGGCGCGAGCGCGTCAAATCCTGTTCGCATTGACCCGACTGGTACCACGGTTCAGCCGGTGAGCGGAACCATCACGGCGCTTCAAGGTACTTCGCCTTGGGTCGTGAGTGGAACGGTTACAGCCACTATAGCAACTCCTACGGATTGGGGCACGGCTCCTGCGACTTCGGTTTTGGTTCCTGCGGTTAATGCTGAACTTTTTGCAGGACAGGTTCTTCTTGCAGCCGCACCTGCGAGTACGGTTGCAACTGCGGTGCAAACTTCTCTTGTCGTGCAGGTTTCTCCAAATCAGCCGTCCGCGCTTTTTGCTGGAACCGTTCCGGGTACGCCGCCGCTCAATACTATTTTGACGGGCATGATTTATAATTCTTCTGCTCCGGCTCCAACTGCGGGACAGACTCTTCCGCTACAATCTGACGTAGTCGGAAATTTGAAGGTCACCGTAGCTACTTCTCCGAGTACGCCGCTTAATGATAATATCGCCGAGTGGGGTAGTGTTGCAGTCGCTGCCGCCACGAACACAATGACAGTGGGAACCGAGAGTGCTCCCGTTGTCCGACCGATTCAAGCAAAACACTGTGTTATCTTGACCACTACACCCCTTGCGGCGAACGGAGTATTCACATCCGCATCAGGTACAGGTCCGAGCGGGTGGTTTGATACGGAGGTTACTGGTGACACTTTCGTATTTGCTCGCGCATTATCCAACGTTGGCAGCGCCAATCCCGGTTTCGCGATTCAAGTTTCTGACGACCCGACAAATGCAGGACTAACTCAAGCGTTGGCTCAAGTAACGACATCAGCAAACGTCGTTGGTACTGTCAATTGTAGTATTCCGACTCGCTATTGGAGAATTGTTTATACTAACGGCGCGACTCTGCAAACCACTTTTGAACTCGCCGTGGTGAGTGGCCCGATGGGTGCCGCGCTTCTTGGACAAGGTATAGTAACGGCAGCGGGAGCTACATATAATCTTACTCCGGTATGGGCGGTTCAAAATAACACTGTTGGTGACGCGAGTACAGCTAATGGATGGGAAAATTCATCTGGTCTAGCGTCGGCGGCTGCGGTAGCGGTTGGATACACCACTGGTCCGCAGTCAGCGGGTGCTAACTATTCTGCTGCAAGAACTCCGAATATTTTTCACACTGCCTCGGTTCCTGCTACGGCTTCTGGCAACACCGCAGTATGGACTCCAACATCCGGCAAGAAATTTCGTCTAATGCGATTTCAAATTACAGCGACGGATTTATCGGCGACAGCGGCGGCGCTCCTCACCATATCGTTTCAAGACGCAACTACAGCAATTGGTATTGGAACGTACGATGTGTGGATACCTGCGACTGCGAGTCTCGCGTCGGGTATTACTACAGTGTCTGCATGGGTTGATATAGGTAATGGTTATCTTTCAACCACTATAAACAACGTACTAAATGCAAATATTAGCGCCACACTCTCGGGCGCGACCGGAACGTTTCGTGTAAACGTTTGCGGGACAGAGGAATAAAATGGCAAACACTGTTATAAATTATGCTACTTTTCTCATTCAGGGTGACGGGTCGTCGCTAACCGCGACCATTCCTCTCGGCTACACCCCTACATCTGCTGTTCTTATAGATGCTGCAAATAATTTGGGTGTGGATGTCTCGGCGAATATTTCTAACATCACGATAAGCGGCACAAATCTTCTTGTCAATTTTGTGGCCGCTTTCTCGTATCTCGCAACGCTACTGATAAATATTCAGCCGATTGAAGTTTCTGCGGTTGTGGTGCAACCGGTCAGCGGTACAATTTCTGTTTCAAATTTTCCTGCGACGCAGCCAGTATCTGGGACAATCGCAGCCACGCAATCGGGAACGTGGAACATTGGCACGATTACGACTGTGACTACGGTGGCCGCAGTGACCGCGATTACGAATGCGCTTCCTGCGGGCGCAAACACGATTGGCAAAGTGGATTTACTTGGTAACGCAGGCGCTATACTTGATGGTGTGATTACGGCGGCTACGGCTCCGGCGAACGGACTCGTTGGTTTGTCTGTGTATGAATCTACCGCGCCTTCTCTGACAACCGGGCAATCTGTTGCACAGCAATGTGATTATGCAGGAAGTGTTTTTGTTAAGCCTGTTCGTCGGAGTCAATCGGCTCAAGCGAACGGAACAATAGCATCCACGACAGCCGCCACCATGTTGGCTGCGCAAGGCAGCGGTATTTTTGCCGACCTTGCTAGTCTCGTGCTGACTGTAACCGCCGTCAGTACGGCGGCAATCATCACGGTGAACATTTCAGACGGCACGAACACATATAAATTTGCGACGGCACCGAACCAAAGCGGTACAGGTACTAGTGCCGAACAGGTGGGATTTGCTCCGTTCACTATGAATTGGAACATTCCAATTCCCGCAACGACCGCTAACGTCGCTTGGACCATAGCACTGAGCGCGGCGGATTGCACTGTGGCATATGTAGCAACTTTCACTTTGCAGAAGGCAAGTTAAGGTGCGCTGATGGCTCCAGCCTTCGTTCAGGCGTGCGTAAATACGAATACCGGTATAGCGACAGCGACCGCTACGTTTGGTAGTAACGTTACAGCCGGAAACTTGCTTGTTGTCTTGGCGTGCTCTACTCAAGCCACGACTCCGGCGTCTTCTTTTTCTCTCTCGGATACGCTCGCCAACAAATGGAACCCTGTTTGGCCTACGCCACAGAATCCATCTGGTGGCTCTATCGCGAAATTTATTCAGGGGTGGTGGACGATAAACACAACTACGGGAGCCGACACTGTTACCAACGTGACGAACCAGACTTTGTTTGGCACCAACATTTTATATGCCGCCGAGTTCTCTTTGGGATTTTCCTTGGCGGGAGTGGACCAAATGTTAGCCGCTGCGGGAGCCGGTTCTTCTTCTGTGGACCCGCTGAGTTTTACTACTACGCGGAATAATGAAATTGTTTTTGTTTTTGGTTTTACCAACCCAACAATAAGTTGGAGCGGGGTCACGGTTAACTCACCGTTTGTGTTTGCGGCGTCCACGGGCGCTTTTGATGGTTTTTGTGCGTACGCTATCGCTCCCACAGCGGGAGCGTATGGATTCGGCGGCACGTATACCGGGTCAGGTTCTGGCGCGAACACTAACGCATCGGCGGGATTTTCAATTGGTCCAGCTACTATTCCCGGTACGGCACAGGGACCATCTTTGATGCAGTTTGGACTTGGAATGTAGATGGAGGATGCTATGAGCATTGAACTGATTTTACTTTTTGGGATTGCGCTACTGGCGTCGGGAAATCTCTACGCATCTATATCGCTCTTGCTGCGGAAGTCTGCGATTGTACCGCACGCGACTGTATCGCAGCCGCAACCGGTTCCCGCGTCACTGCTCGCTTCTTTGTCTGCACTAACACAGCCTGCGGGGAAAAATACTATCCTTACGAGCGCGCCGCCCGCGCTGGCTGCAAATACAAGAGAGTGTGCGGTATGTTACCGAGTAGTGGCCCGATATAACGCAAATGGGGTTTGTGCTAACTGCGCTCCACCGAAATAAGACTTTCTGTTCTATAGGTGAGAGGCTACTTCTATGGCTGTTCTGTCGTCTGCGACTCGTAAAGCGATGCCGAAAAAGCAGTTTGCGCTTCCCGGAAAACGGGAGGGCGGGAAAGGTGGCTATCCAATCCCAGACGCGACCCACGGGCGTAACGCATTAGCGCGCGTAGCGCAGCACGGTACTCCCTCGGAGAAGGCTACGGTACGCGCAAAGGTACACGCGAAGTTCCCCGGCATCGGTGGGTTGTCTAAACCGGGCGCAAAAGCAGGAAAATAATCCATGCTGAAGGTGAAGATTAAAGCCGAGGGCACGGAAGCGAAAAAGATTTTGATGAAGTCGGGAATCAAAGGTTTGAACAAACCGGCTTCTAAGGGAAAAAAAGATGGCAACGGAAGATGATGGCGGGGTCACAAAAGCAGTTAGTGGCGCGAAAGCTGCGCTAACGCAAGCGCGCGCAAAATTTCCGCAGCCAAAAGCGGTTCCGTCTGCGACGCCGCGCATCGCGTCGCCCACGATGACGCCTGTGGCGAAACCAAGTCTTGGTGATGAGTTGAAATCAAAGTCAACCAACATAGACCAGTATATACAGTCCGTTCCGAAAATGCATACTGGTGGGCCGGTTAAGGTATCCGGTATTTATCATCTGAAGGCGGATGAACACGTTCTTACGGCCAAAGATGCGAAGAGTTTGAAAGACGCGCACGGCAAAGCAAAAACAATTCTTTCAATGACTCAGGGATTGAAATCTTTGCATCGCGCGGGAGCGATGCCGCCTCCAGCGCCGTCAAATACTGAAGGTTCGCTGTCAACCGATAAGACGGAAAATAATTCAATGTCTATTGAGACGCCGAAGCCCGTACCGCCGAAGGGTAGCGTTGAACCGAAACCAAAAAGTAATCCCTCGGGATACCCTGTGGAAACACCGGGACATCGCGAGGAAAAGGCTTAATTTTAGAGGAGTACCACAATGATTATGGCAAAAGGAAATTCTGGCGCGAACAAAGCACCTCAACCGAAGCACGTTTCGGTTTTTAAGGGAATTAAGGGTCTGGTCGCCTCGGGTCCGGGAATGACAAAGGCAGTGAAGCACGGTGTGATTCGTCCCGAGAGCAACCCTGTCCACATTGACGCGGGGAACCTGAAGAAATCCACGAGTGTGTCGGCGACTCCTGCGGGCGCTCCGAAGAAAATTACAACGAGCGGTCATAAGGGCGTGCTTGTTCCGCATAATCCCGAGCCTGCAATTCGCCGGGACTCTGCGAGCGTCGTGAAACCGTTTAAGAACTAAGGGAGAGTCAAATGGGAATTCCACGTACAATCGGTGCTGTAGCTGTGGGGGCTTTGCCTCCTACTCCCGTGTATCATGGGCCGATTATTCCGGCTGTCAGTTTTTCAATTCTTAACGGTATCGCCACGATTGTGCTTAACGTGGCGGGGTTGACGCCGCCCGCTTTTCCAACGAACGGCTATAATGGGCCGAACGGTTACCCGCTCCCGCTAAACTTGGGGAATAACGGGCAGTTTGATATTCACGGCGGCATTAACGTCGCGAACGCGGGCAGCGGTGGTCCTGCGGGCGGGCAGCAAGTCACTCTGTGGGGTTTCACGACTGCGACATATTTCAATGGTAGAACCGTCACAGTTCTTGATTGTAACCCTGCATTAAATTCATTCCGATTTTATTTCAATAACGCGAACGTTGCGTCAACAGCGGATGCAGGCAATACCGCGACTTCGCCGTTCCAGCACTATCGTGTAGTTCGGCTTGAATGCAGTCAGACTCTCGGCACCGATATTATTTATGTCGGCGACTTGAACGTTTCCTCGACGCGATATTTTGCGGCGCTTTCTTTGGCGGGTCAGTTCTCAATTGAAGTGGCGAGCGAGAATATTCCTGCCGACCGAATCTGGATAACGGGCACGGGTCCAACAGACTCAGTACAAGTGTCGTTGATTTATTAATTGAGGAGAGTTCATGGCGGTAATCGGCGGAACAGAGATTATAGAAACTCGGGGAAGCGGCGGCGCGCCTCTTAATTCTCCCGCGTTCACCGGAACACCAACCGCACCGACTGCGGCTCCGGGAACTAACACTACTCAAATTGCAACCACGGCCTTTGTCACGGCGGCAGTTTTAGTAGAAACGAATCGTGCGGAAGCAGCGGAAGCCGCACTTCCACAGCGAATCGCTAGCGGTACCGCCGCATTGGGAACAACCGCTATCCCGGCCAATACCGCAGAAGCCACGGTCACCGTTGCGGCTGCGGGAGTTCTTGCTACGGACTCTATTGAGTGGGCATTTAATGCTGCGCCGGGAACGGGATATGTTACGGGTCTATATGTTTTAGCGTACGTTACCGCAGGCAATGTGAACTTCGTTGTTGTGAACCCGACTGCGGGGGCGCTAACACCTGCGGCGGCAACTTTGAACTGGCGCGTAATCCGCTAAAATTACTCGGGGGAGCAGCCTCGTGAATCGTAATCACCTTCAAGACTATATAAAATCTGTTGACCTGACAAATTTCCCTCGCGGGTTCATGACGTGGTTTAATCAGGCAAAAAAAGATACCCCAGAGAAAATTGAACAGTGGTATAAAGACCGCTACGAGTGTTTGTGTGACCCGATAGCTTTGGGCGGGTATGCTCCGGTAACACAGACAGACCCGGATGCGCCTGAAGAATGGGTACCAATTCTTGGAATGGACTTTCAAGAAAATCCACATAGGCTTCTGTTCAGCCAGTTTGTTCAGACGAAGCCGGGAGAGGGCGTTGTATTGTCTAACTTGGACACGACGGTCAAAAAGAGAATGATTCTATGGCAGCGCGGCGTATTCAAAACCAGCGCAGTCCGCGTAGACATTGTTCAGAAAATTTTAAACTACCCCAACATTCGTATTTGCTTCCTCACGGGTGGCGACCAACTTGCCAAGCGGCAACTCGCGACAATCAAACAATTTTTTGAGAAGCCGACCCCGCGTTTCAAATTTCTCTTTCCCGAATTTTGTCTGAAGAGTGTACAGACTAAGAAAGCAATAGGTATAGATAGCGACGGCGAGCCCGTACGCGCGTGGGAAGACCGGCTCTGCAAAATGGGTACCGCCCACGAGTTCACGGTACCTGCGCGTACTAATACGACGTTCCCGGAACCTACGTTTGCTATCTCCACGGCGAAATCAGTAAAGGCGGGCTCTCACTACGACATAATTTACATTGACGACCTTGTGAACGAGACGAACTATCGTAGTGTGCCTGCACTAGAGAAATGCTATCAGGACTATATAGACATTTGCCCGCTGCTCACGGTGACGGGCTACATGATTTTGACGGGTACTCGATATAGTTTTGGTGATACCTACGAGCGCATTCAGGAGTTAGCCAAACAAGAAGAGACGGAGACGGGTAAAACTATTTGGAAGTTTTCAATTCGAGACTGCTGGAGTCTTGGTTGCGCGAACTGCTCGCACACGGATGTCTACCACGACAGAGGTATCAACATTCTTGAGCCTCCATGCACTGTGGAGGGTTGTAAGTGTATCGGATTTGCTCCGAATGGTGTGAAAGGGGTTTTATTTCCAGAAGCGATAACACATGATGGAAATCCAATTGGCGATACGGTAGAGTCGCTAGAAGCCAAACGCCGTGAATTGGGCGCTGAATTTTTTGCGAATCAGTACGAAAATAATCCAATTGCTTCGGGTACACAGACGTTCACTCAGGAGATAATTGACGTTCAAACGCTTCATCATCTCTCGCAGTTTCCGCAGCCTAATCAGTCTTTTGTTTTCGCGGTTGGTGACCTTGCGTACGTTGGAGAAGAGGGGCGAGATTTTTCGGTAATTTATCTGTGTCGCCTGTTTCAAGGACAAATTTTTGTTTATGACTGCATGTTCGGTAATTGGGACTCAGGCAAAGTGTCTGACATTACGATGGATATTTTACTGAAACACCGGCCTAACATCATCTACTACGAAAAATTCAACGGGTGGGAGTCGTACAACAACAACATCACGGCGAAAGCGGCAGCGATGGGCATTCAGAAGGTGCCTATTGAGTGGGTAAAAATCTCGCACGTAAAGAACGCCAAGCTGATTCGCATCGGGTCCATCAAAGGTGTGCTTACAAACCACCGGCTCTGGTTGTATGCAGGGATGTTGGGGTTCGCTAAACTGGTTCAGCAACTTTTGAAATGGCCTAAACTCGGGCGTCACGACGATTTTGGAGACTGTTTGGGGCAGGTTGTAGCTGCGCCGACCGGCTATCAGCTTACCGTTCCGCCTACACAAGTGGCCGTATCAAACTGGTTGCGCAAACTCAATCAGGCAGCCCCCGTGGACGACTCATACACCGACAACGGCTGTGGAACTGGCATTATTTGTTGATTTTAAGACTTTTTGTTCTATAGACGAGAGCAACTATGTCCGATAAAGACGCTATCACTACTGTCCATTTCAAGGATGAAGGGCAAATCCGTATCCTAGACCTTCCCGGAGCCGTAGATTACGGGATATTTGCGCTTCCAATTGGTCCTACTGAGGTTGGATTTGCTGACCAACCGCGTGATGACGTGTCAATGTTGAAGGAAGCGAATCTCAACCGAGAGGAATCGGAAAGTTTTATCGCAACTCGTGGTTTAATCGGACGCTGGAACACCGCTGAACTTATGCTTCGCGCGTGGGTTGAGCCGATTAAGTGGAAAGGTAGCGAACAGTTTCGGTCTCACCTCGGAATTCCGCTTGTCGCGGAACAATTTTACAGTATTCACAGTGTTGTGAACCAGACTTTGTTTGGCGGCTATCGAGTTTTCAAAATTGACGCTACTTCTGGCACGCCACTAGAGTGCGCGCTGGCGCAGGAAGCTATTTTGAAAGCTGAATTGCGAACCTGCGGCTTTAAAGGTGTGTCTGCGAAGTCCGAGATGCGGGAAATTACATACGACGGAATTTTTTACGGTTTCGGCGTCGCGATGATTGGTTGGAAAACAATCAAGCAGAACATCATCAAGAAAGTTCAGAAACTGCACACACAAACAACGACCATTAATGGTATTTTAATTCAAGTTCCAGACCCAGACCAAGACACTATCGATGACGTGGAAGATAAAGTCATCGGCATTCAAGAATTTAACTCTCCAGTTTTGGAGCATGTGCCTCTTCGTCGCGCGCGCTACGCACCAGACCTTCGCCGAGGAGACCCGCGCTGCGCAGAATGGTTCGGACGCATCATTTATCCGACCGGATACGACCTTGACGCGCTCCGCAACACTGTGGGATGGAAAATTCCGGCTCGTCCAGACCTTGTAAAGTTGACGACACCGCAAATGCAGGATGAAGCCGCTACAAATCCGCTGGAAACTCTCGGGTCTAACACTGGGAACCCGATTTTTCAGCAAACAACGACTCCACAGAAGGCGTATCCTGAAAATTATACCGAACGCACCGCGCACGACCCGCTGATGCGGAAATTTGAGGTGTTTGACTACTGGACTGCGGTTCGGCACTGTGTGATTTTGAATAAACAGTACGTTTTGCTAAATGAAATGCATAAATTTGGTCGTGTACCGTTCTTGGGCTTTTGTTTCCGCAACGCTCCTGACTCTGCGAACGGATATGGCGTCGCTTTTTGGCTCACAGACTTTCAGCGGGTTTGTCAGGGCGTTATCAACGCCTATTTGGACGACATGAACCTGAATTTGATGGGCGTTTACACTTCTCCGGCTGGCGCGAACAATTCTGCGCAAGCCCAGTGGATTTTCCCCGGAAAAGTTTTCAAATCTGACCCGCAGGGCAAGGTTGAAGCCTTGGAACGCAACGGAGTGGACGCAAAAGAACCTCTGGCGGTCATTGCGCAAATGAAAACGTGGGCGGCGTCGATTGTTGGCGGCGGTCCCGGCACTTTAGGCTCAAATCCCGGCGCTGCGGGCGATATGCGTACACCTGCGGGTGTCGCGGCCATCTCGGGCGGTGAAACCGTCAAGATGCAAGACTTGATTGACGTGATTTCTGAACAGGTCTTCATTCCGTTCTTGGAATTTTGTGTGGAGCACAACAAGAAACTAAAGCCGTCGCAGGTTCGTGACATGCTCTCACAAGAACTGGGTGATGCTTTCAGAGAGACACCACTGAACGTACTTAATGGCACTTATAAAATAGAAATCTCTGCCGGAACTAAACTTGCGGCGCGCGAACTACTCAACAAGTATATGGGTGTTCTCCAAACGTTCCTACAATCACCGGGCACTGTTGAGAATCTTGCTGTGCAGGCGATGAAACTTGATTATAACGCCATGTTTGAGGCGCTTTATGACAGCTTCGGTGTGCCGTATAAGGAAAAGATTATCGTCCCGATGAACGCCGAGGATAAACAGCGCGCGATGATGAATACTCAAGCCGCTGCAATGCAGGGGAAAGCGGCTATTGAACAGTTGAAGGGTCAAGTAAAGCAGAGCGTGGATAATAATCAGTCTGAGAATCGTATGATTATTGAAACCGGTAAGCACACGTTGAAGTCTCAAGGTACCGACCACGAGGCTGCGATTGACGCGGCGCAGGCGAAGGCGGAAGCGGCCACACCAGAAGCGCAGGGGCTAGACCGCGCGGCACGCAGTTCATTTGCGAAATCCGATTCAGTTGCGTTTGGTAGCTAAGGTTGACACAGAGCAACATCATGAGCGACGAGAAGCAACCGGAAGTAACTGTAGCTACACCAATCATACCAAGAACCACTCCGAATATTGAGCGCGCCAATCGGCTTATGAGTTTGAAAAGCCACCCCGGCTTCTATGACTGGCTCCGCATCTCGCAAGAACTTGTGGACGAAGCCGCCGCCGTTTCTATTGACTACGGTGGATGGGACGCGCAGCAAATTACTGTTCTGAAGTGTCGAGCGCAGGCTGCGAAAGAGCATCACCAGCTTATGATTGCCAAAATGTTGGATGCAATTCGGATTGGAGTAGAGGAAGCCCGAGTACAAATGACCGTGGAGCCTCAAAAAACAACCGCCGAAATGATTGAACAGGGTGACTTGGTCAGAATAAAAACGCTGGAACATTTTGACGAGATGGACGGACGCGTGGCTGGAAGTTATTGAGTTGTTGAAAACTTATTACAAGTTTTGGACTAATCAACCTATAGTGTAGGGGAGAAAAATCATGTCTGAACCTTCTGTTGAAGTGGTGATGACCGAAGAAATGAAAGCCGCCGTTGCTGCGGCCACGAGTCCCGAAGCAATTCGTTTGGCTGTTATGGCTGGAGTTGAGAAGCAGTTTGCAGACTTGAAGGCGAAGAATGCTGAAGCTGAAGCTACTGCTGCGGCGACCGCTGCTGCTGCCGCTGCTGATGCCAACGCTCCGAAAGTTTTTACGCGTACCGAGACCATTAACGGTCGTGAGTTTATTTTTGAGGCTGAGAGTGAATTGGAATTAGAGCGCACGGTTAATAATGCACTCCGAGTTGGCATGATGGTACAACAGCCGACTGAGCAGCCCACGGTGGTTGTTGAAGACCCCGGTGCTGCGCGCGCGGCTGCGGCTGAAGCTGCTACGGCTGCTGCGGAGCAAGCTGCTGCGAATGCCGAGCTTGAATTAAAGTTCAAACGTGGTGAGATTGACGTAAAAACTTATCTGGAACAGTCGGGAGCCGTGCGCGACTACCTCGCGCAACAGGGCATTCCTATTGATGATTTGAAGGCTTCGGTTGAACAGACGCAGAGCAAAACCTACGAACAGTCGTGGGCGGATGCTACGGAAGAATTTTTGAATGGTCCATACGGTTCGGACTGGCCGGGTGGAGACCAAAATCGCGAAATTTTGGGAATGAAACTTGTGCAGCTTGGATTGGAAGACGCGCCTGATAAAGTTCAGGCGTTGGCTCAAGCCTATGCTGCACTGAAATCCAGTAAAACACTTTTTCCGTATGTACCTCCGGCTGATACTCCGGCTGCAACTCCTACTGCCGCACCTGCGGCAACACCGACTGCGGCACCTGCGGCTACTCCAACGGCGGCTCCTCCGGCTGGTACGACTACGGCAACGCCTGCGGCACAAGTTGCAGCGGCAACACGACAAGCACCGCAGACTGCGCCAACTTCTTCGACAATATTTAGCGCGAGTTCTGGCGTGGGTGCGGGTACTCAGGTCACGCCGCATCAAGTAGAGGCCGCGAAACTAATTCCTCCTGAAGCAACGCCTCAACAGATTCTTGATGAGTGGAAGCAGCAAACTTTACGAGCAGGAAAGAATCTGGATTCTGAATTTATTCAGACCTATAACGGGCGACCGGCCTAAAATTCTTTAGGTTTGTGACTATCGAATCTATAATTGAGAGAGGTATCATACCATGATTCTGCCGCCCGGAGTTCAGTCAACAACCCTTGCTGCTTTCCCGCAGATTGCGTACGACCGCACTGCGATTTTGGAGTGGCAGTTCAACACTCCGTTCCTTGAGGAACTTTGCGACTTTCGTCCGCTGCCTCGCCGGTCTGGTCGGACGCTCCAGTTCTACGGCCAACAGCCGTATGCTGCTGCGACCTATGACCTGTCCGAAGGTATTCCGGGACCGTCGCTGCAACTCAACCAAGTTTTCTCTGATGCATTCGCCGATGAATATGGCGACTGGATTGGAATTTCAAACGTCGCTCAACAGATGTTCCTCGCGGACATTACGTTGGACGCAAGCCGCAACTTGTCGTATCGGGGCGCTCTCACGAGCAACTTGATTGCGATAAACGGCTTTGAAGCGGCTGCGACGGCGCAGGCTTCCGCGCGTATCGATTTGCTTGACAACGAATACATGTTGTCAAACACGATTCGCAAATCTGAGTCTCAGTTGATGGGCAACGCGGTTCCGGGGCGCGACGGCGGGTTGTATACGTCGGCGATGCATCCGTATGTTGTTTATGACTTTTGCTCAGATAACAGTGCGGGTTCCGCAGTTGACGTTATGAAGCGCGTCGAGTCGGGTCAGGCGTTTTTCAAGTCCGACATGACGAAGGGCTACTCAGTTTTAGAATGGGCTGGAGTTCGTATCATCCGCACGCAGACCGTGCCGACGTACGCGAACTATCCGTCCACCGGCAAGACGGGCTACGCCACGTATGTGGTTGGCCGCGAAGCAATGATGGCTTCCGAGCTACTGGGAAATCGCGTTCCGCGTAATCCCAGTTTCAAGGTGAACGTCAAGACCTTCGGCGACAACGACATTGATTTGAGCAACCCGATGTTGCAGACCCGAGCAATCGTTTCGTACGATTGGTTCTTGGGCGTAGTCGCGCGTCCCAACACGAACAACACTCCGGGCTTTCGCCGGATTCGTGGTGAAGTGAGCGCGGTCTAAACTTTTGCTCTATCCAAGAGGGGTAGCATAAAACCCTGCCCAACTTTTTAAGGGAGAATTAAAATGTCGAATGCTTCTACAGTTCGTCGGCAGATTGCGGGAACGCAACAGTTGACCATCGCTCCGTTGCTGGGCACGGTCATTACGACTACGCCGACCGCGTTTCAGTTGAATAACAACGGCCTGACGCTGACTGGTGGCGGGGTTATCCCGCTGTCCGCTGGTGTTACTGGTCTGTATGCGGGTACGGGCGAGGTGTTGAGGTATCGCGCTACTGGCACGTACACGGGCGCAACGGCGGCTTCAACCACGTTGAAACTGCAAGCCTATGAAATTCCTGCGGCTTTGCTGCCAATCGCTAATACATTGGTGGCCGCGCAAACGTTTACAAACTGGAATCCAATTGTTCCAGCTTCTAACGCGACAGCGGTTGGTCAGGCCACGGGTTCTTTTGCTGTTGACCTTCGCGTGCAGTTGGACGCCTTCGGCAATTTGAGCGGTTCTATCAAGTTTCTTATTGATGGCACGGTGATTGTGCCAGAGACCGCGATTACCGTGGTCACGGGTTTGGTCGGTGAGGCCGATTTGAACTTTGTGATTGTGGCGACGCTGGGGACGGCAACAACGGGAGTCATTCTTACTCTAGATGAGTTTGGTCTGGACCTTGAATAAGTCGGGCGCACGATAAACGAATCGGGCGCAAGCCCAATTAACATGCTCTGGGCTAAAACCCAGAGCATTTTTTTTACAGGAGGTGTAAGATGTCAGGTTACCTTTATCCGTATGCTTTTCCAGCAATGAGTGCGCAGGGCACCGAGGCGTTTGGAAAACTCATTGACCCGGTGACGGGTCTCATTACCACACCGAACAGCCAGATTACCGATACGCCCGCGAACGTTGCGAAGGCTATCTCGGCGGTGTATGCAGGCGAGGGGCAAAACGTTTTTCCGTTGCTCCGTATTACAAAGTAAATTTGAACGGAGGAAAAATGAACCTTTTCATCGTGGCGGCTATTTTGGTGTCTATTGCGGCATTCTTTGACCAGTTTACCACGCAGTTGTGTATTAAGGCGGGTGACATTGAGGCCAACCAAGTGCTGGACTGGTTGTATCGCACGAATAAACCGACACCACTACAGGGCTACGGGTTCAGCGTTCTTGCAATTGCTGCTGAGATTTCATTGTACTTGGCGCTGTATCATTTTTTTGGGCTTTGGATTGGCGTAGGCATCATACTATTGTCGGCGGAAACCGCAGTGCATGTGGCTTGCGCTATTAGCAACTACAAACTCGTGAAAACAGGCAAGGCATTGTTTGTACTGTAAGGGAGACACCATGATTTCTCTAATTTTGATTCCAGTGAAATTGGGTATTTGGCTCGCAGTCGCGGCCCTTGTACCGGCGTCATATTATGGGGCGCTATTTGTAAAGCAAGTTATTTTCAAGAAACCGGGTGGATTGTTTACCGCCAAGTTTTAAGGTCTCGCAGGAGGGATGTTATGACGCTTATAGTACCAGTTGTGAATCCGAGTTTGGCTCTGATTACGCCCGGTTATCCTTTGGTTGTTATTCCAAAGTCAAATCCAACGGCGGGGGCAGAACTGGCTGAACCGCCACAAAATCCAACGGGTGTGGCTCAATCGGCAGTTAAACAAAAAGCCATTGCTCAGGCTGGTCATCAAAACGACCGGGTGATATAAAATTTTTATAGGGGGAATAATCCCACGATACTGGCGGGCTGCATCTTTCAAAGCGACGCTAGGCACGGTCGGATGTTGTAGCGTTCGGCACGGCATTTCGGTCGCCACAGGTCATTGCAGGACCGGGGTGCAGCCCAGACCAGTAAACAGTTTCGCGGGGTCGTCTAGTCCGGTCTAAGACGCGGGTCTCATAAACCTGCATCGTGGGTTCAAATCCCACCCCCGCTACCATTTTCGCGGGCTTGGCCTATTGGCAGGGCATCTGCCTTCCAAGCAGAAAAAAAAGAGTCCGATTCTCTTAGCCCGCTCCATATTTTTCTTGACTGGACAGGGAAGTGAGGAGTAGTATCAAACGTATATCAGGGTAAGGCCCGCGTGGATTGCGGCATGCAGCGGAGTGATAGGAATAGTACCTCTGGCCGAGGGAAGACCCAATCAACTCAAACAGACATGCGAATCCTAAAGCCTTGTAAGAGGGGCGGGCCTCCTGCTTTTTCTATGCCGGTGTGATGATAGACGCTAGGAACCTACGGTGAAATCCACCACAGCCTCCGGGAGAGGCAACCGGCTCCATTTTTGTGGAGTGGGTGCATACGAAGACCATTGGCGACGTATGCATGGTTAGAGACCGAACCACTCCAGCCTTTTTAGGAGTACTGAGATGATTGACGTGTGTGATGGAACGATAACAGGTGGCGTGACAACTCGCCCCTGTAGCGTTAAGGCAGAGCGCCGCACCCGTAATGCGGAGGTTGGTGGTTCAAGTCCACTCAGGGGCTCCATTTTGGGATGTGGCTCAACTGGTACAGCAGGTGATTGTTAATCACCCACTTGTAGGTCCGATTCCTACCGTCCCAGCCAGTTCGGAGAATGTGATGATTAATATGGCTCCTGATTGTGAATTGATTGGCTATATTTTGCGGCACGGTGAGACAGTTCTGAACGCCAATAATTGTTGGCGCGGTTGGGAAAACCCGCCGCTCAATGAAAAAGGTACGGAGGCTGCCGAAGCTGCCGGTCACTATCTCGGGTTTCAAAAGCTAGGCCGTATTGTCAGTTCTGATTTGCTGCGCGCTTCGCAGACCGCAGAAATTGTTATGAGTTGCGCGAGTGTGGAATGCCCGTACATTTCCTACGACCCCAACCTTCGCCCGTGGGCTATTAGTAGTAAATTTGCCGGAATGGAAAAAACAGCGGAGCGATTGAAAGATTTCAAGTTTTATATTGACCACCCAGATGTACCGATTCCTCCAGACGGTGAGTCTTTGAATCAACATCGTGACCGCAACGAAGTTATTTTTCCATATCTGGCTACACCGTATAAAGGTCTTCCGACTTTAGTCGTCTGTCACACAAGCAACGTGACTGCCGCTGTGCGACGCATCGATGAAGAGACGTTTCAGCAAGAAGAGTGGACCGATGTGGTTGAGCCCGGAGGATTAATTGCGGTGTATATGGATGGCAAAGGTACTCTTAGCGTAATACCTGTTTTGGGCGCAGTGAAAACAGAACCACAACCGGAAGCATCCTAACGAGGTGATGTATGGCAGACGAGCAAGCACCATATCAAGACCCGGCGACGCCGATTCTATCGCAGTCAACCGATATAGACGACGAAAAACGCGCCGACCTATTTGATATTTTCCACAACTCAAAAGACCACAACGAACTGGCGCGCAAACTTCAGCCCGTGGCGGCTCCAGACCAGTTGAAATCGCAATTATTTGAAGCAAAAAAGAAATTTACTGTTACGGACCCCGCCGAGCGCGCCGCCGCGTCAATTGAGCGACTGGCGCAAATCAAACCTGAAATCTTGGACCTAGCCGAAAACCATCCAAATGTAATGAAGGCTTTTATGGCGACCGCTACAAAGGGGGAGGAAAAAGCCTCTGGGGAGCCCGCACAGGCGGGCGGGAAGCAGCCGGGGGGAAAGAGCCAAGGAACCGGGAAAGCTGCCCCAGTTGTCGTCCCAGACGTGCCGCCGACCCCTTCAGGGCATGCTCTGGTTAAAACCCGAGACCACGCAATCCATCACATCCCGGTAGAGAACATTGATAAAGCGCGCGCCATTGACCCCGAATTGCAGGTTCTTCATGTGGAGCCCTAAATGTCTAGTTCGTCCACGTTGCCGCCTACCGTTAATACGCCGCCTGCTCCTAGTATTGCTGATTTGTATGGCGACACAGGCCGACTTGTAGTCGCGCCGCCCGCGCCACCTGCCACAGTTACGGAACCGGACCCGAACCGTGTTCGTCCCGTTGAAGCCCTTGATGCGGAATCCCCGTTTCTTCAGCACGTTGGTAAAGCTGTAGAAGGCGCGGGTCAGATGGTTAAATCTGTTGTGGCTCCCAAGGGCGCAACGGAAAAAGAACGACTCAAAAATATTGCCAACGAAGCCCTGATTGAACCCGAAAAACAACAGACAATCAAAGCAGGCGAAGCCTTGAATCGCGCGGACGCCGAAAAAGCAGCGGGGCATCCTGTGCGCGCGGCCCTCGCCAAAGTGGAAGCGGGTGGACACGCGCTTGCGAGCGGTGTGCCCTTGGTCGGCCCGTGGGCTGCTGGTGTCGCTGAAGAAGCTGGACAGGAAATTGGACGGCGTGAGTACGGAGCCGCCGCTGGAGATGTGGTTGGAAACGTGGCGGTCGGAAAAGCATTAGAAGAGGGTGGCGAGGCAACAAAGGGCGCAGTAGAGAGCGCAGTGAGTCATGCGGGTGAGACTGCGAAAAATGCTATCAGTTCAGCGGGTTCTGAAGCGGGTAGGATGGCGCGTGCGACCGCTCCCGAAGGAAGTACAGAGGCAGGCTTTGCTAAGTTGGGCGGTAAGAAAGTAAGCGCCGCCAAGCCAGCCGCCGAACCTGTGGACTTGAGTCCTGCGTATGGTGCCACAGGAAAAGCAATTCCAGAAACTGAAGTTTCGCATACCGGTAATGCGGGCTCCATCAACGAAGTAAAAGTAAAACAGGGCGGCGAGGATATCGGGGCTCTGCATTTTACGCACGAGGGTGATGTCGCGTCGGTCAACGATACTTGGGTGGACCCGAAGTCGCAGGGTCAAGGTCACGGCCAGCGTCTGATAACCGAAGCTGCGGCTGCTGCAAAGAAAAACGGCGCGAAAGTTTTCACTTCGGACCCGAACGGCGAAACCAGTCCTGCTGCGGCTAACGCGTGGGATGCTCTCGTTCGCAGAGGGCAAGCTGAGGAAACGGGAAGTACGACCGGTCCAAAATATCAAATGAATCTAGAAGACCAAAGCGACACGTCTTTCAAGTTTGGCGAGAACATAGAGCCTGAAAAGTCTACGACCGTGCCTGATTTTGCTCAAAAAGCTGCGGACATTGCGAAGACACAAGGCGGCGGATTCACTATAGACCCACGCACGGGCGAGGTTCCGAAGACTGGCTATCAAATTGAAGCGGCTCCCGAACAGCGTGTGACGCTGGACCATCCTGCGACCGCGAAAGATATTCAAGAATTCGCAAACAAGAACAGAGACCTACTCGACAAACATCCTGAGTTGCACGTCGGCGGCTACGGCAATGAGTTGAACATTAGCGCAAAGGTGGACTCGCTAGAGGCTGCGAAGCAGGTGGCAAAAAAACTTGACCAGATTTCTGTTTGGGATAACGCCAAAGGCGAAGAAGTTAAGACGGGCGGCACGAGTCAGCGTCAGGAGTTTTCAAATTACCCACTGGCCGAACGGCTTAATGAACTGAAGGGAAACACCGCTTCTGATATTCCGGGGTTTGAGCACCTGTCAAAAGATTTCCACGATAACATGGAGCCCGATGAACGCGAATACTTGAAAGGCAACAAACTCCTTCAGCGGAATGCGATGAAAGAGTACCACAAACTTTCTCCGTCCGTTCCTGAGACCACGAACGCGATGCAGGCGGGTGCGGCGCTGGGCGGCTGGTGGCAGCGGTACATCGATGTGTTCCACGATTTGACTGACGGCGGCAAGGAAGTCGCCAACACCGTGGGTCCGTCACACGCGGAAACTTTGAAGCAATGGCATGCGGCGCTCTCGGGAAATAAATCCGTTCAGGACGCGAACAATATAGCGTGGCATTCTTACGCCGACTGGCTTGATGCGGGAAAGCCGACTGACCGACCGAGTATTGATGCTATTGTTCGGAAAACCGGTGCGCAGCCCGAGGGTAGTGGCAAGAGAGGTAACGCGGCTATTTCTGACACGCTTGATAAAAAAGGTAAAGTCAAACATGAAGGTTTGGATACAACCAAGCTATTCAATCTCGTAAATAGTCCTGAAATGAAAGGTGAGCGTCCTTTCTCGGGTAATGCGTTTGATGAGGGCTCTAAAAACCCACTGATGGGAACGACCGAGGGTGCGCGCAAAATTCCCTCGATGGGCGCGACTGTTGCTGGTAAGGGGAATTTGAATCGTCTTGTACTTGATGCCCATATGCGAGACTTTTATGGACTCAGCACAACTCACGGTCCCGCTGCGCAATATATTGCTGACTCCGTGCATCTGCGGCAGGCGGCAAAAGCCCTTGGATTGAAGGGCGGCGAGGGGCAGGAACAACTGTGGGGGACGGTGCTTGGTTTGAAAACGCTCATAAAAGAGGGATTGACAAACCCGGAAGTTAGTGGTAAGTTGAACGCAGACGTAATCAATAAGATTGGTAAGGATTACGCGGAGGTAATGGCAAATGACCCAGAAATCAGTCAACCCGGTGGCGTCCTCGACCGGCTCAAAGACAAATACGGCATTGGACGCGGAGCGGCTGGCGCTAGCGAAGCGTATAGCAAAGCATCAGGCACCCGTACAAGTAAAGCTGGACCCGCAGGCGGCGAAACTCCAGTTAATCAGGCTCTCCTCGCAAAAACTGCTGAACGCATTAGAGGCCAAATCTCACCCTCAAAAATAAAGAAGCCTGCCGCTGCGCCGACTGAAGGTGGTTGGCTTTCCATGCTGAAAAATCCCGGTTCTAAAGCAAAATAAAAAAAGGAGCCCCAACTTCAGGGCTCCAATTAGCCTATTTCGCCGCATAGTGGTTAGCTTTTCTTGCTTTTGCGCTTCTGCTTGGGCTTGTTTCCTTCGGTCAACAACGGCTGTGCCTCAATCGCAGGCACTTCAGTCGCGGGTTCCGCTGCCGGTAGCTCTGTCGAAACGACGTACTTGCTTTTTGGTAGCTCTGTTGAAACAGCGAAGTCTACGTCTCGAACCGTTTCCGTTGCCGACTCTGCTATCTCGTTTGTGTTTCGTACTCCAGCACGACGAACGGCGATAACAGTGTGCATGCCTTCGGCGTCTGGGAACTTCAAGCGAACCACCGCCACCAGTTCTGTTCCTTCCGGCACTAAATTCGCTGGTAACAACTCTTCTATCAGCGATTGCGGCGGAAGAAAACTTTCCGCCACTAACTTGAGAAGTTGAACGAACCGTGACTGCGGTACTTCTTGCTGCTGTGCTGATTCTTGGCTCATGTTTACCCCCTCCTGTGGGATTGTTTCAAATTTACTTCTCAATAATTCTTTGGACTTATACCGAAAAGGTTCGCCACGAGTGTTTGACCACCTCGCGTTTTTGCTTCGCGGTGTCTAACGTAATCCAGAATTCCTCGCCGTCTGGAAAAAGTTCGTGATTGTTTATGAATGTAGCGAACGATTCCGCCAAGCGCAGGTTGTCAAATTCCATCGCTTGGGACTTATCGTGGGCTACGATGATTCGCGGCGAGGCTCCTTTTTCTTTCTGTTGAGCGATAACAAAGTAGCGCCGCTTCGCAACCGGTGCATCTGGTCTTGGAGTGACCAGATAAAAACTTTCGGTGCATCGGGGTTGAATTGGAAGTTCTGATACGTCATCTACATGGGCTCTAAACGCATGCGGGGAATACACCATCGCTGGTTTGTTCACGCTGTTCTCCGTTGTGCGAGTTTTGTACGGAATGCTCGGATGTGGTCACAAATCAAATCGCGAAACTGATTGTGCTCACAGGAGCAAATCCATCTGCGACCCCGTTTCACGACCGTATGATTGACGCGGGTGCCGCGCGACCGAGATTGGACTATCCCGTAGGCGATAACACCGAACCTTCGGGCCTTTGCGATTCTGACTGATAATACTTTGGGTAGTTTCATAACGCTAGTGTCTCAGCAAACGGTCGCGGTGTCAAGAGAATAACGACAAAACGAAAGTACCGATTTTTAAGGCTTGACACCAGTACGTTCGTTTGGTACTATTCACAAATGTCGCCACGCCTTGCGGACCTTCTAGCTCTCCTAGCGATTCCAGAGTTTTTAGTATTGGTGTGGATTGCCATTCAAGGGCAGGTGGTGTGGCATTACGAGCGAGAAACATATAGGATGGCGAAAGAGCGGTATGACGAGAGGGCCAAATGGCGCGAACAAAAAAGGCAACAACTCCTGAAGAAAGAGAACGAGAAAAAGACCGAAGGCTCCAGCATAAATACAATATCACCCTTGCCGGTCGAAACCAACTCGCTGTCGAGCAAAATTTCAAGTGTAAAATCTGTGGCGGCCCCCTCGACCAGTTCGGACCTTGTTGCGTAGACCACTATCACTTTAAGGTGCGGGCGTCTCTTGAGATTCATCCATACTCAAAGGATGTAAAATGGCTTGCGCAGACGTATAATGAACAGGGTAACATAGTTGATGTTCGGCACGCGAAGACGAAGGCGGTGGCTATCTCGGACGCGAAGCGCGCAGGCTTGAAGTGGGCTATCCGTGGGCTGCTCTGCGTCAAATGTAATTATGGACTGGGCTGTGTTGAGAGATTCTTTGACGCGGCGGCGCACCCGGAAAATCTGGACCCGGTGCGGACGTATCTCTCAAATCGCCTGTACCATCCGAATTCGCTTGACACGAAACCAGTACTTTAGTACTATCCGAAGTGACGGTGAGCCCCATGTTTTGTCAACATGAGGACGCGTTGGGGTACCACCAGCGGAAACGGGCTCACCGTATCGTGTAATTTTTACATAGTTGGAGGCACCATGTCATCTTCCCCTGTAGCACCCATTTCCACCGTGGTTAGAGACCTAGATTGGATTCGCACACACGCTATCATCGCATTAGCGGCCATCGCAATAATCGCAGGCTGTATCATTGGCGGCGTCGGTTTATTTAATCATTTGGAAGAGGTACACGACGCGCGTGTCGCAGCAGCCGATTTGAAGAAAGAAAATATTGACACGTCGGCGCAGCAAGCTTTGGTCACAGAGTTAGCAAAAGAGCACTCTGATGACCAAGTACGCGACGCACAGCAAACCGCCACAATTCAGAATCTTGTCGCGCAGATGATTGCGCAGCGCGCGCAGACGGCCAAGCAGATTGCAACGGACGCCACGCTGAATGCGCAGGACGCGGGTGCGCGCCTCGCGAGTCAAACTCACGCAGGCACCGGCGACATTACTGCGGCTAACACTTCAGTTACTATGTCTCTTCCATTAACTCGCATCGTGATTCAGGACTTGGACCAGCTACAGCAATCGCAGAGCGATGTGACCAATCTTACCGGTCAGTTGGCCGCGCAGCAAGTTATCACGACGGATGCAAAGACCGAACTAGCGACAGCGAATCAGGTAATCGCGGCAGATAAAACGGAACTAGTCGCGACAGTCAAAGCAGACAACTCGGCATGCGTTGCCAGCACAAAAATCGCGGTGGATGCGGAAGCTGCTAAGGGTCGCAAGCGCGGTTTCTGGATAGCCGTGGCGAGTATCGTTTTTGGTTACGCGATTCACAAGTAATTAAGGGAGACCAGATGGCCGCGAAGGATACGAAAGTTACCAACGAGCAGGTAGCAGCAGCGTTCAAAGCAGCAAACGGTAGCATTCGGGAAACAGCAAAGAGGCTCGGCGTATCGCGACGCACGGTGGCGCGACACATCCGAGCCGTGGGGTTGGGAAAAAAACCAGTAGCCAGTGGGTCAACGCACGGCGTTAAAACTGCTAAGAGAGCCTTGCCGGAAAAAGGCAAAATTCGTCGCTACATCGTAACATCCGCACAAAATAATACTTACGTCCACGACCGTGTGTGGGAGAATATCCTAGCGTTGGCAAAGTACCACGACGCTGAAATTATCGTCGGTACTTTTTCGTACAATCAAAATAATTACGGCCCGCTTGCGGTGAAGCGCGGTAAAAAAGCTGAGTACGAGCGCACATTGTGGTATGATGAGAAGATTGAGCCGTATCTTAACGATGAACGTGTGCAACTTGGCAAAGGTCTTGTTTGGTGCGGTGAAATGAATATCATGCCGACCGCAGAAGACCCACTGTCAGGACTTGAAACGTACTCGGGTCGGCAGTCTGCTATATTTCCGCATGCGAAGATTGCAATGCGTTCTATTGCATCAATTCAAGGTAGTGGTGCGAAGTTAAATTACACTACTGGCACGGTGACAAAGCGCAACTACATTCAGAAGAAAGCGGGATTGGTTGCAGAATTTCATCATACGTATGGCGGGCTGATTGTTGAGGTAGACGATGCGGGTATATGGAAGGTTCGCCAGCTTGATGCCGAAGATGTTTCTGGCACAATCTATGACCTAACGTTGAAAGTTGAAAACGGCATCGTGACCGACGGGCATCGCGTTGAAGCCATTACTTGGGGCGATATTCATGCGACTACTATAGACCAGACGGTGTTTGACCTTTCGGCGATACGTCCCGGCAACATGCTTGATGTTTTGAAGCCGAAGTATCAGTTTATCCACGACCTGATGGAAGGGGTGTCGGTCAACCATCACGATGTACGCAAGCCTCTGGAACGATTCAAAGCATCACTGCGTGGACTGAGTATGGTTCGTACCGAACTGATTCGGAGCGCGGAGGTTCTTACTCAGTATCACCGAGACGGCACAGAAATGATTGTGGTAAATTCCAACCACGACCGGTGGCTTGACCGATGGCTTGACAATTATAATCCGCAGTTAGACGACCCACGCAACGCGGAAATTTACTACGATGGTAATGCGGCGCGGTATCAAGCTGCGCGCGAGGGCTCGGATTTGAATGTTCTAGATTACTTGATTCGTAAACATGGTGGTCTAAAAATTTCTGCGCGATTTCTTGGTCAGGATGAATCATTCTTGACATGCAACAAGCGCATTGAAAACGGCCAGCACGGGGACTTGGGACCAAACGGTGCTAAGGGTTCTTCAACGGCTCTAGCCAAATGCGGTCGGCGGTCTATCATCTGCCACACGCACACGACTGGTATTTGGGATGGTTTGTATGTCGCAGGCACCAGCACCAGTTTCCGTATGGGGTATAATCACGGACCCAGCGGATGGACCCACAGTCATGTGCTTACCTACGAAAACGGGAAACGCGCTATAATCACGATGTACAAGGATGCGTGGCGAGCAGAGTAAATTAAGTTCTGACTAGGAGCAAGTCATGAATTTTTCTGAGCGACCGATTATAATCACCGATTTTGAAACTACTGGACTGGACTCACGAACCCAAGATATCATCGAAATCGGGGCTTTCAAAGTAGACCAGAAAAATCTCGTGGTGAGTGGATTTTTTGATACGAAGGTGCATATTCAGCATCCGAACACTATTTCTCACGAAGCCTTGGCGGTCAATGGGTACACAAAAGATTCTTGGGGCGACGCTGTTTTCCTCCCCCACGCTATACAAAATTTTTCTAAGTTTGCAGCGGACGGTGTGCTCGCGTCGTGGAACATCACGTTTGAGTATGATTTCTTAGCGGAAGCCTTTCGCCGAGTAGGTTTAGCCAACCCGATGGACTACCATCGCATTGATATTCCTAGTATCGCGTGGTTCAAATTTTCTCCCATCAACAAAATCTCTCAGGACGCAATCGGGGCTTTGCTGGGACTTCCAGAAGAAATCAAGCCACATCGCGCGCTTCAAGGCGCGCACTACGCACTAGACATTTTACGAAAGCTAAGAGGATTCAATGTCTAAAGAAACTGAGAAAGAAATCGGTGGCACGATTGACGACGCCATTGCTGGAATTGAGAAGCAGTTTGGCAAAGGCTCTATCATGCTGCTTGGTAGTAAGAAATTCGTGCCTGTCTCGGTGATTCCTACCGGTTCGCTGGCGCTGGATGAGGCTCTTGGCGTCGGCGGCTTCCCGCGTGGGCGTGTGGTTGAAGTATACGGGCCAGAATCCGGTGGTAAAACAACCCTCACACTGCACGTTATAGCGCAGGCTCAGAAACTTGGCGGTCAGGCTGCGTTTATTGACGCGGAGCACGCCTTGGACCCCGCCTACGCCCGCAAGCTGGGTGTAGACGTGGACAACCTGCTGGTGTCGCAGCCGGACAACGGCGAACAGGCGTTGGAAATTGCTGAAGCGCTGATTCGGTCGGGCAAAGTTGATGTGATTGTGGTGGACTCAGTTGCTGCCTTGGTGCCGCGCGCCGAACTCGAAGGCGACATGGGTGACGCGCAGATGGGTTTGCAGGCGCGCCTCATGTCTCAGGCGCTGCGGAAGCTAACCGCAATTACCAATCGCACTAAAACGTGTTTGGTTTTTATAAATCAAATTCGTGAAAAGATTGGTGTGATGTTTGGCAACCCAGAAACCACCACGGGAGGCCGCGCGCTGAAATTCTATGCCTCCATTCGGCTTGATATCCGTAGAATTCAAACTATCAAAGACGGTGACAAAGTGATTGGCGCAAAGACTCGCATCAAAGTAGTTAAGAATAAGGTGGCGGTGCCATTTCGTGAGGCTGAAGTTGATATTATTTACGGTGAGGGCATCTCTCACGAAACGGATTTGCTGACAATTGGCGAGCGCGAGCACACAATTGAAAAGAGCGGAACGTGGTACGCGTATAAGAACGAACGAATCGGTCACGGAATTGAGGATGCACGACGATTTTTAGTGCAGAACCCCGAGGTAGCTGCTAAGATTGAAGCAGAGTTGCGTATTAAGTTGTTCAAGGGAGATTCACATGAGAATTGAAGACGTGAAGGTCGGACAAACAGTTCGTCGTATATATGAGGATGGTCCCGGACGTGCGGTTGGGCTTGTTGTGAGCGTTGATATGCGTAATGACCATGTGACGCTGCATTATCCCACTCGTGACCGATGGCTTTCTTGTGCAAATGCGATTGATTTGGTGGAAGACGTGCCGGTTGTTGTGACTCATCCACTTCTGCCTGCCGATGCTGCCGCGCGAAAAGAAATTCCAATTGGGACCGGCGTGTTGGATTATTTTTCTGCCGCACTCGCGGAAGTTGCCAAAGTTTCGTTTGAGGGAAACAAGCAACACAATCCGGGACAGGAGTTGCATTGGGCGCGCGGAAAGTCCAACGACCAGTATGACACGATGATTCGGCACTCGCTGGAACGCGGGACACTTGACACAGATGGCGTACGCCACTCCGCGAAAATGGCATGGCGTGCGCTGGCAGTTCTGCAACTTGAATTGGAAGCAGACGGCGCACCGATGTCGCGCGGCTCGCGGGAGCCCGAGGAGAAGAAATGAACTACGCAGCCGAGAATTTTATTTTCAATTTCATGCAGGTACAGATGTATGCAGCCGAAATTAATCACAAGAGCGGGTTTGATAAACCGGATTTGTTGATTGCCGAATTTGAAAGATATCTCGCGAGTTTAGGTGAGCCGTCGTTGATGAGACGGCGTTTCTCTCCGCTGATTGATATGTTTAAACAGGCGCGCGCAGGACAGAAACTTATGCTCACCACTGGAGAGTTAAGCGAAACGTTGGAAGCGGTCAGAAGGAATCTGGGACCGGATGAGCATATTCCCGCGTTTACTTCTGAAGAAGCTGAAGTTGCGGACGCGATTATTCGGCTGATGAACTACGCAACTGAACGTAAGTTGCGGCTGGCCGAAGCTATTATCTCCAAAATGGAGTTTAACAAGACTCGGTATGACCACAGTGAAACGGGGCGTGCAGAGGTTCACGGGAAACAATTTTAGGAGGCATCATGAGATACGGAATTGATTTGGATGGTGTTCTTGCCGATTTCACCGAGCGGGTTATTGGGATAGCTAATTCCCTTTGGCCGGGGAAGATGCCCATCAATTACGTCCCAAATAACTGGGACTATACGGGCATACTGTCAAAAGAAGACTGGGCTGAAGTCTGGGCTCGCATCAAAGTGACGCCTTATTTCTGGGAGGATATCGTGCCGCTTCGCGGGTTGCGTGAACTTCAAACGAGCAAAAACGCGAACGACGAAATTTTCTTCATTACATCGCGCGCCACAACCGTGGGCGATTCGCCGCTGGTGCAGTCGGCTCGCTGGTTATCAACTTACGGTATGTACCCGCGCGCCGGGTATAGCGTCGTCCTGCCGGTAAGCGACCCTGCGTTTAAGCAGGATTTATTCCGAGGGCTAGGTTTGAGATTCATGCTGGACGATTATCCGCCGACCGTGGAACAACTAAACAAGATTGAAGGGATGCATGCTTTTCTTCTTGATGCGCCGTATAATCAGTATGCGAAAGATTTGCCCCGAGTCTATTCAGTTACGGAGTATCTGGAAAGAATCCGGGTACAGTAAATGGAATACGAATTCCTCTTCCTTGACTACGAGACCTTCTCCCTCGCAGACTTGAGCGAAGTCGGTCTTGATAACTACGCCAAAGACCCATCCACGGGCATAAGTGTGCTTGGATGGGCGCTGGACCGCGAACCAATTGAGCAGTGGTACCCGCATGTTGCTCGCCCTCCGAAAAAACTTCTCACCGCGATGCGTAATCCGAAAATTTTGAAGATTGCATGGAATGCTCAGTTTGAGTTTGAAATCACGCGCCGGGTTATGGGTCCACGATACATGGGCGAAGCGTTTGAGGTTCCCATTTCTGAATTCAGAGACCCGATGGTTTTGGCTCACGGTCTGTCGTTGCCGGGAAAACTTGAAAAAGTTGCGCAGCTTCTGAAGACGAAGGAACAGAAAGACCCGCGCGGCGACGTTTTGAAGCATATGTTTTGCAAACCCGTGAGCAAAGGCGGCGAGGAAACTCTGTTCGGTATCTCGCCACCGTTGTTCCGAGACCACATCAGCCACCCAAAAGAATTCGCGGAGTACATGAAGTACAACGAGCAAGACGTACGCGCCGAACGCGACCTATGGTACCGGTTGATTAAAATTCCTTTTCCTGACGCTGACTGGCAGTGCTGGATACTAGACCAGAAAATTAACGCCTTTGGAATGCCGGGAAATCGCGAGCTAGCTAAAAAAATGTATCGCCTCGCTGAACGGTACATATTAGAACAGCGCAAGCGAGTGCAAGAATTAACCGGACTGAAAAATCCAAACTCTCGCGACCAAATGATAGAGTGGGCACAAGCACGCGGCTATCCGTGGAAGTCTTTGCTCGCAAGTTTCGTACAAATGGAGTTAGATAATCCCAACTCTCCAATTACACCCGAGTGCCGTACGGCATTAACGATTCGTGCGACTTGCACACGGTCTTCGCATAAAAAATTGGAAAAATTCCTTCTCACGTTATCGAATGACGATAGACTGCGCTACCAATTTCGATACATGGGTGCCCCACGGACAGGCCGATGGGCGGGCGGCACCGAAGACGGGAGCAGTTTCCAAGCCCAGAACATGCCGCGTGGTATGAAGGCTGTGAAAAAATTCCTAGAGCGAGCTCTAGAGTTGGTGCGCACAGAAGACTACGACGGTATTATCCGAGAATTCACCAACACAAAAAATCCGAAAGACTCCGTGACGGTCATCGAGTTAATCATCACGCTTCTGCGTTCGCTGTTCCAAGCCAAGCCGGGAAAGAAGTTGGTGGTGGCTGACCTGAACGCCATTGAAAACCGCATGTTAGGCTGGGCTGCGAGTTGCTGGAATATTTTGGAGGTGTTCACCCATAAGCCGGAAGACGGCGGCGACCCGTATCTTTCGTTCGGCTGCCGCTTGTATAATAAAACCTACGCAGAGATGTGGGCGAAGTATATCTCGGGCGATGTAGACGACCGCCAGAATTCAAAGCCTGCCGTGCTGGGCGCGGGCTACGGTCTCGGCGGCGGCGAGATGAAGAAGAACGACAAAGGCGACATGGTGCGTGGCGGTCTGTGGGGATATGCGCTTAACGTTTGCGGCGTTGACATGTCGAAAGACTTGGCTCACAAAGCCGTGGATATTTTCCGAACTGCGTATCCTGAAGTTGTTCAGTTCTGGACAGACTTAGAAGAAGCATTTAAGCAGGTTCTGACCCGTGGCGGCGTGATTCAAGTTGGTCCGTTTACTTGGGATAAAAAACAGCGCGCGTGGGTTAAGAATCCAAAATTTTTAGGTTGTGTCCTCACTTTTAGTCGCATGAAAATGGAAGGTGGTGGTTACACCGTTTGCATGAAACTACCTTCGGGTCGCTCGCTCCACTATTTGAATGCGACGCTGGACGCTGAAGTAAAGCAGAGCAAAAAAACCGGCGAACCATACACCGTCCAAACTATTCACTACGACGGTATTGAACATAGCACGTCAAAAGACGCCACGGGACAGGATGAAAAGAAAACACACAAGTGGGGTCGGGTCAAGACGTACGGCGGAAAGATTTGCGAGAATGCGATTCAGGCGATGGCGCGCGATATTTTGCGAGATGGTATACTGGCGGCTGACGAAATGGGTTTCCATATTTTTGGACTTTTCCATGACGAACCGGCCTGTGAAGAAGACGACGATATGTTTGGACTAGGCGTTAACGACCTGATAGACTGTATAACGCGGGTTCCTTGGTGGGCTCCTAGACTACTCTTGGGCGCTGACGGGTTCGAGAGCTACGTCTACCACAAGTGATGATGGAGAATCAGGTTCAGCGGGAGTGTACGACTGAGAGACCACAAGGCAATGTTGGCGTGCTTCCCAGTTTCCCAGTTCGGCGTGGGTCGGTAGCCACATGCCTTTGAAGTCATAGCGGCAGTCCGGGTCGGCGAGTAGCGCCTCGTGGACGCGGTTCACTATCACTTTGCGGTCAGAGATTTTGAACGTTGGTGCGTTGAGAAGGTTAGCTTCGCTCACAGGGAACCTACCTTTCGTGCGAATTCGTTTTCCACGTTGAATGTGTTCCATTCTTCGGCTTCGTGGGCGACTCGGGCGGCGGTGATTTGCATACGGTACCATTCGGCGGTGCGTTCAGTGAACGCCCGAATGACCGCGATTTCTGGGCCGTCGTCAGCAGGGTCTGCGAGTGGCAAGTATGGAAGATTTTTTGGGACATCGAGCCACGTCTTGTCGGTCATATATCGGTACGGGAAGTCATCTTGCATCGGTGTTTCCTCCATACACACAGGGTATCGCAGACGGGATTTGGAGTCAATAGTACTAAAGTTTAAAAAAAAGGCTTGACAATAGTTTGGTACCAAAGTACTATTGCCTATATCGGAGTATTCATGAGCGCACAGCAATCCCGCTCCATCTTAAAACGTCTTGTCTCCCAAGCAGGAGCCCAGTGGGTCGGTATCCAAGAAACCGTTCCGCCTGAGCCGCACGTATTGTTATTCAACAGTCCCGCGACCGGGTCAACACTCGCCATTCATTTGGAGCCTGATATGGCTCCTCGCGAGATAATCGAAGCAATTCAAAAACGTCTTGCAGCAAGCAACCAAGAATTTTTAAAGGGGAAGAAAAATGTCACTACTCGAAAAACTGAATAAAATTTACGATGCGATTGACCACATTGACAAGAAAGGTCGCAACAAATCGCAAGGCTATGATTATATCCGGTCAGTGGATGTGACTCGCGAAATTCGCAAACAATTCATCGAACAAAAAATCTATGCCGAAATTGATTTTGATTTTGTCGGCCTACCCTACACTATCGCACGCGAGAAGGCACCGAATGCACCATTTGCAGCGGTAAACGTGAAGTGCATCGCCACTTTTCATGATTTGGAATCCAAAGATGTAGCGCGTGGCAGTGGTCTGGGTACGGGTGCAGACCTTGGTGACAAGGCTGCGTACAAAGCTCAGACTGGTGCGCTGAAGTACGCTCTGAAAAATTCTTTCCTCATCCCGGATGAAGCGGACCCAGAGGCCGACGAATCAACGGACGCAGGCTCAAATGATGAAACTCAGGAACGCGGTGACATGCCTGATTTCGCGGAAGCCAGCCACGAAGCACCGAAGAAAGCAGAATCCAAAAAGACTGTGGAGAAAGCATCGCGCCCTACACCAGCCGCAGCATTGGCGACAGTGCCAGCGGCGGTGTTACTGCCGCCCTTGAATACCTCGACTACCTCCGAGAACTCGGAATCTGCATCTGCGACTCGGACATCGGCTCCGGCCTCGGTCCCTGCCTCTGCCCAATCCACGCCGAGTAGCGCCACAGCGGATATCACGCTGCCAAACGCTGCGGAGTTGACTGAATTTCGGAAACTGTTCGCCAAACTCGGCGACGTGCTGTCAACCGATGGGAAGCTGAAAGCGAGCAAGCATTTGCCTATTAATCAAAAAAATCTCGTCTTCCTGCTCTCCATTACGGGAGCGAAAGACCCGAAGAACATCACGAAGGCTCAGTGGCTTGACTTTTTCGCACGAGTGGAAAAAATCAAGACATTGGAGGGCGGCATGATTGCTCTCGCGAAGATGGTCAACGAGAGAAACGGCATTGAAGAAAAGTAAAACGGAGGCACCATGTTGACATTCTTGGAAGTGGAAGGATTGATTGAAACTGAACGACGGTATCAGGACCGAACGTACAAGCCTGAAGAAGCAACTAGCACCGGCGTGACTCGTGCGGTTCGTGACTTGGACCCGTCCACAGGAATTCTGATGCTGGAAGCCTACGTCCGCAAGGCGACAGATGCGTGGGTGAACGACAGAGTGAGTAACACGCCTGCGTTGCAGCAAGTCGCCAAGATTGCGGCCATCGCAGTTCGGATTTTAGAGCGTGCGGGCGGCAGCGAGAAACTGCTTGAAGTCGGTCTGCGGTAGAATTAAAACTCAAAACGAGAGGTGATTCATGTCTGTGTCTATGAACAAAGTAATTCTTATTGGTCGGTTGGGAAAAGACCCGCAGGTACGTGAGGTGGGCGACACGTCCGTGGCGAATTTTAGTCTTGCCACAGACGAGTCATACAAAGACCGGGACGGCGAGAAGCAGAAAAAAACCGAGTGGCACAACATAGTCGTGTGGGGCAACTCGGCGAAAAATTTCGTTGAGCCTTATCTGCATTGCGGCGACCTGATTATGGTTGAAGGTAAACTCCAGACTCGCAAGTGGACCGACAAAGATGGGAACGACAAGTACACGACTGAAATCAACGTAACGAATATTCAGCCCGTCATTACCGGTAATAGCGGCGCGGCACAAGACCGTGGCACCAAGTCTGCTACGACAAAGGCCAAGCCAAAGACGCAAACGAAGGCGCGGGAGCAAGAGCCTGCGGGGGATACGGGCGATGTTGAACGCGGAGAAATTACCTTCTGACATTCTCTACCTGATTTGGGCGGGACTGTGGCAGGGGATTGGTCTTGAAATATCGTTTCTTTTTTTCTGGATTGGCTGGCACGCTTTGTACCGGCGCGTTGCGCATAAGTTTGACCCAGATGCGTTTTTTCATGTAATCCACGACTACTTCACAAAATGAGCGACCTAGACCGCGACCAACAGGCAATAGTTGATTCCCCGGAAGGGGTTCGTATTGTGGTAGCTGGTCCCGGCACCGGCAAGACTACCACGATGGTGGAATTGATTCACTCGTTGCTAGACGCGGGGGTTTCTGCTTCAGATATCCGCGCGGTCACTTTCTCGAAAGAGATGGCTGATGTTTTAGAAAAGCGTACGAAAGTGGCGGGCATCGTTTCCACACTTCATAGCTTGGGATACAGAATTTGTTCCGAGACAGACCGTAAACCAGTTGAACCTGAACTACGACACCGGCTAATGTGCAAACTAATTCGCAAGTGGCACGTTGACTACAAAGAGCTAGACAATTTCATCGCAAAGATGCGTCGAGAAAACTTGGAGCCTCGGGAGGCAGCGGAATGCGGAAAATACGATTACGGCTTTATCGGAGCCTACAGCGAGTACGAACGTGTCAGACGGGCGGAAGGTTGGATGGACTTCGACAGTATGTTGCACGATTCCGTACAAATGTTAGAAAATGCACAAACTCGTGCAAGGTGGCAATCCAAATACCTGATTGTGGACGAAGCGCAAGATACGGACGATTTGCAGTGGCGGATGATGCAACTCATGTCGGAGAAATACGGCAACGTCACCGTGGTCGGTGACCCAAATCAAGCCATATACGGTTTTCGTGGAGCAAAACCAGAGAATATTACTGAGTTTGAGAAATGGTTTCCCGGTGGTAGGAATCTTTATCTCGGGAGAAACTATCGCAGCACGCGCAACATCGTGAAATTTATTCGAGAAAATGCGCCGAAGGGTACGCCGAGAGAGTTGTTGGACAAAATGGTGGCAGTGCGCGACGAAGACGGGCCGATAATTGGTTTGAAGATGTACTGGAACGAGGATGTGGAGGCTGAATCGGCGTTGAAATTGGCATCAGCGGACCCACTGAACAGCGTTATTCTGGCACGCACCAATCGGATGGTCGGTTTGTTAGAACGAATCTGCAACCGCCACAGTATTCGGTATCACTTGTTGGGGAAGACGAGCTTCTGGAAGCAGAATGAGATTCGCAAGGCCGTTGATGCGCTGAAAAACTACCCGACTCTTTTGACTGAAGCCGCATGCAATGTAGCACTACCGCATATTGAAGCGAAATATGCAGTGGAAGACCGCACCGACCGGGATAACGATGCGCTCGAAAATCTGGCGGTGTTGCGCATTATCGGTAAGGATTATAAGATGGCGCGCGATTTTGTAGTTTATGCCAACAAGATGATGCACCGTCGCAATGACCCGCGCGGGATAACGATTTCCACGATTCACCAAGCGAAAGGCGGCGAGTGGGACAACGTTTATCTCATTGGCGCGAATGCCAAGATGATTCCACACGTTAAGGGTGACCCGCTTGAAGAGGAGCGGATTTATTTCGTGGCGATTTCTCGCCCGCGCAACTATTTGCGTATTTCGTTTGCAGGAACGCCATCCCCGTATCTGCGGAAGTATCTGACCGAGGAAATTTTGGACAAGCTGACGGCATGCGCGGACGAGGTTCAGCGGTTAGGGGAACAACATGAACTTTTCTCTTGACATGTTTTCAGAAGTTTGGTCTACTAAGTAAGAGTCTGACATATACGCACGTTGTGTGGGGGACTCGGAGCATTCAGACAGGAGCATATTATGAATTTCACCGTTGTACGAAAAAACATACCAATTGATGTTTCTCTGGTCAAATCCAACGAATTTGATGTTCGGGACGAGGCAGGTAAGGACCAATCGGCAATTGACGAATTGGTGGCTCAAGGATTTCTTTCTCAACTTCCAATTCTTACCTCGGATTATGTTCTTCTTGACGGACGAACGGGTTTTGAGGCTGAGAAAGTGTTGGATGGAAAGTTTGGCGAAGACGGCAAGTTAGTGGCACTCGCCACTGTCGTGCGGGTAGACTTCGTTGGATTTGCGTGGGCGTCATTAACCCCTGAACAGAAACAGGAAGCCATTACATGGGCTCTTCAACGAAACTTACCCACCTATGGTTTTTCACGCCCTGCCACTCAAGCGGACGTCCAGCATGTGGCGGTGCAGTTGATGGGGCAGGGGGCAGATAAAGCGAAAACAATAAAACTTCTGGTTTCGGCGGGCGTAAAGATTAGTCGCGCCACGAAGTTAAGTCAACTTGCCGAGAGTGAGATAAACGCTCGGGACACCCGTACCGCTGACACGTACAGTAAACAGCACGATGTCAGCCCAAGCGCGGCAGTATCAGCATTGGTGCGCCAAGGTGTAATTGCTCCTGCCCGTGCCGAAAAAGTGAAAGAAATGGTCAAGAACTACGGGCAAAAAGGAAAGGTAAACCGTCCTCAGAGTACGTCATACGTTCGGACATCGCAAACGGCCCTGACGGATGCGATTGCCGCAGTGAAGCGGTATAATGACGCCAATCTGAAAAAGTTTTTAGACGACAGCCACAAGTACACGGGAAAGTTTGTGGTTGACGTGGCTGATATCCATGTTCGGACGGCGGCGAAGATTCTTGCTCAAGCCGAGCGTGGAGCAGACCGGATTCGGACGGAAGTGAATAAGCGGGTTCCATCCACACACCGCTTTTAGCGTTTGCTGTTGTACATGTTTTAGCCTTTTCAGTTGCAGGGCTCGTCCAACAAGGACACTCGGTCCTCCGAGGGAATATCGGTTTGACTCCGATGCCCCGCTCCAGTTTTACGGGGAGAACTATGTCACTTGAGCAATACACGGAAACAGAACTAGTCTTGCCCGAAAATCTTCCGAAAGACCAGTGGATTGCCGTAGGGGTGCGCCTGCGACTAGACCAAAAATCTATCCAGTGGTGGATTGGCGACTGGATAAACTACGGCGAAAAAGTTTACGGAGAAACGTATAAACTTGCGGCGAGTGCTACCGGGTATGAAGAAAGTTCACTTCAAACTATGGCGTCGGTCTCCAAGCGTGTTGAACCTTTGTTACGTAACAAGGATTTGTCTTGGAATCACCACAAAGAAGTAGCTTCGCTCGACACCCCTGAACAACAGCGATACTGGTTGAACTGCGCCGCCCAGAAACCGCCTCTATCTGTCCGAGAACTCCGAGACATGATTCACCAGAAACCCGAAGCACCTCGGTCAGAAGAAATTTGGCGGTTGCGGGAGTGGATTAAACAAAATTGTCCATCAGTACAGGCGTATGTTCAAAATTCAACGTATGATGTGGTTGAACGCTTGAAGACAGGGGATGTGGATAAATTCGATTTAGAGATTCGTCTAGTATCGGCGGACGATGTTAAAGTAATTTGCGCTCGACTAGCGCAACAGGGGTTCCCCATTGAAGCGTGAATATGACACCGAGCGTAAAGACTACGCTACAAGCACGGCATTAACACTAATACACCCTGACAAAATTCGGGTTCTTACTACTCCATCCAGCGTGATTGCTTTTTATCAGAAAAGAATGTCTAAAGCTGATTGGCGTCCCGCTCCGGGTAGAAAACTAGGATTTCTTGTAGTTCAGGATGACTACCTGCTAGGTCTTTTATTTTTAGCCACGCCTGTTATTCGCATGACGGTGCGGGACGATTACTTGTTCCCTCCAAGTGTTCGGTTCAAGTGGATGATGGAGCATAACGCATCTATTTTTAATATAGGACTCGCAACTCGGGACTTCATGGACCTATCTGTTTGTGTATCCGCGCAGCCTATTGGGTGGCACTGGAACCTTGGAAAATTGATGGCTCTTATAGCGCCCACGCTTGGGGATTTTGTGAACGCTCGATACAGCCAAGATACTTTTCGCGGAGTCATCACCACCTCTGTGTGGGGACGAAGCGTTCAATACAACCGTGTCTATAGATTTTTAGGCTTGTCCAAAGGAAACGGGCGCGAACAATATGATGACGCTGCCGTTGCCCGCATGGTTCAGGAACTACGACAGCGCTGTCCTCACTGCAATGAACGCCGACTCGAAGCCGACGAGTACTATGCAATTCACCCATTAAGTAAAACACGGCGCGCGTATCTTCATGCCCGTGAACTTCGAGATAAATTATCTGTAGGGGCACTCAACAAAGAATACGCCGACTTGTGTCTTGTGCCGGGACAACGATTTGGAGAAGGAACTAATTCAGTCATGAGAAAAATAGCAGCATACCGCCAAATGACAGGGGACAAGTCCATCACCCTTAAACATGGAAAAGCCCGAGGCGTGTACTACCACCCCGCCGTGCCTTCCACTCAACGTGCCGAAGTTATTCAACAGTGGTTTACCCGCTGGGGTTTGCCGAGGTATGAACGGACCAAAAATGAAATACCCCCGTATCAAAACGGGCTGGAAGGGAGACCAGCATGAAACCGCATCTGTACATCAACTCGAAGGGATATCCGGTGAACCGCCATAGCTACTCGGGGAGCGATTCCTTCAATTTCTGCGCGCGCAAGTATTATTTGGAGCGTATTCAAGGTTGGGCTGAAAAAACCGAGCGGTCGTCTAAATTTTTCGGCACCGCGATTGATACCTGTGTTCAATTCTACCATCAGCATCGCATGGACCTGACCGCTACTCTTGCGGAATTCCAACGGCTGTGGGCAGAGCACAAAGACCAGCCGTACCTATATAACAAAACCGACAAAGATTGGGCGACCCTGAACGTGATGGGTCAGCAAATGATTCGTCTCTACGCTATCCGCTACCCGACACTCCCGTGGATTGTGAATAATCCCGAAGACTTTCAGGTTAAAAATAGCTTCGAGGTTTTTCCGGGCACAAAGCTGGCGGGTCTTGAATTCACTTCATACATTGACTGCATTGCGCAACTGAAAAACACGTTTGAACCCCTTATCATTGATTCAAAGACTAGCGGCAAAGACGTACCTGAGTTTACTGTGCTAGACCCACAACTCCGCAGTTACGCGTGGGTGCGTCGGCGTCCCGAAGATGCGGTGACCGCCGTAGCGTTCCTATGGCTTCGTAAATGCGGGCTTGAAGTTTCTAAGGGTGATAACGCAACGCTGCTAGAGGATGCTGGTGGTTTGCATGCGGGTGATGACGTGATTGTGCTGGCGTCAGACGCCTTTGGACTCTGGGTTACGCAGAATCCACAGGTTGTTGATGACATGGACGCGAAATTTAAAGGCAGCGCGAAAGCTACGGTTGCGGCGCGTACCGAATACATTCAGGCTAATGGCATCGGCGTCGCAGAACGTGCAGTCACGAAGCAAAAAGTCCAGTTCAAGATAGCATACATCACGAAAGAGAGCGCCGAAGATATCGGACGCTCAATTAAACAGGACATCATCAACATCGTCAAAGCAACCGAGAATGATTTCTTCCCGATGCAGAGCGGTGTGCGTTTTCCGAATGAGAAGTGCCCAATCTGTCCGATGCGCGGAATTTGCGCCAACCGGCCTGATTTGCGGGATACGCTCCTAGTCCGAAAGCAGTTAGATGAATTTGATTTCGGAAAGGAAAGCGAGTAGAATCTCATCATGAATAATTACGACGCGGTTCCTGAAATCCTGAAGGATTTGCCACAGTGGATTGTCTGGAAGTTGGAGCGGCGCAACGGCAAAGCTACAAAACTTCCGTACGACGCTAAAAAAGCAGGAGTATATGCCAAATCAAACGACGAGACTACGTGGGCAACTTTTGACGTGGCTCTTGACACGGCCTCCAACATCACAAACGACTATGATGGTGTTGGATTCATGCTTCACGGAACCGATTTGGTTGGAATTGACTTCGACGGCGTCCTACATGATGGTTCTCCCGAACCGTTCGTACTCGAAATCCTCCGTCATCTTGGCGACCCGTATAGCGAAATCACTCCATCCGGCAACGGGCTGCGGGCGTTCGTTCAGTGTAAAACTTTGCCGACCGGACAACGCAAATTTAGTGGCAACAAATATGGTGCCGAAATCTATAGCGGGTCTGAGGGCGGGCGATATCTCACAGTAACCGGCAATCAATTTTCCGGTACTGGTGTTCCAAAAATTGAAAATATTGACATCGCCTACTTCATGGTGACGCAGATTCGCAACGCGAAGCTGAAAGCCCTGTGGATGGGTGACACTTCGGAATACAATAATGACCAATCCGCAGCGGACCTAGCTCTCCTCAACATTCTCAAACATCTTTTCAATGGCGACCCACAGAAGATGGAGCGATATTTCAGTGCGTCCGTGTTGGGCCAGCGCGAGAAGTGGACGCAGCGCGAAGATTATCGCAAGCGCACAATCGCTCGCGCGCTCGACGGCGAGACCCAGCCTGAACCTGAACCCGCCGCCACGAAGAAAAAAGCGAATGCACTTCCTGCCGCTGAAATGATTGCGATAACGGGCGATAAAATTGTGCCGAAGAGAGTAAAGTGGCTGTGGCGAGACCGCGTTCCGTTTGGCAAAATCACGCTGTATGCGGGCAATCCTGACAACGGAAAATCATTGGCGGGAATGGACCTTGCCGCGCGCGTTACGACTGGTCGAAGTTTTCCGCTGGGCGATGAAAATAAGTATGAGCCCTTCGATGTTTTGATGCTACTAGGCGAAGATGATTTGGATGATACTGCGGTGCCGCGTCTTATGGCTGCGGGCGCGGACATGAAGCGTATTCATTTTCCCGAAGGCGTCGTGCGACCCAACGACTCGGACTCTGAAGTCAGATTGGACTTGGATTTGCCTGCTCTTGACGCCTACCTCGACAAAAATCCCGCCATCAAGCTAATCGTTATTGACCCTATCACCAACTATCTGGGCGAAGTCCACATGGTGGCGGAGCAGGAGGCTCGCTCGATTCTTATTCCCTTGAAACGGCTCGCCGCGAAGCGGATGATTGCCGTGGTGATGGTGATGCACTTGAATAAAAAATCGGAACAGGACGCAATCTCCCGCGTCGGTGGCGCGATGGCGTTCATCGGTGTAGCGCGATGCTCTTGGATGTTCATTCGAGACTCTAGTACTGGCGAGGGGGAAATCAAAGACAGCTTTTCTATGGCGCGCATCAAAAACAACCTGACCAAAGCGTCGGGTAGTGGCATCGCCTATCACATTGACGTTCATAAAATAGAAATCCCCGGCGAATTGGAACCTGTGTGGGCTCCGTACGCGGTGTGGGATGAGTCTATCAACAAAACCGCTGACGACGTGCTAGACGAACGGCGCGAAAAGTCTGGGGGTGGAAGGCCAAAAGGCACGGATGACGTGCTACAGGAAGCCGTACGCTGGCTGGAAGGGGTTCTGGGCACGGGTGCCAAGGCTGAGAAGTGGATTGCCGACCACGCAAAACACGAAGCGGATATTTCCCCCGCGACTTTGCGGCGCGCGAAGACGCAACTGAAGGTGAAATCGCGGCAGGCAGCAGGCGGTTGGATATGGGAGATGCCAAAAGTGATGGCGGTTGAACCGAAAAGTGATGATGAGTGGGCTCCGCAAGATGAGGATGATATCAATCCCGAGACCACGGAGTTTGAACTTCGATGACCCCCCTGCGAGTAGGAATAATTGAGCAGGTGAGCATGAGGGGGGAAAAGTGATAACGGCATCTAGGGAGAGTTTCATAGTGAGCACCTGTAAGTATATGATATATATATATATATATATATATATATATATTACTATACCACAATCTTGAACCCCTGCTCACCCGCTCAATAACTCACACTCGCGGGGGTACCTACTTTCTTGTTGAGCATCTGGGAGG
>Ga0210394_10000376_pt1 | contig 98844 bp, 91 predicted proteins | sample IncBWC12MmetaG_FD_160121 | JGI IMG/M metagenome (GOLD analysis project Ga0210394, IMG submission 160121) | Forest soil microbial communities from Barre Woods Harvard Forest LTER site, Petersham, Massachusetts, United States - Inc-BW-C-12-M | ecosystem: Environmental > Terrestrial > Soil >...
GGCGCATCCGGGTGCGAGTGGTGCCAGCCGATCAGTTCGATATTCTTTTCGCGCGCGGTTTTCTCGGCGAGTAGCACGTCGCCTGGGGTGACTTCGAAGCGATTACGCGGCGAATCGTCGCGGCGATTGGCGAGCGGCAGGAGCGCGAGCACCTCGCGCGAACTATCGCCGACGCGGCCCAGAATCGCGCCGCAACATTCGTACGGGTAGGTTTCGGCGCCGTGGGCGCGGATCTGGCCGGCGAGTTCTTCGCGGATTTTCAGCAGTGGGGCGCTCATGCGTCACTCCAAAATTGTTCGGTGAGATATTTTTCGCCGGAATCGGGGAATACGGTGACGATCACGGCGCGCTCGCCCGGTGGCAATCTGCGGGCGACGTCCGTGCACGCCCACAGAGCCGCGCCGGAACTGACGCCGGCTAAGACGCCTTCTTGGCGGGCTAGTCGCCGCACGAGTTTGTGAGCATCTTCGGTGCGCACCGCGAGGTCTTCGTCGGCTAACTTGGGATCGTAAATTCGCGGAACGATCGCGGTGGCGAGGTGTTTCAAGCCTTCCAGGCCGTGAAAGCCGGAGTCCGGCTGAAAACTAATGCAGCGGATCGCGGGATTGAATTCTCTCAGCCGGCGCGTGGTGCCTACGAATGTACCGGTGGTTCCGAGTCCCGCGACGAAATGGGTGATTGTGCCATTCGTCTGCTGCCAGATTTCCGGGGCGGTGGTGGTGTAGTGCGCCGCGGGATTCGCGGGATTGCTGTACTGGTCCGGATAAAAATACTTTTCGCGGTCGGATTCGTAGATTTCGCGCACACGGCGAATGGCGCCGTCGCTGCCTTCGTCGCCAGGCGTATAGACGATGTCCACGCCGTAAGCCGCCAGAATGCTTTTGCGCTCGGGCGAGGCGCTCGTGGGAAGGCAAAGTTTCACGCGATAGCCGAGCGCCGCGCCGATCATGGCGTAGGCGATGCCGGTGTTGCCGCTGGTCGCGTCGAGGATTATTTTGCCGGGGCGCAGGTCGCCCGAGCGTTCGCCGGCGCGGATCATGGAGTAGCCCGCGCGGTCCTTCACCGAGCCGCCGGGATTGAACCATTCTGCTTTGGCGTAAAATTCTACGTTGGGGAATCCGGTGACGATGCGTTCCAGGCGCAGCAGCGGAGTGTTGCCGATGCGGTCGAGTAGCCGCACGCCCAGTTTGGCGGCGTTGGCCGGGTCGTGCGGGGCGACGGACGGTTTGTTGGCTGTGTTCACGGTACTTGGATCCTATTTCTATATGAGGCTCGGGCGCGTAGTTCGATGCGATTCGCGACGAGATGCTGCGAGCCTGCGCTTTAGATGCTGCGAGAAACGCCTTATATTCAGGTATCTGCAACGAGTCTAGCAGAATGCCGGTGCGGTTCAGATTGGAACCGGGCGAGCAATATTCCCACAGGTTTGCGGCGGCGACAAATTTCCTGAGGCGAGAGTCTGGCGCGAGCAATTTTTGTCTTTACAGGCAGGCGGACGAGTCCCTATTCTGGAGTGGCCATGTGGTACGTGAACAAACTATTCGATCAGCCAACTGTGGAATCGATTTCCGCGAAGGGCTTCCTGGTGCGCAATTCCGGCGGCGTGGTGCGCATCGAGAAATATAATTGCGGAGCGGAACTGCGCAAGACGCCGGAAGGCGTGTTCTCGATGACCGAGATTCCTTGCATCATGATGCAGGGGCAGTTTACGGCGCTGTGGGATGCGGGATATCAGAAATTTCTGATCGGGCATGAAGGCAAGAAATTTCCGGTGCAAGTGCACCAGCTCGGTGATTTGCGGCGCTTCAATGAAGAATTGCGCACCGCACTGGGTGTGCCCACGTATTACAACGAAGCGCTGGGTTCAACCTGTGCCTTCAGCGTGTATGACCGGGTGAAGGGGCGACCTGGCGATGTGCCGGATGAGAGTGTTGGGGCGCACGAAGAGACGGAGCACTAAGCCATCCTCGAATTTGTTTCCGCTGAGAAAGCAGATCCCTCGCTCCGCTCGGGATGACACTTTCGGTAAAATTCCACGGAATATGACCTGCCAGGTTCGCCAGCGATTTCAAACTAGTCAAATTCTTACGTTTTCGAGGTGACGGCGGAGGCGCGCGGCATCCACGCGATGTTGTGTGAAGAATTGCGCGCCGATGAAGATTACCGGAACGTCGTTGGTGTAGCGCGCGAGGAGGATTGGGTCGTCATCAATGTCCACTTCTTGCAGGCGGGCGCCGAACGCGGCTAGGACAGGGGCCATCGCGGACTTGGCTTCTTCGCAAAGGTGGCAGCCTTCGCGCATGTACATGGTGACTTCGCGCGGAGCGGCAAGCGCTAAGCGGCCTTCTTCGGTGCGGCGGTAAAAATCAGCGCCGGCATCCGGGCTGAGCAGGCCTTGCTTGACGAGATCCGTTACCGTGTCCAGCACAGCTTCGCGTTCGCCGGGAATGTTGCCTCCGACGAATTCGAAGAGGGTGTGCAGGTCTAGCGAGGGGCGCTCGAGTTGGTCGAAGGTGGAGAGAATGCGCTGCGCCGTGGTTTGCACGGAATCCCTTGCGTCCGCCTGAACACTGCGTCGGACAACCGCAAAGGCGGAACTTCAGCGGCTAAAGCCGTCCGAACTTGCAGATTTTATGTCGTGGCTAAAGCCACGACATACAAAGATACGCCCGACGGCACTCGCAGTCCGAATGACTCAATCCTGATCCGGTTGCTACGGCTTGATCGTGTAGAACTGCTGAAACGGGCCGATGGACGGGAAAAACGCGCGCGAGCGATAGAGTTCGGCGATTTGCCGGATATGGCCGAGATCATGGAACGCCCACTCGTTCATGAGTTGGCCGACGGTGATCGGTCCGATTTTGGCGTGCTGGCCGCCGCGCACGAGAACACCCGGCGGCACGTAACGCAGCGCGGAAAGGCTGCGGTCGCGTTCGTGGCAGAATTTTTTCAGGTTCTCGCGGGCTTTGGAGTTGGAGTAACGGCCGGCGGCGTAGGCGGCGTTTTGATCGTAGGCATCGAGCTGCGGATTATTTTTTTCGAGCATCAGCTGAATGCGGGCGCGGAAGCCGACGACTTCCACGTCCGCCAGATGCGCCAATACTTCGCTGATGGACCAGCGGTCGGGGGCGGGCTTCCAGTGCAGCTGCTCGTCGCTGGCGGCCCAGACGATTTTTTCGATGATGATCGGAGTTTGCTCCAGGACGGCTAGACCCGGTAGTGCCTCTGGGCTTGGAGTGGCGGCCATGAAATCCTCCCTAAAGCGGCGCAGAAATTCTTTTATACAGGAATGCGCGGAGGTTGTCGAAGGGCTGGCAGTGCGCGTCGCGTTTTGATCTGGCGTTGGGCAGGGTTAGGGCTCGCGGACCATGCGCTGCGAGAACGGGTCGCGCCGCGCAGGACTCGCCGAAGCAAGCTTCGGCGAACAGACAGCGGCGGCAAGCCGCCGCACTCCAAAATGGGCTAGGCGACGTAGAGAGTTGAGATGAGCGCTTGCGCTGAGACGCGCACTCGCTGTGATTGGACCGCGGCTGCGGTGCAAATCAGGACGCTATGCTTGTGCGGGGCGGTGGCTCGTGGTACACCGAAGAATGGGGATACGGCGCGAGACGTGCGCTGAATGAGGCGCGGCGGCAGACGAGGTGCAGCGGCATGGCGCAGGTTCTGGCTCTTGTGGACGATTTATTTTTTCAGGCAAAGATTCTGGAGACGGCGAAGCATTTGGGAATCGCGGTGCGCACCAGCGCCACGAGCGACGCATTGCTTGCCGAGCTTGCGAAGGAAATACCAAAGCTGGTGATTGTGGATCTGAACGCACGGGGCGCGCCTCTGCAGGCGATTGAACGCGTGCGCGCGGGGGCGCCCGATCTGCCGCTGATCGCATTTCTTTCGCACGTGCAGACGGATTTGGCGCAGCGCGCGCGGACGGCAGGTTGCACGCAGGTGCTGCCACGTTCGCAATTCACGCACGACCTTGCAACCATACTCGCTCAGGCTAAGTCTTAGCCCTGATGATGAATCGACGCTTCCGCTCGAGATTCGGTAGTATTGGCACGCTGGCCGCTGCGCTGCTGGTCTTCCTGGCCGGGACCGGTGCCGCGACGCGGGCGCAAGAGTCCGGCGACGCGGCAGACCCTGCTGCTGCGCTGGCCGACACGCTGGTGGCGGCCTGCCGCGCGAACGAGGCTGATTTTGCGACTCACTTGACGAGCGCAAACGCCGCGGCATTTCGCGCGCTCCCCGCGACGCAGCGCAGCGAATTGATGAAGCGGCTTTCGCTTTCCGATGAGCCGGGCAAGCCGCTGCTTTCCTCTGACAATGAAAAGCACATTGTGCTGCGCTGCCGGGCCGCCAATAACACCGTGGAATACAGGTTTGGCTCGACGCGCGTGCAGGAAAATTTGGCGTTCATTCCAGTGGCGGTGGTAAACAGCGAACAGGCGGAGTTCGGCATGGTGCGCGACGGTGGCAGTTGGCGCCTGTTGTCGCTGGGATTAGTGCTGTTCGACGTGCCGCAGCTGGCGAAGCAGTGGGCGGCGGCGGATCTGGCGGCGCGTGAGGATGCGGCGATTGCCGATCTGCGCTCGTTGGCGGAGGCGATGCGACGTTACCAGCGCGCGTTCGGAAAACTGCCGGAATCGCTGGCGCAGTTGGGCCCGGCGCCAAAAGACCAGATTTCGCCGGACCAAGCGGCGCTGGTGCCAGCGGACATGGCCTTGGGAAGGCAGGGCGGCTATATTTTCCGCTACCGAATTTCTCCGGACGCGAATGGGAACGACAACGATTTTGAGCTGGCGGCCACGCCTGAAGCCTACGGAAGACCCTGCAAGCGGTCATTCTTCATGGACATCGCGGGAAAAGTTCACGGCGACGACAAGCGCGGGAAGGTGGCGACGGTTGACGATCCGCTGATCCCCGGCGAAAAGGCCGCGGACGAAAAGTGAACGTGACATTGCGCGGCCTCAGGTATAATGCCTGCCAGTTTCTGCAGTATCCGGCGCGGTTGCAGAGCAGTCTCGCGCGGAAACGCGAAAAGGAATGCGGATGTCACAGTCGAAAGTTTTAGCCGACCGCATATATTCCGGCGAAGGCATCGCGGCCGATGCGCTGCGCGTCGCCGCGGCAAACATTTTGCTGGTGCTGTGCGCGCATATCGCTATTCCTCTGCCTTGGACGCCCGTGCCGATCACTGGCCAGACGTTTGGCGTGCTGCTGGCGGCGGTGTTGCTGGGCGCGCGGCGCGGCGCGATCGCTTTAATTTTGTATCTGCGTGAGGGCGCGGCTGGATTGCCTGTGTTTCAACCGTTGGGATTGCCGGGATTGGCGCGATTTGCGGGGCCGACGGCGGGGTTTCTATTCTCGTATCCGGCTGCTGCGTTTGTGACCGGCTGGCTGGTGGAGCGTGGCGCGAGGATTGGCGACTCCTCGCGCGGAGGCGGCTCGCGGCTTGCGACCTTGCCATTGATTGGCGCACTGCTTTCGGGCGAAGCGATAATTTTCGTGTGCGGCTGCGCATGGCTCGCGCTGTTCCTGGGAATGGGTTGGAGCGCGGCGCTGCTTCAAGGCGCGCTGCCCTTCCTTCCCGGCGAAATCTTGAAAATGGCACTGATCGTAGCTGCGGCCGGCGGATTGCAACTGGCTCGGCGAGAAGCGTAGGCAAACCGCGTAAGCAGGCGGGCCCCAGTCCTGGCGTAAACGTTTTGTAATTTCGTTTTTCGGGATTCATATCATGCCCACCCAGACCGTGCCGCAGAAGCAAAGCCCCGAAGACGCACTGCGCTCCGCGAACACAAAATTCTACGCCGCGTTCGAATCGCTGGACCTGACGGAAATGGAAGCAGTGTGGTCGCATGACGACGGCGTGACCTGCGTGCATCCGGGCTGGGATTTGCTGCTGGGGTGGGACGAAGTGCGCGAGCGTTGGGCGCGGCTTTTTGCCCACGCCAAGAGGGTGCGCATCGCATTGAGCGGCGTATGGGTGCGCGTGGAAGGCGAGGTCGGCTGGGTTTCCTGCACGCAGCACGTCACCACGGCATTTGCGGATGGTTTCGACGATGCGATGGTGCAAACAACGAATGTTTTTTTACACCGTGACGAGCAGTGGCTTCTCGTGGCGCATCATGCTTCACCTCTGCCGTCTTCTCCGCGTTCGCCGGTGCAGTAGGCGCGGCGGCGATTCCGGACAATCGGCGAGAGATTTGCAAATCCAGCCCGGCTTATAATGGATTGGCGTGTTTATACGAGAGGAATGAAGCATGAAAATTAGTTTGCTCGCACTGATCCTGCTCTTGCTGCTGCCGGGCGGGGTTTTGTCCAGCGCCGCTGCGCAGGAAGCCGCAAAAGATTCGCCCTCCGCCGTTGCCGCGAAACAAATCATTCAGGAATTGGTGGCCGGACAATTCGAAAAAGTGGAAGCGCTGTACGATGCGCGCATGGCGGAGGCGTTGCCGCCCGGAAAACTCGCGGACGGTTGGCGAGACCTGAACAAGCAGGCGGGCGCGTTTCAGGAAATTACCGGCACGGAGACGTCACAGGCGCAGGGACTCGAAGTGGTGAAGATGGAGTGCAAATTTGAGAACTCCGCCTTGGACGCGACGGTGGTTTTCAATCCCGACGGAAAACTTGGGGGGTTGAGTTTCCGTCCGCACCTGGCGCCGCCGGCACCGTGGAGTTCACCGGCGTACGCCAAGCAGAGTTTGTTCAGCGAGCAGCCGCTAACTTTGACGAACGGAAAATTCGAATTGCCCGGCACTCTCACGGTGCCAACTGGCGACGGGCCGTTCCCAGCCGTCGTGCTGATACAGGGTTCCGGGCCGGAAGATCAGGACGAAACGCTCGGCCCGAACAAACCGTTCAAGGATTTGGCGTGGGGACTCGGGAGCCGCGGCATTGTGGTGTTCCGTTACACCAAGCGCACGCAGAAGTATGGCGCGCAGAGCAGCGACGATCCGGAACGATTGACGGTGGAGGAAGAGACGATCAGCGACGCGCGGGCGGCGGTGGCGCTGCTGGCGAAGCAGCCGAAGGTTAATCCCAAACAAGTCTTTCTGTTGGGCCACAGCCTGGGCGCGTTCCTGGCGCCGCGCATCGCCACGGGCGACCCGGAAATTGCGGGAATCGTGATGCTGGCGGCGAACGCGCGCCCCCTGGAAAAAGTGGTGCTGGAGCAGATTCATTATCTGGCGGCGATGAGTGGCAAGCCGACGGGAGCTGAACAAAAACGCATCGCCGCGGCCGAAGACGGCGCAAAACAAATCGAAAAACCCGACTTGAAACCGGACGACAAGATCGACTTCCTCGGCGCGACGATGTACGGCGCCTATTGGCTTGACCTGCGCGGCTACGATCCGTTGAAGACAGCGGCCAAACTGAAAATTCCGATTTTCATCGTGCAGGGCGCAAGGGATTATCAGGTGACACCTTCGAATTTCCAGGCTTGGTCGGATGCGCTGTCGAATAACAGGAACGTGACACTGCGAACCTATCCAGATCTGGATCATCTTTTCATGCATGGAACCGGCGCGTCGAAGCCGTCGGACTATGCGCGGCCGGATCACGTGTCGGCAGAAGTGGTGGAGAGCATCGCGACGTGGATTTTGCCGAGCGAAAAGCCGGGGACCCTCGCTAAGCCTCACTGAGCAGCATCTCGATTCGGCGACCCAACGAGAACGGAAAGCGAAGCTGTGAGGCGCGGGGATTCGGGCTAGGCCCTCCCTCCAGCGCGACACGCAAACGAACCCACGCCGCCTATACCTTCGGCCGCGGCGTATGGTATTCTTGCTTTGCATATTCGGCGCTCTGGCCGGAAGACGCGCACACCTTGGTTTCTTTCACTGCGACGAGTGACACGGCTAGCGCATCATAGTCTTCACAGCTCAGCCAAGGTGAGTGACGATTTCCCGCAAGAGCCAGGACGGACCCAGCATGTCCACACCAGCTGTTTCACCGAAAGTAGCAGAGATTCGCCTGGCACATTCGCCGGACAGCGACGACGCGTTCATGTTCTACGCGCTGGCGACGGGGAAAGTCCGTCTGCCGGGCGTGAAGTTCGAGCACATTTTGTCGGACATCGAGTCGCTGAACCAGGCGGCGAAAAAAGAAGCGTATGACGTGACGGCGATCAGTTTTTATGCCTATCCGTTTGTGGCGGATAAATATGTTTTGATGGATTGCGGCGCGAGCTTCGGCGAAGGATACGGGCCGATCGTCGTATCCGGGCATCCGATCAAGAAAAATGAATTGGCCGGGCGCAAAATCGCAATTCCGGGGATGCTGACGACTTCTTATCTGGCACTGAAACTTTTTGAGCCCAACGTCGCGACGGTGACGATGCCCTTCGACAAGATTCTGGATGCGGTGCAGAACAAGGAAGTGGAAGCTGGGCTGCTGATTCACGAAGGGCAATTGCTTTTCTCGCAGATGGGGCTGCATCGCGTGGTGGATCTGGGCCAATGGTGGCAGGAACAAACCGGATTGCCGCTGCCGCTGGGCGCGAATGCCATTCGCCGGAAGCTGGGCGAGGATTTGGGGCGGCAAGTATCACGCGTGATTCGCGAGAGCGTTTTGTACGCGCTGGATCATCGCGAGGCGGCGCTGAATTACGCGCTGCAATTTGCGCGCGATATGGACCCGACCTTGGCCGACAAATTCGTGGGAATGTATGTCAACCGCTGGACGCTGGATTACGGCGAAGAAGGACGCCGGGCCGTGCGCGAATTGCTGGCGCGCGGCGCCGCGGCGGGTCTGCTTCCCGGCAACGTGCCGGTGGAATTTCTGAGCAGCACGGTGAGCGAAACGCCTTCACGAACCGCCTAACGCCGAAAAACTCGAACTGCAGCGCGGGTAACTGCCATTGCGCTTCAGGCGCGCGGAGAAATGCTCGCGCCCTTCCTGCCAGCCAGCTTCAGGTAAAATTATCGAACCCATGAGCAAACTGATCCAACAGGGCCTGGCCCTTCGCGAATTGCTCCGTGAACGCATCCTGATACTGGATGGCGCGATGGGGACTATGCTGCAACAGGCCAATCTGACGGCCGAGGATTTCGGCGGCCCGGATCTGGAAGGCTGCAACGAGAACCTAGTGTTGAGCCGGCCGGACGTAGTGTTGGAAATCCACTGCAAATATCTGCATGCGGGCTCGGACATCATCGAGACGAATTCATTTGGCAGCACGCCAGTGGTGCTGGCGGAATACGGATTGGGCGAGGAAGCTCGCCGCATAAGCCGCGTGGCCGCGGAACTGGCGCGCAAAGCCGCGGATCGATTTTCCAGGCCGGGCAAGCCGCGGTTTGTGGCGGGATCCATGGGTCCCACGACGCGAGCGATCAGCGTGACCGGCGGAATCACGTTCGAGCAGCTGCGCAATAATTATTACGAGCAAGCCAGCGGACTGATGGAAGGCGGTGCGGACATGCTGCTGCTGGAAACCTGCCAGGACACGCGCAACATCAAGGCCGGTTTGCTGGCGATTCAGGAATTGGCGCGCGAGTTGGGCGCGCCGATTCCGCTGATGGTTTCGGTGACGATCGAAGCGATGGGCACGATGCTGGCAGGTCAAGGCATCGAGGCGTTGTGGGCTTCGCTGGATCACGTGGATTTAATCTCGCTCGGATTGAATTGCGCCACCGGCCCGGAATTTATGACGGACCACCTGCGCACTCTGCAAGGTCTCACGAATCGCGCAGTTTCCTGCTACCCGAACGCGGGGCTGCCCAACGAGGAGGGCTTGTACCAGGAGACGCCGACCTCGCTGACGGACCAGCTGGAGAGATTTATAGATCGCGGGTGGCTGAATATTGTGGGCGGATGCTGCGGGACTACCGAGAAGCACATTCGCGCGATCGCGCAGATGGCCGAGGGGAAAAAGCCGCGGCGGACGCCGGAAGCCAATCACCGGGCCGTGTATTCCGGGATTGAGATCATCGAAGCGGAAGAGAGCACGCGTCCGTTGATTGTGGGCGAACGCACCAACGTGATTGGTTCCCGACTGTTCAAGAATTTGGTGGCCGCCGAACAGTGGGAAGAGGCTACGGAAATTGCGCGACGACAGGTGAAGAGCGGCGCACACATTGTGGACGTCTGCCTGCAGAGCACGGATCGCGAGGAACTGAACGATATTCCACCGTTCTACGAGCAGCTAATCCGCAAGATCAAAGCGCCGATCATGATTGACACCACGGATGCGCGCGGCGTGGAGCTAGCGCTCACTTATTGCCAGGGCAAAAGCATCATCAATTCGATCAACCTCGAAGATGGCGAAGAAAAATTCGAAAAGATATGCCCGCTGGCGCGCACGTACGGCGCGGCGCTGATCGTGGGCTGCATTGACGAGGATCCGGCGCAAGCGCAGGCGTTCACGCGTGAACGCAAGCTAGAAATCGCGGGACGTTCGCACAAATTGCTCACCGAAAAATTCGGCATCCACGCCGAGAATATTATTTTCGATCCGCTGGTATTTCCATGCGCCACGGGCGATGAGAATTATATCGGCGGGGCGGTGGAAACCATCGAAGGCATACGGCTGGTGAAGCAGCACATTCCTTATGTGCGCACGGTGCTGGGAATTTCAAACGTGTCGTTCGGGCTGCCGGTGGGCGCGCGTGAAGTGGTGAACTCGGTCTTTCTGTATCACTGTACGAAGGCGGGGCTGGACCTGGCGATCGTGAACGCGGAGCGTATCGAGCGCTTCGGATCCATTCCCGACCGCGAGCGGAAGCTGGCCGAGGACTTGCTTTTCAACAAGCCGCCGACGGAAATTCCCGACGGCGTGCCCGACGCCGCACTGCTCCACGGCGCGCCTAGCGATTGGCGCGAGCAATCGCGCGAACAGAAGGCTGCCATCAATCAGTTTCACATCGCCGCAATCGCCGAGCATTTTCGCGGCACGGGAGCGCGCAAGAAAGAGCGCGCGGCGGACTTGCCGCTGGACGAGCGGCTGGCGAATTACATTATCGAAGGCTCGAAAGATGGGCTGGTTGACGATCTCAATCGCAAGCTGGCGGAAAAAGTTGCTCCGCTTGACGTGATCAACGGCCCGCTGATGGCCGGGATGGGCGAAGTGGGCCGCCTCTTCAACAACAACGAGCTGATCGTTGCCGAAGTGTTGCAATCCGCCGAAGCCATGAAGGCTGCCGTGGGCCATCTGGAACAATTCATGGAGAAGGCGGACACGGAAAAGCGCGCGAAAGTGATGCTGGCCACAGTGAAGGGCGACGTCCACGACATCGGGAAAAATCTGGTCGAGATTATTTTGAAAAATAACGGCTACGACGTGATCAACCTAGGAATCAAGGTCCCGCCCGAGGAGCTGATCCGCGCGCATCGCGAACACAAGCCGGACGCCATCGGACTTTCGGGACTGCTGGTGAAAAGCGCACAGCAGATGGTGATTACCGCGAGCGACTTGCGCGAAGCCGGAATCACTGTGCCGTTGCTCGTGGGCGGCGCGGCGCTCTCCGATAAATTTACGCGCTTGAAAATTGCGCCGCAATACAGCCAGGCGGTTTGCTACGCGAAGGACGCGATGACCGGCTTGCGTCTGATGAATGAACTGAGCGACCCGGTTCGACGGGACAACGTCCTGCAGCAGCACACGCACGTGGGGACTGCTGTGCTGGACGAACCAGCACCCGTCGCGCAGGAACCTGCAGGGGAGGAGCGCTCGCCGCGCATTCGCATTGATTTGGCGATTCCTCCGGTCGCCTACGTCGACCGGAAGGTGCGCGACGTTCCGGATTTGCACGAGGTCTGGAGCTACATCAATCCGTTCATGCTCTTCGGGCGGCATCTGGGCTTTCGCGGGAATTTCGAGAAAGCGCTGGCGGAACACGATGTGCGCGCGATCGAATTGAACCAGAACATGGAGGAAGTAAAGCAACAGGCGACCGAATTCATGAAAATCGGCGCCGTGTGGCAATTCTTCGAAGCCGAGGGGCGCGGAAATTCCATCGCGCTATTTGCGCCGGGAGAAAACGCGCCGGCCCATACTTTTCATTTTCAGCGGCAGCGGGTGGGCGACAAGCTTTGCCTAAGCGACTATGTGCTGCCGCCGCAAAATGGCGCGCGCGACCATGTGGCGTTGTTCGTGGTTACCGCGGGCGCGCGCATCCGCGAAAAATCGGAAGAAGCCAAAGCGGCTGGACGCTATCTCTACTCGCACGGTCTGCAGGCTCTGGCGATCGAGACCGCGGAAGCTTGCGCCGAATGGCTGCATCGCCGCATCCGCGAGGATTGGGGCTTCCCCGATTCGCCGGCGATGACCATGCCGGAGCGTTTCACGTCGCGTTATCGCGGCAAGCGCTACAGCTTTGGTTACCCGGCGTGCCCGAATCTCGAGGATCAAGCCGGCATCTGGTTGCTGTTGCGGCCGGAGGCGATTGGCGTGCATTTGACGGAAGGAATGATGATGGATCCCGAGGCCAGCGTGAGCGCGTTGGTGTTCCACCATCCCGATTGCACGTATTTTTCAGTCGGGGAATGACCCGCCAACTTTGCGGCCGACTTTCCGCACTGCCCTTGACGCTTCTCCGTGTTTCGACTAAGTTTCTTCCAGTTTAGCGCGTTGATTCCGAGGGTGTTTCTATGAGCGGCATCTCCCCAGGTCTGTATCTTTCGAGCACGGGAAGCTATCCACGCGTGGGAGATGCTCCGGAGCTGCAACTTTTGCAGCGCATCATCGCGGCGCTGGACCGCGGCGAGCGAACTACCGCCGACGTGCTCGACGCGCAGAACACCGTAACGCGCGGCGCCATCGCCGACCAAGTGAAGGCCGGGCTCGACATCGTGACCGACGGGCAAATCCGCTGGAACGACCCGATTTCGTACCTGGCCGCAAAACTGGACAACATTGAACTGCAGGGCTTAGTTCCGTTTTTCGATACGGAAAAATTTTGCAGGCAGCCGCTGTTCACGGGAATGCCGCTACGGCGCGGCAATCTGGTCGTCGCGGAATACAGCTTCGCGCGCAATGCTCTGGGACACTTGCCTACGCCGGCGAACAAGGCCGGAAAACTGGCCATCAAGCCGGTCTTGACCGGGCCGTACACACTCGCGAAATTTTCGCTCTCCGGACGCACCGATAATGGCGGCGCCGGCACGCCTGCGACGCTGGAAGCTCGCGCCATCGCGTACGGCGAGATATTGGCGCCCGAGATCGAAGCGCTTTCGCAGTGCGGCGCGGAAATGATTCAGATTGACGAGCCGGCCATCCTGCGCAATCCCGGCGAGTGGGCCATTTTCGAGTGCGCACTCCAGCCGTTGCTGCAGGCGCGGGACAAAGCGAAGAAAACCAATCGCAAACTGGAGCTGGCGCTGTATGTATATTTCGACGACTGCGCGCCGTTGTACGAAAAACTGCTGGAGCTGTCGGTAGATATCCTCGGCGTTGATTTTGTTTCCAGCCCCAAGCTGGACGACATGGTCATGGCCCTCGGCTCGCCGAAACCACTCGCGTTCGGCTTGGTGGATGGCCGCAACAAACAGATGGAGCAGGCGGCTGATCTTGCGCGTCAGCTGCAACGCTTGTTCCCGCGAATTCAAGGAGACAGAGCTTACCTGGGGCCCTCTTGCGGCTTGGAATACTTGACCAGCGAAGCGGCGCGCGCGAAATTCGCGTTGCTCCCAAGGATACTCGCGGAATTGAACGGCTGAAGCACGGTTGGGTTCACGAATGGAAAGCCGCATCAGGAACACGAGTGGCGGCGGCACACGGTTCCCGAAATGGAACTGCCCCGCCAGATTAACTTACGCTAGGACCACAACGTTAGGCGCGATTCGCAGTTCGCTAAGGGGTTCAGGCGCGTTCCTCACGTGAAGAAACACTTCCGTTTGGTACCTCAAGAAACGTTGCCGCTTTGGAAACCCTGTTTCTGACACCGGTCGTTGGTGCTAGTATCCGGACAATGCCCAGCGAAATCGCGGAACGCGCAGAGGCGCGGTCGACGGAGCCTGGTTCGTTACCGGAAGTGCTCTCTTCCGCGGAGCGAGCGGCTGGCGCGAAGATACTGCACGGGCCCGACCCTTCGGTTCACATGCTGGGCTTGCCGCTATCGCATCCGCATCTCGGGCGATGGGTGGCACTGGCGATCCTGGCGGGCGCAATCGTGGCATTGACGTTGGTGGGAATCTTGGCACGCTAGCGCACGATTCGATTCGAATGCGCCGAGTTCTCTCGTCCCGAATCATCGAAAGCTGAATACCGGCGACTTTCCCCGACACTTTTCGCGCACGCCTTCTCTTGCCGTGCGCTTTTCCTCGGTGCTAGCATCGTGGCCGTGCCTCACGAATTCAGCGACGATCCACGCGAGCCGGCCAAGGCGCTTGCTGCGGATCGAGCTGAACGCCAACCCGTCGAAGATACCGGAGAGGATTCGCTGGACTTTGCGGAGCCCGCAGAACCGCCGCGCGGGCTGATGCGCAAGCGTCCGCACGTCGCGGTGTGGATTCTGGCGGCGTTGTTGCTAGGCGGATTAATCGCTCTGATACTCGTGGGAATTGCTGCCGATTGACACTGACTTCCCTGCGCTCCTGCACCGCCTCCGGCATGCGCTTACGTGCTATTGACGGAATTGCTTTTTCCATTGACCATAGTGTTCCGCCTCCGAGGGCCGAATGCAGCGCATCCTATCCACTTACCGGTTTGCAAACCAACCGCTTGGCGCGGCTCTGCTGGCGGAAATCGCGCAGGCCGGATTTTCGGCGGTGGAAATTTTCTGCGCCTCGCAGCATTTCAGTTATCGCGAGCCGCAACGAGTGCGCGAGATCGGGGATGCGCTGGACGAATATCGCCTGGGACTGCATTCGATTCATTCGCCGACCGACCGCGACCACTCGCCCGGCCGCGAGAGCGGCGTGGTGATTTCCATTTCCGACCCAGAGCGCATCCGCCGCTTGGATGCGGTGGACGAGATTAAGCGCGTACTGGACATCGCGGAGCAAGTTCCATTCCAGTATCTGATCCAACATATCGGGCATGGCAGGCAGGCGACGGATCCGCGCAAACTAGACGCGGCCTTCACTTCGCTGGAGAGTCTCTCCATGTTTGCGAAGGCGCGCGGCGTGACGATTGCGCTGGAAAACACGCCGGACGAGCTTGGCGCCCCGGCTTCGCTGCAGCATTTCATCACCGATACTCATTTGCATGATTTGAAGCTGTGTTTCGACATCGGCCACGCACACATCGAAGAGGGAGCGCAGGCCAGCTTTGACGCGATGCGCGAGCGCGTCGTGACCACACACATTCACGACAACCACGGCGACAAGGACGAGCATCTGCTGCCCTTCGAAGGGACGATTGATTGGGATGCGGTACTTGCGGGGTTCGCAGCCGCGCCGGTGGCGCTACCTCTTGTTTTCGAAATCAAGGCACACGCGGGCGCGACGGCGCCGCCGCTTGAAAAGATTCGCGAGGTCTGCGACAGGCTGGAAGAAAAATTCGAGGCTCAGAAGTAGGGCGCGGGGCAGATGCAGCGGTACATGCCAAAATAGTTCGCGGCCAATAATCCAACGGAAAAATTACATGACCCAGGAAGCGCAGGCAGCGGTTCCAATTATCAGTATCGAGCGAGCGGGCGCGCACGCTGGCGGCACCGTCACCATTCGTGGCTGGCTGTACAATCTGCGCGAGTCGGGAAAACTGTTGTTCCCGATTTTCCGAGACGGCACAGGCATCATGCAGGGAGTGGTCTCGCAGAAGGAGCGTCCCGAAGTTTTCGGCGCGCTCAAGGGGCTGCCACAGGAATCCAGCGTGATCGCGACGGGCGCGATTCGCGCCGAACCACGAGCGCCGGGCGGATTCGAAATGGGCGTGAGCGCAATTGAAGTGGTGCAGCGCGTGGCAGATAGGGAGCCGTATCCGATTCAGTTGAAGGAGCATGGCGTTGATTTTCTGCTCGATCGGCGGCATCTGTGGATTCGCACGCCGCGGCAGGCGGCGATTCTGCGCATCCGCGCGGAGGCCGAGCGTGCGGCGCGGAATTACATGGACGCGCAAGGTTACACGCTGACGGATGCGCCGATTTTCACGCCCGCAGCCTGCGAAGGCACTACCACTCTATTTGAAGTGAATTACATTGACGATCAGAAGGCTTACTTAACGCAGTCCGGGCAGCTTTACGTCGAAGCGCTGGCGGCTGCGCTGGGCAAGGTCTATACGTTCGGTCCCACGTTTCGCGCGGAAAAATCGAAGACCCGGCGCCACCTGACGGAATTTTGGATGCTTGAGCCGGAGGCCGCCTACGCGCATCTCGAGGACATGATCCAGCTCGCGGAGGGGCTGGTGAGCGCTGTAGTGCAGTCAGTGGCGAAAAATCGCACGCGGGAGCTGGGGATGATCGAGCGGGACGTGGCGTCCTTGCAGAAAATCACGCCGCCTTTTCCTCGCATCACCTACGACGACGCCATCAAAGTGCTGCAGAAGGCCGGGAACCCCGCAAAGTGGGGCGATGATTTCGGTGGCGACGAGGAAACGATTATTTCCAAGGAATTCGACCGGCCGGTGGTGATTCACCGTTATCCAGCCGCGATGAAGGCTTTCTACATGGCGACGGATGCGGCGCGGCCGGAACTTTCGCTCAGTTTCGACATGATCGCGCCCGAAGGCTACGGCGAAATTATCGGCGGCGGCGAGCGCCTGGCCGATTACGACACGCTGCTGCGGCGCCTTCGTGAGCACAATCTGCCCGAGGAATCGTTCCAGTGGTACCTGGATTTGCGGCGCTATGGCAGCGTGCCACATGCCGGTTTCGGCTTGGGCCTGGAGCGCACCGTCGCGTGGATATGCGGAACCGAGCACATTCGCGAGGTGATCCCCTTCCCACGGATGCTCTATCGAGTTTATCCTTAAGGTTCCCTCCCCCGTATTGGGGTCGCGAAAACAAAAACTATGGCTGACAAAATTCGCATTATCGGTGTGCCGATGGACCTGGGCGCGAGCCGCCGCGGCGTGGATATGGGCCCTTCCGCATTGCGCGTGGCGGGGTTGCAGGCGCGGCTGAAACAACTCGGGCGGCAAGTGGAAGATATCGGCAACGTGCAGGTGCCGCAGCCCGAAGAGCAACCCTACGGCGAGAAGCGTGCGCGTTATCTGGATGAAATTTCGCAGGCGTGCAAGGGCTTGGCGGACGCGGTGAAAAAAACTTTGGATGAGGACATGATTCCGCTGGTTCTCGGTGGCGATCATTCGATTGCGGTGGGCACAACCGCGGGCGCCGCGGCGCACTTCAACAAGGAATCGAAACGAGTGGGCGTGATTTGGTTGGACGCGCACGGCGATATGAATACGCCGGATTCTTCGCCTTCGGGCAACGTGCACGGCATGCCGCTCGCGTCCATCATGGGTTTTGGCCCGCCGGAATTGACTGATCTGGCCGGCATCAAGCCGATGGTGGAACCGCGGAACGTGGTGTTGGTGGGGATTCGCGATCTGGACGCGAAAGAGCGGCGGCTGGTGAAAGATTCCGGCGTGCATATTTTCACGATGCGCGATATAGACGAGCGCGGCATGCGCGAGGTGATGTCTGAAGCGCTGCGATTTGCGGGCGACGACACCGCCGGAATCGTCGTGAGCCTGGATATGGACTTCGTGGATCCCAGCGACGCGCCGGGAGTGGGCACGCCTGTGCGCGGAGGGGTGACGTATCGCGAAGCGCATCTGGCGCTGGAAATGATCGCGGACAGCAAGCAGATGGTTTCGTTCGAGGTGGTGGAAGTAAATCCCGTGATTGATTTGCACAACACTACGGCGACGCTGGGCGTCGAACTGGTGCTCTCGGGCTTGGGGAAGAAAATCCTGTGATTCGCGCGCACGCTTTGGGCGTTTACCGCGCGGTGACGAGATGAGCGCGATGAAGCGGCTGCGCATTGGCGTGCTTTTCGGCGGACGCTCGGGAGAGCACGAGGTTTCTCTGGCTTCCGCCGCTTCGGTGATCCGGGCGCTCGATCCTGAAAAATATGAAGCCGTGCCGATCGGCATTTCGAAAGACGGCCGGTGGCTGGTGGGAACCAGCTCGGTGAAGATGCTGGCGGACGTTCTGAAATCAGGCGATCGCGTTGTGCTGCCGCCCGATCCGAGCGCCGCCGCATTGGTTCCACTGGGACCCGCAGCGGGCCAGCCTAGCGTCGGCGTGGACGTGGTGTTTCCCGTGCTACATGGCACTTTTGGCGAAGACGGCACGGTGCAAGGCTTGATCGAGCTCGCAGGATTGCCGTATGTGGGCGCGGGGGTGCTGGCTTCGGCAGTGGGCATGGATAAGGACGTGCAGAAGCGCCTGTTTGAACAGGCTGGATTACCGATCGTGCCGTTTCTGGCGGTGCGCCGTTCGGAGTGGGAGCACGAGCGCGCGAAAGTGCTCAAAGCCATCAAGAAGAAATTCCGCTTTCCGTTGTTCGTGAAGCCGGCGACGCTGGGATCGTCGGTGGGCATGACGAGAGTGAAAGCAGCGCACGAGATTTCCGCGGCTATCGATCACGCTGCTGAGTTTGCGCTGAAGATCGTGGTCGAACGCGGAGTGGTGGGGCGCGAAATAGAGGTTTCCGTGCTGGGCAACGACGACCTGAGCGCATCCATACCGGGAGAAATCGTTCCGCACCGCGAATTTTACGACTACCAGGCGAAGTATCTGGAACAGGGGACGAAGCTGCTGATCCCGGCGAAATTGACTAAGGCGCAGGTGGCCGTGTTTCAGGAGTACGCGGTGCGCGCGTTTCGCTGCATTGACGGCTCGGGAATGGCGCGCTGCGATTTCTTCCTGGAACGGCGCAGCAACAAGATTTACGTGAACGAACTGAACACCATCCCAGGTTTCACTTCCATCAGCATGTATCCGAAGTTGTGGGAAGCTTCGGGATTGCCGTATCCGAAGCTGATTGACCGGCTGATTGAGCTGGCGATCGAGCTGCATGCCGAAAAGGCGCGCACCAAGTATTCCATCGAGCTGCCTGTTGGTTCCGGCGGAGCGTTGGACGCCTAGTAACAACTCCCCTTCCCTGTGCGTATTAGGAAATGAGCTCTCGCTAGGACCCAGTTCTGCGCTTGACCGCAAGGACTGAGGGCATTAAACTAACTAGTTAGTTAAAGATTAGCGTCCGATTCAGGGGAACCTGCAGGCAATACCGCGGGCGTGAGATTTCTCCCAAGTGCACCAGGGTGGCCCTATGGTATCCCGCCGCAGTGATGCAGCGAATAGGACTCTAGGATCGAATCGATGCGACGCGGGCGACGAAAAATCGAGAATCCAGCCACGGCGCGGCGCATCCTGGCCGCAGCCGAACAACATTTTGCCGCGCAGGGGCTAGCTGGGGCACGCACGGAGCAAATCGCCACGGCGGCGCACGCCAACAAGGCGATGCTCTACTATTATTTCGGCGACAAGCGCCATTTGCATCGCGCGGTGCTGGAAAATCTATTTCGCCAGCTGCACAACGGAGTGTACCAACTCCAGCGCAAGCAATCTTCTCCGCGCGAACGGCTGCGTGAGTTCATCACCGCGTATTTCGACTTTCTCGCTTCGCATCCCAATTATCCGCGGCTGGTGCACCGCGAAGCGATGGAATCGACCAAGGAGTTCGACTGGATCGTGCGCCAGTATCTGCGTCCTTTTCACAATCAACTGGTGCGCACGCTCGAAGAAGGTATAGCCGCCGGGGAATTTCGCGCCGTGGACCCGCACGACACGGCATTCACGATCATGGGCATGACCACTTCGTATTTCGCCGCGGCGGCGATTTTCAGCCGGGTGGCAGGGCACAATCTGCTGACGCCGCACGCACTGGCCGCGCGTAAACAGGCGCTGCTGGATTTTCTGGATCATGGACTTATTCGCACGAAAGCGAGGGTTCGATGACCGGCCGAAAATTTGCGACGTTCCTGCTGGTAATTTTCATCGTTGCGGCGGTGGCCTACTACTTCACTACACCGCACGGGACGGACATGCCGCTGATCGGAGTTGTGGACGGCAACGAGGTGATCGTGAGCCCGCAGATTACTGGCCGCATTATCAATCTGACTGTCGATGAAGGAAGCTCAGTGAAGAAAGGCGACCTGATCGCCGAGCTTGATAGCAAGGAACTGGAAGCGAACCTGGCAGCAACCAAAGCGAATGTGAGCAGTCTGGAAGAACAGGTGAACGAAGCGAATCACAATTATTCATGGACCAACGGGCAGACGGACGCTTCGCTGATCGAAGCGCACGCGCGCGCGACTTACGCTGACGCGCAACTGGAGCCTGCGCGCGCGCAGCTCAAGCGCGATCAAGACGATTTGCGGCGCATGCAGCAACTTTTTGACAAAGGGGAAGTTTCCGAGCAAAACCGTGATCATGCCGAAGCCGCCGTGCGGATTTCGCAAGCGAATGTGACCGCGCTGGAACAGGCGACCAAGGCTGAAACGGCGGCGGTGACCGTAGCGCAGGCCAATCGCATTCAGGTGGACGCGCGGAAAAGCGCGATTTCCACCGCCATGGCGCAACTCGAACAGGCCCGCGCAAGCGAAGCGCAAATGGCAACGCAACTGGGATACACGAAAATCTACGCGCCGCTGGACGGAATTGTGTCGGTGCGCGTGGCGAAGCAGGGCGAAGTCGTCGCCGCCGGATCGCCGATCGTGGTGGTGGTGGATGTGGACCATCTGTGCGTGCGCGCGGACGTGGAAGAAACCTACATCGCGGCCGTCGTGGTCGGGCAGAAGTTGCGGGTGCAGCTGCCTTCGGGAGAAATCACCGAGGGGCCTGTGATTTTTCGCGGTGTAGAAAATGATTTCGCCACGCAGCGCGACGTGAGCCGCACCAAGCGCGACATCAAGACTTTTGCGATTAAGGTTTCCATTCCGAATCCGGAGCGACGCCTGTTTACGGGAATGACCGCGACCGTGCTGCTGCCGCGTCCACCGAAGAAGAGCTGGTTCGTGCAATTGTGACGCCGACGCCGAGGGAGCAGCCCACCGTCAACGCGATTGAAGTACAGCACCTGACGAAAAAGTTTGCTGACTTGGTGGCCGTGAACGACATCAGCTTCAGCGTGCGGCAGAGGGAAATCTTCGGGCTGCTCGGTCCCAACGGAGCAGGAAAAACCACGTTAATCCGCATGATGACGACGCTTACGCCGCCGACATCCGGGACGGCGATCATCGCGGGGCACGATGTGCGCGAAGACGCCGACGGCGTGCGCAATGCGATGGGCGTGATTCCCCAGGCGCTTACCTCCGATCCGGAATTGACGGCATCGGAAAACATGCTGATTCACGCCAAACTCTATGGCGTGCCGCGCGCGACGCGCGACAAATTGATTCTCGACCTGCTCGAATCCGTGGATTTGGTGAAGTTCAAGGACGCGCTGGTGCGCACATTTTCCGGCGGCATGCGCAGGCGCCTGGAAATCGCGCGCGGGCTGGTGCACTCGCCGAAGATTTTGTTTCTGGATGAGCCGACCACGGGACTCGATCCCGTTTCGCGCTCGAATGTGTGGCAATTGATTCGCAATCTGTGCGAGCGCTCCGACCTGACAATTCTGCTGACCACGCATTACATGGATGAAGCCGATAAATTGTGCGACCGCATAGCGATTGTGGATCACGGCAAGCTGGTGGCGCTCGACACACCCACGAAATTAAAAGATAGCGTGCCGGGCAACGACACCGTGGAAGCAGAATTCGCAAACGCGCCCGTGGATTGGATGGATCAGCTGCGCAAACTGGCGCAGGCTGCGGACGTGACGCAGCGCGACAGCATGGTGCACATCGCGTCGCACGACGGTCCGGCGACGGTAGCTGCGTTGATGGATTTGGCTCGGGCGCGCAAGGTGCAAGTGAAGCGCGTAACTGTCCAGAGCACCACGCTCGACGATGTGTTTCTGCATTACACCGGCAGCGATCTGCGCGATGCGGCAAAAGAAGGAGCGCGGCTTGATATCGGCCATCTCTATCGTTAACGGCGTGCGGTTGCGACGCCGGATTCAAGGAGCGCGATGAACTTTCGGCGCGTCGGTGCGCTCATTGAACGCGACCTGCGAAAGTTTTTCCGCAGCCCGGCGTTGATGATGGTGTCCATGGTGCTGCCGCTAGTGCAGCTGATCGTGCTTGGCTACGCCTTCGGCGGAAAAGTGACGGGCGTGGAGATAGGGTTCGTGGATCAGGATCACTCGGTGGAATCGCACCAGATCCGCGAGATGTTCAACGGAATCACCGCCGGGCCGCGCACTTTCAAAGTGATCGAATACGAGTCCGTGCCGCAAGCGACGCATGATTTGGAAACGGGCAAGGTGCGCGCGCTGCTGGTGGTCCCGCGGGACTTTTCGCGGCGTTTCTATCAGCACGACCGGCCGCGCATCGCTTTCACCGAAGATAATACCGACCAATTTATTTCCAGCGCCATCATCGAGCGCGTGCAGCAAATGGTGGCAGAACTGAACACGCCGGACGTGACGCCGCGCCTGGAAGGCTCGGTGCAGTTGAACACGGTGGAAATTTATCCGTACGTCGAGTACATCAAATATTTGTTGGCGGGCACCATCGCGCTTTCGATTTTCGTGGTGGCCATGATCGGCGGGGGAATTACCTATATCGACGATAAAGCGCGCGGACTGCACGAGGGCTATCTCACAACGCCGATCACAAAATCGGAGCTGGTGTTCTCGCTGGTTGGCTCGGGCGTGATCAAGGGCATGATGACTGGCATGGTGTTGACGATTATCGGCGGGTTGATCGTCGGCCTGCCGGAAATTTGGAACCCAGTGCGACTGTTCTATCTCGTGGTGGTAGTGTGCGCGACGGGACTGGCGATGATGAGTTTCATGTTCCTGCTGATGGTTCGCGTGGACGATCCGCTGGTGCCACGCGCAATTTTCGGCGTCCTGAATACGCTTTTATTCTTTCCGTCTGGTGCGGTGTATCCGATCGCGGCGTTTCCGTGGTGGCTGAAATGGGTTTCAGTGATTGATCCGTTCACTTATGCCGTGCACGCGCTGCGAAATCTCACGCTCAAGAATACTGGCATTGAAGGAATCTACCTGGACGTGCTAGTTTTGCTGGGCATCGCAGTGGTGATGACGACGCTCAGCATCATGTTATTCAAGCGGCAACTCTAAAGCTAGCTGTGGGTGGGCCGCCCGCCCGCCGGAAAGTTAACTGAGGAGATCTTGTGGGAATTTTTGATGGGTCGGAAGAGCATCCGCCGGACAAAGTTCGCCGGTATGTCATTACCACCATTGTTTTTATCGCGCTGGTCGTGGGCTTTTCCTGGTACTTGCTGCGATTCCATACCGAAGTTCGCACCGCGAAGCATTTCCTGGATACCGTCGCGGCCGGAAATCTGGAACAGGCGTATCACCTTTGGAGTCCGGGGCCGAGCTACAGCTATCAGGATTTTCTGGAAGATTGGGGGCCCAACGGATATTACGGCCCGGTGAAAAGCTATCACATCGAAAACGCGGAGGAAATTAAGCAGGGGCCTGAGCGGCCGTCCGGGACCGTCATCACCGCGGAGTTGAGCCCCTTCGCGCCGTTTCCCTCAGCGCACGATGTGCTGAAGCAGAGCAAGACAAAGGAAGTGCGGCTGCAAATCGAATACAAGGATCAATCCCTCGGATTCGCGCCGTAACCGCACCCACAGCGCGGCGCAGGCAGCTACTGGATGTTGCTGGCGTCCTTCACGTCCTACCGCACTTGCATTGATACGACCGAGTACTCGCGTTCCTTCTGCTCGCCTTCAGGATCGCGGAGCTACAATTTATCCTTGTGAATTCTGAACTGAATGGCTTGGCCGACGGGCAGAAGGACCGGGTGCTGATCGTCTTTGGGCCGGATGCGATCGGCGATGTGGTCCCCCTGGAGCACATACTCCTGGCAAAGCACTTCCTGGGTTTTCTTGTGGGATGAATCGGTGACGAGAAGCTCTCCCGCCACGCTCTTGCCATCGTTTTCCGCGGTGCCGCACTTGCTGGAATCCATGGAGAGCAAAACCGCCCTGTCGTAACTCGGCGGGTCCTTCGCCAACAGTGCCGGCGCCGTCAAAAGAAATCGGCTGCAAAGCGCGATGCCGAGTTTCATCGGAAGTTCCTTGTGGCAGCAGTGATAAAGGGTTCTCCGGACCGCAAAAAATATAGCCGCGGTCTAGAAACTTTCGCTTTTTATCGCAAGTAATTTTCGCGTCACGAATCGACTAGCGATCTATCAATGAGATAGCCCCGAATTGCTTGCGGTGGGCTAGACGCGGTTTGGGGGGAAAAGTAACAATTTCGGAAAGACGCGTGTTTTTGGCGCAGAGCAGCAAACGACGGCGACGGGAAATCGCAGTCATTTTGCAGATTTCTATCGGCTGGACAACAAATCATCGCAGGCATGGCGGACTTCGTCGCTGGCAATGGATGAAATCGGGCGCGGGTTGGCGATGACGATGGCTTTGTCGCCGCGCGGGTGATCGAACGTCGCGCCGGTTTGCACGATGCGATGTTCTGCCTGCCATGGCCGCCATTGCACGGGATCGGTGACGGCGAAAACCACGACGCTGGCGCGCAGTAAGGCCGCTGCCAGATGCGCAGGGCCCGAATCATTTCCGACGAAAATGCGCGTGCCGGCGATCAGCGCGATCAGCTCACGAACGTCGAGCTGAGCATCCATCACGACGGCGCATTTTTGCATTTCGCTTCGAACTTCAACCGCGATTGCGACGTCGCGCGCGCCTAGATTCACCACACTCGCCACGCCATACTTCTCGCGCAGCCAGCGCGCGATTTCGGCAAACTTGACGACGGGCCAGCGCATGCCTGGCAAACGCGCGCCGGGCTGCAGCACCGCGTAAGGCGCACCTGCGGCGATTCCCTTCTCCGCCAGCTTGCGCCTGACTGAGCGAATCGCATCCGGTTGCGCGAACACCTGGGCGCGCGGAATTGGGCCGCGCGGCAGGCCGGTGAAATAAAACTGCGAGATGCGATGCTCGACCGTGTGCACGGCGGGCGTGCCATAGAACTGCTTCGCGTCCGGCACCGCAACGTTGTAGAGAAACGAATACTGGTATCCGGTCCAGCCTACGCGCAACGGAGAGCCCGACGCGCCGGTGAGCATGGCGCTGCGCGGGCCGCCGTGCTGATTGAAGACGATGGGAAACTTGCGGGGCAGCAAATCGAGCGCCGTCTCACCGAGGCCGCGCGAAAAAATAAGCTTGGCGATTGCCGGATTCCCATCGAGAACCGGCGCAAAGCGCGACTCAACCAGCACAGAGATCCGCAAATCGGGGCGCCAGGAATGCAGTGCGGCGATTGCGGGGGTTTCCAAAACCAAATCGCCCAGCGAGCGCAGGCGGATAATCAGAATTTCGGCGCCCTGCGGCAGCGCCGGGAGCAGAGTTGAGGGATCGTTCGAGTTCGTCGGGGCAGTCAACTTTTATGAAGAGGCGCGCTGCGCTGCTTCATTCGGCTTCAATTCGGGCTTCGTCTATCAGCATCACCGGGATGTCTTCGCGAATTGGATAGACGCGATGACACGATGGGCACTTCAAGCCGCGCTGGTCGTTCGTCAACTTCACCGGAGTTTTGTCCTGCGGGCAAACGAGAATATCGAGCAGTTCCTGTGAAACAGCCATGAAATTCCTCCCAGCGCACTGTAGCAGAGTAGCGCGACAGGCGACAAGCTCGCCGCACGTCGCTCCGGTGGGCGCCGCGTACCACGCGCCACGCTACGCAATGTAACGCGATGAATCCGCCATTCGGAAACGCGGGCGCTAACCCAAACGCACAACGTCGAAATTCAACTGGCCGCGCCACTCCGCGCCGGCGGCCAATTCCAGCGGCCAGACCGCAACGATTTGCGAGCCCTGATAAATGCGCTCGAACCCTTCTTCGGATTCGGAGACCGTTTCGATGGGCGTGATCCAGAATTCCTGCGCGCGCGGGGCCGTGAGCGTGACGCTGACGCCTTGCCATTCATCCACAACGCGCAAAATCGAACCGGGTGCGGCCGCGGACCAGCGCAACGGATGGCGCTCCCCGGCAAATTCAAAATAGCGGTCGTGCGAGGACGGCGCGAGGAAATTCAGAACAGCTTCGATGCCGACGTAAACAGAGGCGGCGCCGGATGCCGCGCGGCGCAGCGTGACGCCGCACAGGATTCCGAATCCCGCGGCGCTATTCGCAAACGAAAACGTCTTTTCGGCCGGCCAATCCACGCTCGCTTCCGAGGCGAGAGTCGCATGCGTGGGAGACACTTTCATCGCGCGATAGCTTCCAGCGGCAAGCGCAGCATCTTCGGCCAATTGTGCCGTGCCGCAATCCGGTTGTTTCTTCTCGCGACTGAAAAGCAGCAAGCGAAAACAGTGCCGCGCCCAGCGATCGTAATTGAGCCAGCGATCCAGGCCCGCTTCCTTCGCACGTGTTTGCTCGTGAATGGATTGCGCGCCGTGCGCCGCAGCGGCCGGCAAATTCTTGAGCTTCGCGTGGTAGGGCTCCGGGCGGCGCGCCAACGAATTCACCAGCGCGGCGTGGGACTGGCGGCAATCGAGCGCCGAAATCGTGGCGCCGTCCGCGGGACAGAGCACCGCAGCGTAGCGGTCCGAAGTGAAATAAATTTCCACATGGCCGTCGGAGTCGAAGTCCAGCCTGGCGACGTTCTGGTAATGGCCGGTAGCGTTCGCCAGCGAATCGGCAATCGCTTCGGCCTGAATCAACGAGCGCCACAGCTCCGTGCGCAGGTGCGGCGAATAGAGGCCGCCGAAAACGCCGTGCCAGTAGGGATCGTTGCACTGGCCACGCAGCGTCAGGGTGCGGGCCTGGTCGCGCGCATCGCGGAACGCTTGGGCCGGGTGAGGGTGATCGTAGAGCTTCCGAACTTTTTGCGAGACGTGCAGCATTTTCTTGTGCAGCAGATTCGATTCGCCGTACTTGGAGAAGAAATTGCGCCAAATGCCGCCGCGCAGGAATGGAAGCATTTCCGTGCGCGACGCAAATTCGGTGGCCAGCGCGTGATAACGATTCCGCGCGGGAGTCGGGAGCGCCCACTCCATCATTTCGGTATAGGAAGCGGTGGGAAGATCGGCGCGTCCGAGCGGAGGGCGCGAGGAAACTGCCGCACCCGGCGTCGCGGTTTCCAGCCAATCCGAATTCTGTTCGAGCGCGACGAAAAGATTTTCCAGCCAGCCGTCCGTGTAGCAAAGTTTATTGGTTCCGGGCCACACGCCGAATTTTTCCAGGTCGTCACCCATGGCCGCGAAGCCATCGGGATGCTCCTTCGCGCAAGCGCGCAAAAAATCGATGGTGTCCGCGGGAGCGCGAAATGGCAGCAGGTAGCGCAGCGCTTTTAGTCCGGGCAGCACCTTCACGGAATGGCCCTGATCCTCGGCGAGATAGTATCCGAAAAGCTGATCGAGCTCGAAGCCGGCGCCGAGAAAATGATTGTCGTCCACCAGCGTGTATTCCACGCCAGAGGGCGCGAGGGATGAAGGCAATTGCGGCTCCCACACGCGTTCGGCGAGCCACGCCCCGCGCGGGCGCGCGCCAAAATGCTTTTCGGCGTAGTCTGCGAGGCGCGTGATCTGCTCGTGGCGGTCTTCCGGCGGAATGGCAATCAAGATCGGCTCGTAAAATCCGCCGCCGGCAATTTCCACCTGGCCGCGTCGCGCCAGCATGCGCAGCAAATCGAAATATTCGGGATGGGCGTGTTCGATCCATCCCAGCAGCGAGCCGGTGTAATGCAAGCCCATGCGGATCGCAGGATGGCGCGCGAGCGTCTGAACGAAAGGCAAATAAGATTGTGCGTAGGCACGCTCAATCACGTCATCAAAATTTCCAACCGGCTGATGCGCGTGGATGAGAAGGACAAACTGGAATTTCGCCACTCAGGGCCTCGCTGAAGCATCAACAGGATAACCCGAATGCGCGGGAGTTCTCAAACGCACTTCGGCGGGTTTCCCTCGCAGTAAATTAATAGGTTTGGTGCGAGGAAATTGAGCGGCGGAAGTTTTGGCTTTGCGCGCGGGTCCTAAGAGTCACTGTGACACCCGCAAAATCGGTACTGCAGCGGCTGCAGCCGCGCTCGTTTTGTGCAGTTTATGTCGTGGCTGAAGCCACGACCCACCAAGATTCTCGAGTCGCCACACCGACACTTCAGGCCGCGCAAATCACCGTGCGGACGTCCGACGCACTGGCGTATTGCGTCAGCCGCTCCTTCAGACGTGTCATCGCCAGATTGAGCGACGCATCCGACACGCGAGCCGGGGCGTAAATCACGATCATGACTTCCTTGGCGGGTTCCGTGATCATGCTGCGCGTGGAATCGCTGATGGGGCTGCCAAAAGGGCCTGCAGGATCGGCCAGGACCGGCCGGCCCTCCAGGTGCCAGGTTTGTTTGCCGATTCCTTCGTATTTTTCACCGGCGGCGCCGTGACGCAACGCCACCGGCGGATTAATTTTCGAGCGATCGTAGCAGCCATACGGCCAGCCGGTTTCGAGCGAGCCGAGATTGCCAATGTCCACTACATTCGAAACGCGGTAGAGGCCCTTGCCCTGCACCACGCGACGCAACAGCGCTTCCGACGAGGGGCGATATTTCGAAGGGTCCATACCCCATTCGCGAAACATGGCGCGCACCGCGCGAACAGGTTCGGCTTCGGCGAGACTCTCCACCGTAAATTCGGCGCGCTTGCGGGTGCAGACCTCGTCCATCAATTCCGCGAGGTCGGGATGCACCAATACGACGCTCGCGCCATCGGTTTCGGCGACGCCCAGCTTCACCCCCGGCAGTGCGATCTTAATTTCCATGAGATTCGCTGTTCCCGGGCTGCTATGATGACATGCAACCAAGAATTTCAAAGAAATTCTAACGGGAAATGAGCCGGCGCGCGATGAAATCCAGCGAAAAGGAAGAAAAATTCGAGCGCGGGCTACGGCACTTCAACGCGCGAGAGTTTTTTGAAGCCCACGAAGTGTGGGAAGAAGTCTGGCTGGTTGAGGACGAGCCGGAAAAGACCTTTCTGCAAGGAATCATACAGATTGCTGCGGGGTTTCATCACTACCGGCGCGGCAATAGCGACGGCGCAGAAACACTACTGGCAGCTGGAATCGTTAAAATTACGCGGTTCCCTGCCGGCCACCGCGGCCTCGCGATCCATGACCTGCGCGAAGAAGCGAAATTGTGGGCGCGGGCGCTGGGTGAATTGCAGCTCCCCGGAGACGAAAGGCTGCCCGCGATTCGGCGATTGGATAGCCCTGACTCTGCGGCTGAAATACGCCCGAAAGTTGAAACGGACAAAAAATAAGAGTCCGCAGCTCATCTGCTGCGGGCTGGCAATTCCTCATCCACCTGCGTTACCGCCGATCCTTGGTCGATGCGCAGCGACCAAAGCTTCCTGGCCTGCTGCAACGCCTCGCTGACACTCGCGCAAATATTTTCTGCGCCCACGTGCTGTTCGAACTCCGCGTCGCGCATGATTTCCGCCGGTTGTTGACGTCCGCCGCAAAGCAGCAGCACACGGCCGGATTTGTGCACGACCTCCGCCAGATTCTCGAGCGCTTGCAAGCCCGTGCCGTCCAGGGCAGTCATGTTGCGCAAACGCAGAATCACAATAGGAGGTAGGTCTGGAATGCGCTCGATGACCACATTGATTTTATCGGTAGCGCCGAAGAGAAACGGCCCGTGAATGCGGAAGATGGCCACATACGGAGGAATTTCCTTGTGCTGCAGAATATGGGCGTGGCCTTCCTGCAAGTATTGTTCGGTGACTTCGGAAACGGTGGTGGTCTCGGTTACTTTGCGAATGTAGACGAGCGCCGCAAGAATCATGCCCGCTTCGACGGCGACGGTGAGATCGGCGAAAACCGTGAGAAAGAAAGTGACCAGCCAGGTGCCGATCTCCAGCGGCGAAAGCTTCAGCAGCTCTGGAATTTCGCGCCACTCGCCCATATGGTAAGAAACGACCAGCAAAATGGCGGAGAGCACCGCCAACGGAACAAACCGCGCCAGCGGCGCGGCAAACAGGATGATCGCGAGCAGAGTGAGCGCGTGAATGATTCCCGCCACCGGCGTTTTTGCGCCCGAGCGAATATTTGTGGCCGTGCGGGCAATCGCGCCGGTAGCCGGAAGTCCGCCGAAGAGCGGCGAAAAAATATTGGCGACGCCCTGGGCCACGAGCTCCACATTGGGATTGTGCTTGGTGGCGCTCATGCGGTCTGAAACGACGGCGGACATCAGCGATTCGATGGCTCCGAGCATGGCGACGGTAATCGCCGGCGAAACCAGCGGCCGCAGCAAATCGAAATGAAACTGCGGAACCTGAAGATGTGGCAGGCCCGATGGAATTCCCCCAAATCGCGTGCCGATGGTTTCCACCGGAAGCCTGAAAATCACCACCAGGGCGGTTCCCAGGAAAAGCGCGACGATGTATCCGGGAACTTTTTTCACGTAGCGCATGAACACGATGATGAGCGCCAGTGAACAAACCGCGAGCCCGGTCGCGACCGGCGAGAGCGTGCGAAAATTAAGCACGAGGGTTTCAATGCGCGCCGCGAATTCGCCGGGCACTTTTTCGATTTGCAGACCGAAGAAATCTTTGATCTGGGTGCTGGCGATGATCACCGCGATGCCGTTGGTAAATCCGACGACCACCGGGCGCGGAATAAATTTCACGGCGCTGCCCAGTCCGGTGATGCCCAGGATTACGAGCATCACTCCGGCCATGAGCGTGCACATGTACAGCCCGTCCATCCCGTATTTCATGACGATGCCGTACACCACCACGACGAACGCGCCGGTAGGCCCTCCGATCTGCGTGGTGGAACCACCGAGCGCGGAAACGAGGAAGCCTGCGATAATGGCAGTGTACAAACCGGCCTGCGGTGGTACACCTGAGGCGATGGCGAAGGCCATCGCCAGCGGCAAGGCGACCAGTCCGACGGTGATACCCGCAATCAAATCGGCGACGAATGTGCGGCCGGTGTAGTTCCGCAGGCACTGAACCGATTTTGGGAGCCAGTCTTTCATTGATGCGAATTCGCTGCTCTTTCTAGTCTTGGACGCGCACGCTGGAAAGCTATCGCGGTTTGCGACGCGCAGGGGGTCACGAGCCGCATGCACGACACTGCATTCAGTATCGCGCACACGGCTGCGAACTCTACAGAAATTGATTCTGGAAGTGACCAAGACAACAAAGCCGCTCGCTGAGGATTCGCGCGAAGGGGCGCGCTGAGCCGTTCGTTGTTTAGGGTTCGACCATAATCTGGCCCTTCATACGCTTGTGGCCTGTGCCGCAAGATTTGCAGCACTGAAACGAATACGTCCCGGGTTCGGTGGCTTCGATATCCACCGGCACCGATTCGCCCTTCTTCAATTTCCAGCAATCTTCGCCGAAAATAAAGGCCAGGCCCGGGGGCGTGTTGACTTTCGCGCCGTCCGGAAACGCGCTGATGTGCAGCCCATGCGTGCGGTCGGACGAAATGACTCGCAGTTGGACTTTCTCGCCGACTTTGAGGTGAATCAGCGCGGGATCGAACTCGAAATCCTTGGCGGCCATGGCGATGATTCGCGGAGGCTGCTCCACCGACCGTTGCGGCTTTTCTTTCGGGGGCTTCTCATCCTGCGTTGATCGGGCGGAACTATGCACGGGACCAGGGACGACAAATCCAAGCACAGCAGCTGTGGCTAGTAGTGCGGCGAAACGAAAGTCAGATTTCAAGTCGGTGTCTCCTGTCGAACTTGCAATTTGCGTCAGCGCCGATCATTCTAACAGTGAATTCCGCGACTGCCGAATTCGGAAAAGTTGACACCCCGGCAACTGTGTAGCACGCTAGTTTAGCGAGCCGTGGCAACTACCGCCCGAATGCAGCATCCAAGAAGCAGTGACTGGCGCGACAGGAGAACATCAATGCCGCTTGACCGAGAACAGATTCTAGCCGCTGCGCGGCAGTGTTTTGACCCGGAAATTCCCATCAATATTGTGGACCTGGGCCTGATTTACGACGTGCAATACGACGACGCCGGAAACGTGACCGTTAAAATGACGTTGACGACGCAGGGCTGCCCATCAGCACAAGCGATTCCAGAGCAAGTGCGCGCGCGCGTAGCGGCGATCGAAGAAGTGCGTGACGTGAAAGTGGAAATCGTGTGGGAGCCGGCGTGGAATCCGAGCATGATCAGCCCTAGCGGGCGGCAAGTCCTGGGACTGGAAGTCTAAGTCCGCCACCAAAAAAGACAGCGCGGCGGATGCACATATCCGTCGCGCCGAAAAATACACCGCCCAAGCCGCAGCGCGGTGGCCCGCGCTCGAACGGCTAGGCTTTCTTGTTAGTGTACCAATCCGCGTTGATGGGCGTGAAGTTGGCCCACTTCTCCGGCAAATCTTCCAGCGCGAAAATAGCTGTTACCGGGCATACCGGCACGCAAGCCCCGCAATCAATACATTCCACGGGACTGATGTATAGCTGCGTTTCGGCTTCGAAGTCCGCCTCATCCTTGCGCGGGTGGATGCAATCCACCGGGCAGACGTCCACGCAGGCTGTATCTTTTGTTCCGATGCAAGGTTCGGCAATTACGTACGCCATTTCGAGTTCTCCTCGAAGAAGAGGGTTTAAAACGGTTTAGCCTGGGATGCTGCTCCAAGACCCCGCCTCAATTTTTATATCACCAAAGGCAGGCCGGTACAAGCGCTTGCCCGCACCTGCGGTGGGTCGCGCCGCCGGAAATATCGACTTGGCAGGAATCCAATTGTCTGGAAACGCTTTTTCCACTGGCTAAAGTCCCGCCGCTAGGGTAACCAGTGCGCGCAGCGTGACATTGCTCGTTTGCGGCCCGCGAGTATTTGCAACACTCGATCGAACGGAACATAGAAGTAGCGGGAAGTTTAACCTATGACTCCTCGGCATGGAGGTGAACCCTGTCACCAGGGCCTGCGGATGAAGAACCGAAAATTGTGTTCGAGTATCGCATCTTGCATTACATGCCCAACCGGCTGCGGGATGAGTGGGTGAATACCGGTGTGATTCTGAAGGAATTGCACGGTTCGCGGCAGGCCATAAGCTTGATCGAAGAGGCTTCCTAATTCGCGCATCCGCCGGGGCTGGGCGCGGCGGCGGCACGCGGGGATTCGTTTGTTCTGCTGGCAGATTTTTTTCATGCCGGCATCGCTGGGAGTCCTCCTGATCGTCATCGGCATTCCCGTGGCTGGCGGCGCTCTGCTGGGCTGGTTCACGCACGCCGGCAAGCATGTGCTGGGGCTGGTGCTAGGCGGCGTGACGCTGTTCCTGCTGCTGATGGTGCTGCTGGTGGTGATCGGAGTCGTCCATGTGATGACCAAGGATTTTGTGGTGCCGCAGATGGCGCTGGAGGATATCAGCGCGCTGGAAGGCTGGCGCCGGCTGTGGCCGCACCTCGCGGCGGAAGCGGCCGGGTACGCGGGATATATCGGAATGAAAATCGTGCTGGCGATTGGCGCAGCGATTGTCTTCGGGATTATCTCAGTGATTGCGTTCCTGGTGCTGCTGATTCCTATCGGCGGCGTGGGAGTGCTGGCGGTGCTGGGCGGGAGGGCAGCGGGATGGGATTGGAACGCTTATACCATCGCTGTCGCGGTGGTCTGCGGGTGCGTGGCGCTCGCGATGCTGATCTTTGCGATGGCGTTGATTTCCGTGCCGGTGGTGGTGTTCTTTCCGGCTTACGCGATTTATTTTTTCGCGCCGCGGTATCCGGCGCTCGCGGCGCTGTTGGGGCCGCAACCTGCAGCTGCTGAAGCTCGTCCAGAGGCGCCCGCTTAGCCGCGTCGCCTCTAAACCTGGCGCGCTGGTTTAAGGGCTTGGGCGACCCGGCTCGGTCGCGGCGCTGGAATTTGCTCGGACGCCTGCGCAGGCGATGGATGATTCACCTTGGACAGTTTCCCTTTTTCCGCCATGTGTTGCTGTGCCTGCTGCCACGCGGGGATTTCCGGGGACTCCTGGGTCCAATGCACAACCGCCGCCTCATCGCACCAGTTGAGCAGCTTGGGCATGGCGCGGCGATGCGCGCCGCCGGTACGATAGGCGTTCATCGCCGGCTCGTCTTGCCAAACAGTCATGGTCCAAAAGACGAACGGTGCGTTGACTAAAAGCCTACCACCGAGAAAACCAGAGCTGCGCTGGACTTGGCGCACGGACTTCGCGGTGTCCCATAGGAATCCCGCGAGGTAGACAAAGGACCGAACTCGCAAACGCGTCACGGAAATAAATGCCATCTACTCCTCTGGTGGCCTCAGCGCATGAGCTTACCGGCGGTTTGAGGGAAGCAATCGTCTACGGAATTCATCTTACCGCAATCGTTGCGGCTCATGTGTCGAGCGCACTCCATTGCGGGAGCTTGCGGCGGCCGAGGAGGACTTCGGCGGCCCAAGTTCCCAGGTAGGACGACAGGGCTACGCCGTGGCCGGCGTAGGCGCCTAGGACTATCGCGTTGCGGGACACGTCATGTGAGGTGACATTTGAGGCCCTACCTGTGGCGCCGCGCGACGTGCCACCGAATCCGGTCGCGACGCTCTGCGGGTGCCAGTCGAAGACAGGCTTCCAGGAATCGCGGAAGAGGATGGGGCCGCCCCAGCGACGGGCGAATTTTATTCTTTCTAGCTCGGGATGCAAATGACAGATGCGGTTTTCGAGGCGATCGAAGGCTGCGGCAGAGTCCTCAGCGGTGATGTCTACGCGCTCGAGATCATCCGCGTCCGGGGATTGCACAAGGCCTGCGCCCCACACGATGGAAAGGTCCGTGCGCACGCGGCCCCAGAGATAGGGAAAATCCACTGTGTAGAAGGGCTTTCTTTCCGCGAGGCCGATCGCGGCCAGCGCTTTTTCGCTGATAGGCCGGGTGAGGACGGCGAGCGTCAGGCGCGGATGCATGTCGGCCAGCCCCGATTGCGGCAGAGACAGGGCGTTTGAGGCGAAGAGGATTTTCGCGGCGCTGATTTTTTGTGCTGCTCCGCGGCTGGTGGTGAGGTGCAGTTCCGGCGTGGCGCTCCAGCTCACATTTTGCACGCGGTGATTTTCGTGGATTTGCGCGCCGTGGCGCTGGGCGGCGCGGGCCAGGCCTGTGACCAGTTTGCCGGGATCGAGCGTGCCGCCGGGCACTTCATTTACCACTCGTAAAATGCCCGAATCATTCCAGGCGACCGGTGATTGGGTGTGCCCCGCTTGGCCGGAACTGGGCTGGCGCGCGATTTCCCATGCGCCGCTGAGTTCGAGATCGCAGCGCACTCTCATTTTTTCGAGGATCGCGCGGAAGCCTGCGAGGACGTCGCCGAGGCCGGGTTGATTGCCGGCGGCAGTTTCGGCGAGGACCATGCCGCCGGTGCGTCCGCTGGCGCCAGCGCCGATGCGGGCGGCTTCGAAGACGGCTACGGAGTTATCCGGCGCTAGGATGCGGAGCCAGGTGGCGGCTGCGAGGCCGGTGAATCCGCCGCCGATTACGGCGAAGTCCACGTGGGCCGGCAGTTTGTGGCGTTGCGGGGTGAAGGAGATGTTCCAGGGAGGAGAGCCCCAGGGGTCGCGTCTTGCGGAGAATGGCATCGGTTTAGGACCGAACGTTCAGGGTTGAAAGTTGACAGTTAAAAGTTGAAAGCAAAAACAACCGGCACCCGCAGTGACGCGCTTAACTCTTGGCTCTCAACGGTTGACAGTCAGTTGTCCAACACCGGCCCGCCGACTACAAAATGCTTTCCGTCCAATTTTCCAGGGTGTGCTTCAGCTTGGCCATGAATTGATGGGCTACGGCGCCGTCTACTACGCGGTGATCGTAGGAGAGCGTAAGGTAGACCATGCTGCGAATGGCTATCGCGTCGTCAATTACCACCGGGCGCTTTTCGATTGTGCCGAGGCCGAGGATGGCGACGTTGGGTTGATTGATTACCGGCAACCCGAATAGGCCACCGAATACGCCAGGATTGGTAATGGCAAAAGTGCCTTCGGCGACTTCGTCGGGCTTGAGTTTCTTGGAGCGGGCGCGTTCGGCGAGGTCGTTCATGGTGCGGGCGATGCCCAGGAAATTTTTCTCTTCCGCGTTCTTGATGACCGGGACGATCAGGCCCCAGTCGAGAGCGACAGCAATGCCGATGTTGCATTCCTTGTGCAGGATGATGTTGGTGCCATCCACCGAGGCATTCACGGTGGGAAAGGTGCGCAGCGCTTCGACGGCGGCGCGCACGAAGAAGGGCATGAAGGTGAGCTTGGTGCCGGTGGTTTCTTCGAACTTCGTTTTCATTTTGGCGCGCAAAGTGGCGATGGCAGTCATGTCCGCTTCGTCGACGGAGTAGACATGCGGCGAGACGTGCTTCGAAAGCACCATGTGTTCGGCGATGCGCTGGCGCATGACGGACATGGGCTGAACTTCGTAATGGCCGAAGTACATTTTTTCGCGGGGGACGGCGTTTTCGAGAACTGCCGAGGCGCTCGCGCCACCTGTAGCGGGCGGCACGCCCGCGGGTCGCGCCAGCGGTGGTGCAGCCGACGCCGCACTGGAAGAAGCTGCCGCAGCAGGGGCGCCACCCCCTTGCACGGCGCCGAGAATGTCGCTCTTGCTGACGCGTCCTCCGGCACCGGTGCCGGGGACCTGGGAGACGTCAATATTATGTTCGCGCGCGATTTTGCGGACGAGCGGAGAGCTGCGAACTTTTTCACCGCTGGCGGACGTGGGTTGCGGCGCGACCGATGCGGGCGCGGACGGAGCAGGCGCGGCGGATTTCGCAGCGGGAGGCGGCGCGGCGGGTTTGGCGGCTTCGGGTTTCGCGGGTGCGGCGGCTGGCGCAGAGCTGACGGCGCCGTCGCTTGCTTCGATCACGGCGACTACCGTTTGGATCGGCACGGTCTGGCCTTCACCGACTTTGATTTCTTTCAGCACGCCGGCCGAGGGCGAGGGAATTTCCGCGTCCACTTTATCCGTGGAAATTTCGAACAGCGGTTCATCGCGCTCGATTTTGTCTCCGGCTTTCTTCAGCCATTTGGTAATCGTGCCTTCGAAAATACTTTCGCCCATTTGGGGCATGATGACGTCAACAGCCATGGTCTTCTCCTATAAGTACGAACGCGCGCCGCGGGACTAATTGCAACTAGTTTCGACTGATTTCCACGAGGCACAACTAGGCGGCGCTGAGACATTCCTCGTGCCACACGCCGGGAATGCCCTGCAGCGTGTAAATCTCGTCGCCGCCGGTGAAGAAATCGACGGCCTTCACTTTCGCGATGCGGCCAGCGAAGGCAAGCTGCTCCGGCTCGAGCTCGTTGTGATACTGGCCGGCTTCCAGAAAAGCTTCGAGGAAAGCGCGGTCGGCGATTTTCACTTCGCTGCCTACTTCGAATTCGGCGTTGTTGATGCCCTTGCTCTTTCCCATCGTCTCGATCCTGCCTTTGTCCGCTTTAGTATTTTGCCAGTTCGCGCGCGGCCGCGACTACTTTTTCGGTGTTGGGTAAAAAGCGTTCCTCGAGAGGCGGCGCATAGGGCACAGGCGTATCCAGAGCGGTGACGCGGGCGACCGGGCCGTCGAGATCCTCGAAAGCGCCTTCAAAGACGAGAGCGGCAATTTCGCCGGCAATGCCGCCGGTGCGCGTGTCTTCATGCACCACCAGCAGCTTGTTGGTCTTCTTCACTGAAGTGAGAATGGTGTCCTTATCGAGCGGAAGCAGAGTGCGCAGGTCAATCACTTCCGCTTCGATGCCTTCCTTCGCGAGAAGCACGGCTGCTTCCATGGCAATGTGCGCCATCGCGGCATAGCTGACGATGGTCAAATCGCGGCCCGCGCGGCGCACGATGGCTTTGCCGATCGGCACGGTGTAATCGCCCGGCGGCATTTCTTCCTTCAGCCGACGGTACAGATACTTGTGCTCGAAGAACAGCACGGGATTGTTGTCGCGAATCGCGGACTTCAGCAGCCCCTTGGCATCCGACGGAGTGGAAGGATAAATCACTTTCAGCCCGGGCGTGTGCACGAAATACATTTCCGGGTTCGCGGAATGGAACGGGCCACCGTGCACGCCGCCGCCCGAAGGGCCGCGAATGACCATGGGCACTGGAGCGCCCCAGAGGTAGTGCGATTTCGCGACGAAGTTGGTGACCTGGTTGAAGCAGCAGGCAATGAAATCGATGAACTGCATTTCGGCTACCGGGCGCAGGCCGAGGAAGCTCATGCCGCAGGCCGCACCGATGATGGCAGTTTCGGCGATGGGCGTTTCGATGACGCGCTCGCGGCCGAATTTCGCGAGCAGGCCGTCGGTGACTTTGAACGCGCCGCCGTACACGCCAATGTCTTCGCCGATGGCAACGACGGCGGGGTCGCGTTCCATTTCTTCAAACATGGCCTGGCGAATCGCGTCCACCATGGTTATAGGACCGGAAGCGGGGACGACTTTGGAGGACGCGCTCGGTGCGGTGTGGGACATCGTCAGCGCCTCCCCTGTTTATCCTGCGGATTTTTCGTGAACGGCTTGCCCTGCGCATTCTTGCCGAAGGGCTTGTTGCGCGGGCCTTTGCTGAAAGATTTCTCCTGCGGATTGCGGCTGAAGGATTTCTCTTTAGGCGCGCGGGTGTAGGCCGGTTTGTTCTGCGGGTTCTCGGGACTTTGGCGAAAGGCCTTGTCTTTCGGGCCACGGCCGAACGGGACGCGGGGTACGGCGGGCTCCTCAGTGACGACTTCCGTACCCGGCGCGGCGTGCGCGGCTTGCGGCCCCGGTTGGGGTTGAATGCGTTCGGGTGCGGGTGCCGGAACCGATTTTTGCATCGCCGGATGGCTCGCTGGCGCGGCAGTGGCCGCCGGCACGGGCGTCTGCGATGAGGTTTTCGCGCCGTTGCCTCCGGTGATCGCGGCTTGGGTGTATGCGGGAAGATCTTTCAGGCGCCAGGTAGGATCGATGCTCGACTTTGGCGGCATCAGGTCGGCTTTTGCGCGCTTCCAGTCGGCTTCGATTTTGTGGCAGCCGTCGCAGTACACGCCTTCTTCGGCTAGTTCGGGCGGCGGGAGTGGAGAATCTTCGGCGAATTTCTGCTCGACGTCGAGTTCGCGCTCGATGCGCGCGTCAATTTCGGATTTGGCGGCGGCGTCCCAGATTTTGTTCTCGCTGAGATATTTTTCGTAGAGCGTGATGGGATCGCGCGCCTTCCAGTAATCGAACATTTCCTTGGGAACATATTCGGCGGGATCGTGCTGGGCGTGTCCGCGCATGCGCATCGTTTTCACTTCAATGATGCGCGGGCCGCGGCCGGCGCGACATTCGTTTACGGCTTCTTTGGCGGCTTGATAGACGGCTACTACATCGTTGCCGTCAACGATGGCGCTGGCGATTCCGTAGGCGGCGCCACGATCGGCGAGATTCTGAATGGGTACCTGGCGCGAGACGGGAGTGGAATAGGCCCACTGATTATTTTCGATGATTAGCACGAACGCGGCGCGCTGCGAGGCGGCCAGGCCCAGCCCCTCGTGGAATGCGCCGGTGGAGCTGCCGCCGTCGCCGATCCATGTGAGCGCGACGATGTTTTGCCCGAGATAGCGGCCGGCCATGGCCACGCCGGTCATAACCGGAATTAAATCGCCCAGCATGGAAATGGGAGAGACGATGTGGCGGACTTTCAGGTCGCCGAAATGGCTGGTGCCGTCTTTGCCCAGCGTCGGCGAAGTGAATTTGGCCATGTGCTGGGTGAAGATGTCACGCGGCGGGACGCCCTTTACAAGCAGCGCGCCGATATTGCGGATCATGGGAGCTATCCAGTCGCGTTTTTCCAGGGCGTAGCACGTGCCGACGGAGACGGCTTCCTGGCCGAGGCTGGAATACAGGCCGCCTACAATTTTATTTTGGCGGAAGAGGCGGACCATGCGCTCTTCGAGCTGGCGATTGAGCTGCATGTAATAGTAGAGATCGAGGTGCTGCTCGCGCGTCATTGGCTGAGTCGCGGGTTGGGTCGCTGATTGGGTCATGCCATGCTCCCTTTTAGTTCCAAAACCTCGCTGGGGCGTGGCGCGAGCGCGTGTTGGACGTAGTGTTGCAATTTTTCCTCGAGTTCGGCGTGCGTGATGGGAATCATGTTGCGCTCGAACAGTTCGCCGAAATGCGCGGCCAGTTTGGGCTGGACTTCATCGGCGCGGACGGCGCGGTCGAGCACGCGTTCGAGCGACGTGGCGCGCTTACCGGCGATGCCGCACGGGACGATTAGATCAAAGTATCGCAGATCGGTTGCAACATTGTACGCGAAGCCGTGGGAAGTGACCCATCGGCTGAGGTGCACACCGAGGGCAGCGAGTTTTTCTTCGCCAGCAGGTGACTGCACCCAGATTCCGTGGCGATCGGTGACGCGCGCGGCCGTGATGCCGAAATCGGCGGAGGCGCGGATCATGGTTTCTTCCAGTTGCTGGACGTACCAGCGGACGTCGCGACGATGCTCGGTGAGATCGAGGATGGGGTAGCCGACGATTTGTCCTGGGCCGTGGTAGGTGATGTCGCCGCCGCGATTGGTTTCGTGGAACGTGACGTTCATTTGGGATAGCAGGTGGTCACTGGCGCGTAGATTTTTGCGATTGCCGTTGCGGCCCAAGGTGATTACGTGGGGATGTTCGCAGAAGAGCAGGATGTCTGGAATGGCGCCGGCTTTGCGGGCCTCGACGAGATGATGCTGCAGTGCACACGCGGCGGCGTAGGGCAGCAGGCCTGCGTTTACTTGCCAGCAAATTTTTTCTGGTTGCTTCACGAAACCGTAGCCGTTTCCGGCGGCTTGCCGCCGATCAGTATTGCCTTAACTGAACAGACAAGATTGCCTGTGCCGCCAACACCATTTCGACCGACCTTTCTCATCACGCGCTAATAGTTGATGCTTAAGCCTCGCACGGAATTGAATGCGTCGCCCATTGCTTCCCATACTGTGGGGTGGGCGTGGATTGTGGCGGCCATGTCGTCGAGCGTGGCTTCGAGGCCCAGGGCGGCAACCGGCTCGGCGATGATTTCCGTGGCCAGCGGGCCGATGGCATGCACGCCGAGAATTTCGCCGTATTTTTCTTCGGCTACCACTTTGATGAAGCCTTCATGCTGGCCGAGAATCGTGGCTTTGCTATTGCCGAGGAACGGGAATTTTCCAGTTTTTACCTGGAAGCCGGCGTCGCGAGCTTGTTTTTCGGTGAGGCCGATGGAACCGATCTGCGGCTCGCAGTACGTGGCGTTGGGGCAGCGCTTGCGGTCGAAGGGCTGCATTTTTTTTCCGGCCATGCGGCCGACGGCGATGATGCCTTCCATGGAGGCGGCGTGCGCGAGTTGCGGCAGGCCGGCGACGATGTCGCCGATGGCGTAGAGGTGCGGCTCGTCGGTTTCAAGGAATGCGTTGGTGTGAATAAAGCCGCGCTCGAGTTTGGCTTTGGTTTTCTCGATGCCGATATTTTCAGTGAGCGGGCGGCGGCCGACCGCGATGAGAACTTTTTCGGCGCTAATGGTTTGCGCTTTTCCGGTTTTGTCTTTGTAAACGACCGTGGCGCCGTTTGCTTCTTTCCTCACGGACTCGACTTTGGCTTCCAGTTCAATTTTCATGCCGCGTTTCACAAGGGCTTTGTGCAGCTCGGCGGAAATTTCTTCGTCTTCGAGGGGAACGACGCGCGGAAGCGCTTCGAGCAGCGTTACTTCGGAGCCGAAGGTGCGGAAGATGGAGGCGAATTCGACGCCGACGGCGCCGCAGCCTACCACGATCATTGATTTTGGGATTTGCTGCAGGCCGAGAATTTCGCGGTTGGTGAGGACTGTGGCGCCGTCAATTTCTACTCCGGGCAGGGAGCGGGCGGCGGAACCGGTGGCGACCAGGATGTTCGCGGTTTCAAGCTCGGTGTTATTGCCGTCTTTTTCTACGGTGACGCGGCCGGGACCGGCGATTGTGCCCCAGCCGGTGATGGATTCGACTTTATTTTTTTTGAAGAGCGCGCCGATGCCGCCAGCGTGTTTCTTTACGATTTTGTCTTTGCGCGCGAGGATGGCGGGCCAATTGATTTTTACGTCTTTTACTTCGAAGCCGAATTCTTCGGCGCGTTTGAAATGATCGTAAATGTCGGCGTGGTGCAGGAAAACTTTGGTGGGGATGCAGCCGACGTGCAGGCAAGTGCCTCCGAGAAACGGATCTTTTTCGACGACGGCGACTTTCAGGCCCCACTGCGCGGCGCGGATGGCGGCGACGTATCCGCCCGGTCCGCTGCCGATGATCACGACATCGTATTTAGCCAAACCAGTCCTCCCCCAAAAGCTGTGCGTTGCGAGATATGCTTTCGATCATGGAAGGATGTCCAGGATAGCGGATAAGGATTGCGGCTCTTCCAGGCTCGCAAACGTAAGATTTTAACAGCGGTGTGGGTTGGCCGCAACCCTGACGGTGTGGAAGGGGCTAGCCAGCTTAGTGGACACGCTCGTGCGTGAAGCGATCACGACCGGCCCAGTAGGGGCATTGCGGGCACGATTTTCCTTCAGGATAGTCGATGCCTTCTTCGTGAGGGCAGCCAATGATGCGATCGGTAGCAACGACGGATTTGACGCCGTGCTCTTTCAAGAAGGCGGTCACCTTCGCGCCCGCGTCGGGATCGTTTCGAACGTCGACATCCTCCGCGAACCAGCGCTCCAGCGGGTCTGGCTCTGCATGCTCATCGCGGACGATGGCCACAACGATTTTGGTGGCACGTTCGGCGGTAGGGCCATAGCAGGCGATGGTGGCGGCGGGAAAGCCGCGAAATCCCCGTCGAGAATTTTTCCCCAGCCATTTCTTCGCTGATGTTTCGCGACTCTTCATGTTCGTCGTTTACTGTCTCTAGTGGCACTTCGTCTGTATGTATTCCTTGAGTTTCCCCTGACTCTGCTTCTTCAACAGGTCGTCGAGCGTCTTCGATCTGGCGTCCGGCTTTTGTTGCAGGATTGCCTGGTAGGTTTTCACGACGCTTTCCAGTGCGGATTCGTTCATGGCGTTCGAGTCTGCAGCTTTGTCCCGATTTTCAATCACAAACGCGGCACTCGCAAGCATGTACTGGCGCGTGATTGTATGCGAGTAAGTGTACTTCGTTGCGTTGAGCTCATTAAGAAGGGGCGCACAGAGCGGTACGTGAACATCGTGCACATCCTCGACGCGCTTTAAGGCCGCATCGCCCTGTTTGTTCAAGCTGTCATCGAGCGGAGCACTTTCCAGTTTGCGCGTGGTCTCGACCCACTGGGCTCGTTCGTCCGGCGTTGCAATGGCCTGCGCCGATGCCTGCGGCGCGATAACGGCGACACAAATTAGAGTGGAGGCCCAGCCAACAACTAAAAGATTGTGACGCATATCGCTCCTGTTTTGGGGCGAGGCGGTGGCTAGGGCTCGGTCCGTCTCCGCAAGCCTTTGCTAAGACGCAAGCGGATGATACCACTGGGGCATTTGACGCACAGTGGCAATTTTGCATCGCGGCCGTACGCTTGATAAGAGAGCTCCGGGTTGCAAATCCTCAGGCAGAGTCAAATACAAATTCGCACAACCGTAAAGACTGCCGCGTTCGATGAAACGGAACCGGCCGCTACAACTGCAATGGCAACATCAAGAGTAAATGCAACGGCAAGGGCACCCGCTCGCGGTGATCATACTGTGCGCTACTGCATTGGCGCGCAGAGTGATAACACACCGCGCCAGTGCGCGTTGCGGCGGTGGGGTGTGGGCTGTATAATCCTTGCTGGACGCTTGGAGAATTGCGGGGATTCGTGGTTTGCAGGATCGTCCGAGGGGTGCTGGATGTCGTTTTCTGGTTTGTATTTGACGCGCGTATGGCTGGGCAGCAATTTTTCACCGAAATTTTTACCGAAGACGATTCGGCCGCTGGCCGCGCACGTGAAGCTGACGGAAAATTGCCAGGCGAAGTGCATCAGCTGCGATTATTGGAAGACGCGATGGCATGACGCAATCAAAGCCGATCGCGCGGTGGAACTGCTGAACGAGATCGGCGCCGCCGGAATTCGCTCGCTGCGGTTCACCGGGGGCGAGCCGCTGCTGAGGAAAGACATGTTTCAAATTCTAAAGCAGGCGAACACCAGCTGCTTCAAAGAAATCATCCTGCAAACGAACGGGCTTCTGATCAAGAAGCTGCACAAAGAGATTAACGCATCGCCGATCACCACGGTTTGCATATCCATCGACGGGCTGGAGCAGACCAACGACGTGATTCGCGGGATTGATGGCTATTTTGATCTGGCGATGCAAGGAATCAAATTGCTTCGTGGGAAGAAGGTCTCCATCGCCGTCACCATGAACCGCATGTCCGCCAAGGAATTGGGAAAACTTGTGGAGGTAGCGCATGGGGTGGGAGCCGAGGTGCAGTACAACGTCCTGAGCCAGAGCCTCTCTTTCCTCAAGGACGCGGACACGGATGCGATGTGGCCCGAGGGCGGCGACGTCACGGAAATAGCGAAATTCTTGCGCGACGACCTGAAGCGTCCAGCGTACGAAGTGGAATACGTCACCAAGTACTTCAAGAAACAACTCGACGCCGAGCCGCCTTGCATTCTGGGCTACCTGCAAATATTCGTGCTCTCGAATGGCGACGTGATGACCGGATGCTACCCGCTGAAACCGGTGGGAAATATTCTGCGCGATAAGCTGGAGACAATCATGGCGTCGGAGGAGTATGTCCTCCAATGCGAGGCCATGGTTCGCCGGGAGTGCCCGGGATGCACTTGCGGCGTCGAGAGTTCGCTGGCCATGCAGAATGCCGTTTCCAGCGCGTTTTTCGAGCTCGGGCGGCTGACGCACCGGCAGATGCCGGTGAATATGGGAATGCCGGCGGAAGTGGCTTCGGCGAAAAACGCGTAGCGCCTGACAACTGCCGGAAGATTCAGGAAGGGCGAATCCGATTTTTCCTGCCTCGCGATGAAGTGTTCAGCATTCCCCTGAGAACTCGCGATTGCAAATTCCAGTTTGGATCGCCTGGATCACCCCTGGGCGGCATGAGACTTTGAAAGCCACTTCACCAGCGCACTTTCCAAGCCGAAGTGATGGGGCCCTGTGGTTGGCGCTGAATTTTTTCACGCACAGATGCGGGAAGCTACGCTGCATTCATTACTGGACCATAATTCAAGTCCACCGTCCTCTCCTCGGTGTCTGCTGCGCAAGCGAGCAACACTTCCGCGCGCGCATCGGAATCCGGCGCACCGCCGATTCCGGATGCGTTTCTGGCGCCCGCGTTTGAGGCTTTTGCGGCTGGGGTTAGTGAGGCTCAGCCGCCTGCGCGGGCCGCTATTGAAACTATTTCGGCCGGAGTCCCGTATAGTAAGCAGGACTTGGGAGGCGCACGATGAGCACGAACGGCGAAACGAGCAGTTTGCCTGCACCGGCGGGGGAGTATCATCTGGCGGGGGCGCAGCGCTCGGGGATCGAAAATATTTTCATGGGGCCGACGGGGATCCGCGCGGGGTGGCGGCTGCTGCTATTCATTTTTCTGTGGCTCGCGTGCATTAAGGCCGAGGGATTCACGCTGAAGCACGTTCCGGGAGTGGACGCGTGGTTCAAGGCGCAGGATCCGAACGTGTTTACGCCGCCGGTGGCGATTTTCAGCGAGAGCATTCTGTTGTTTGGATTGGTGGTGGCGACGGCGTTGATGGCGCTGATCGAGAAGCGCACCTACACGGATTATTATTTGCCGCTGAATCAGTTTTTGGGGAAGCGGTTTTGGCAGGGCGTGCCGTACGGGTTCGCAATGCTGTCGTTGGCGCTGGGGCTGATCGCGGCGCTGCACGGATTTTCGCTAGGCAGCGTGGCGCTGTCGGGTGGGGATGCGCTGAAATTTGGCGCGCTGTACGGGATTGCGTTCCTGATGGTGGGACTCTTTGAGGAATTTTCGTTCCGCGGTTATATGCAGGCGACGCTGGGGTCCGGAATCGGATTCTGGCCGGCGGCGATTATTCTTTCGATTCTGTTTGGCGCGATTCATTTGAACAACCTGGGCGAAGCGTGGTTCGGCGCGGCGATGGCGGGGTCGTTTGGAGTGCTGGCGGCGTTCGCTGTGCAGCGGACTGGGAACCTCTGGTTTCCGATCGGAATGCATGCGGCGTGGGATTGGTCGGAGACTTTTTTTTATTCCGTGCCGGACAGTGGATTTTTGGCGAAGGGACATTTGTTTAACTCCACGTTTCACGGGCCTACCTGGCTTACGGGCGGGAAGGTGGGGCCGGAGGGCAGTGTCTTCGCGTTTCTAGTGCTAATCATTGGCGGCGTGGGGATTCATTTTATATTTCCGAAGAAGCAGATTGACGCTTCGTAGCCGCTGATTACTGCGCAAGGCGAAAGATTTAACACAGCGCACACAGGGAAAGCGGAGGGCACGGAGAAAGCGATTCCCGGGTGGGATTGTTTCCAGACGTTTTCCGCTTGCCTATTTTTGTACTCGCCTGCTGCGCAAGACTTATTCGTCGTTCGCTGTGATCCGGTTTGGAACTTCGCCGCACTCCGAGGGTAGCCCTCGCTTCTGGAATCCTTTTGGGCCGATACAGCATCTATCACAAGCCGACCTGGTGTTTGCTTCCTGGTGAGGGTGTCAGCGCTCCTGGCGCTTGTGGTTATCGCGCGACGGGTGAAGGGCGGCGGTTACCTTTTGTCGGCGGTAGCTGTGCGCTCATTTGACAAGGGAAGTTCGTATCGTTACACTGGGCGGCTTCGAGCGAGCGATTGGGCCTCGCATAGGGACTGAACGATGGACAAGAAACGATTGGAGTACTACAAGAAGAAATTAGCCACACGCCGCGAGGAATTGGTGCGCGGCATCGCTCGCACCGAGCAGGAAGGCCGCGAGGCGGACGAAGATCCCACGGTGGATCTGGGCGACAAGGCGGCCAACTCCTACACCAAGGAATTCCTGTTCGGCCAGACGCACAACGACCGGTCGCTGCTTGCGCTTGTGGATAATGCGCTGGCGCGGATCAAGGATGGCACCTACGGCGAGTGCAATTCCTGCCACGAAGAGCTGCAACAGAAGCGGCTGGAAGCTGTGCCCTGGACGCGTTATTGCATTATCTGCCAGGAAAAGACGGAGCAGGGGCAGCTGTAAGTCGCGCGGCAGATCTGATTCGTTTTCCATGATGATTACGATGGAGTACGGGTGTTCGTGCCCAAGCGTGATTGAAATGCGTGGCTTCAGCGCTGGCGGGCCGTGTGCCTACCAGCAGGCGCGGCCGGCACTGCCAACGTCGAAGACGCCCGGCTAAAGAGTCCGCGCGGCGACTCGGGAGTCTTTGCAGGTCGTGGCTTTAGCCGCGACATAAACGCAACAAAGCCACTGCGGTTTCAGCCGCTGAAGTACGGATTTTGAGGTTGCCACACAGACTCTAAAGCTGGCGGCTACAAAGTCACCACCTCGGCGTCCATGGATTCTTCCAGCTGACGGCGGGGCTGTGCGTAGAATTACGGTCTATCCTTCCCTGCTCTGCGGGAGTAGCGTTCGTCGTACCCCTCTCGCTTGCTAACTTCATCGTAATATCGCGGACGACCATTGACGCGCTTGCTGCGGTGCTCTTCCCTGCGCCTTGCCGGATCTGCGGCACGGCGCTGCTGAATGCTAGCCGCATTCCAAATTTTGAGTCATGCCTTGCCTCCTTCCAGCCGCTACAACAGCCGATGGGTGAACGCTGCGGGCGGCCGATTTCCGTGCCCGCGGCAACTACTGTCGCGACCGCCGAGGCCGCGCGGCCGCTTTGCCGGCTGTGCCGCGACGGCTACTATGCTTTCGATCGGGCGCGCAGCTATGGGGTTTATAATGAATGACGCGTTGCAGCACGCGATTTTGCTGCTGAATTATGAAGAAGTGACGCGGCTGGGCGATTGGTTTGCAGCGCGCTTGGCTGAGATTGTGGCGCGTGAGAGTGAGGCCTTCCGGGCGGACGTGGTGGTGCCAGCGCCGCTGCACCCGGACCGGCAACGAGAACGCGGTTATAACCAGGCTGAGCTGATCGCGCGGCCTCTGGCGCGCCGGCTGCATCGGAAGCAGGGCGCGTATTTGTTGATGCGCACCAAGCCGCGTCCGGCGCGGTTGGTGCTGACTTGCAAGGAGCACTGGGATTCGGTACGTGGCGCCTACGCGACGCGCAAAGGGCTGCGGGTTGACAAGTTACGAGTTCTGCTGCTAGATGATGTATTGACGACTGGCGCGACCCTGGATTCGTGCGCGCGAGCGTTGAAGCAGGCGGGCGCAGCGGCGGTGATGGGATTGACGGTGGCGCGAGTCGTGCCAGGCTGGTCGCTCGCGGGTGCCCAGCAGCAAGAAACAGATTCAAGCAGGAGAAACCAACAGGGTGCGACGAGCATCCCTAGAGGCTAGGGAAACTCGTCGAGCGACGCAAAGGCGGCGCAAATGGAAATGCGGCTCAAGCATGGCTTACGGCCCCGGCCCGCTATCGGGCTGGGCGGAGTCGCGCCGGATTCTGTCGCTCCCAATGGTCAGGTAAAGCCTCCTGTTAGTCGTCCTTCCGTAATGCAAGCTCCCGTGCTGGTGCTGAACGCGACTTTCGAGCCGATCAACGTTACGGCTGTGCGGCGGGCGCTGGTACTGATGCTAAAGGGCGTCGCGCAGGCGGAAGAGACCAACCACACCGAAGTGCATTCCACGCAGAAGGCGATTCAGGTGCCGTCAGTAATTCGTCTGCTGAGTTACCGGCACATTCCGCAGCAGAGCCGTGCGCTTTCGCGGAAGAATATTTTGCTGCGCGATCGGAATATTTGCCAGTTCTGCGCGCGGGCGTTTCCTGCTTCGGAATTGACGCTGGATCACGTGATGCCGCGTTCGCGCGGCGGGCGCTCGACGTGGGAAAATCTGGTGGCTTGCTGCTACACGTGCAACAACCGCAAGGGCGATCGCACGCCGGAAGAAGCGGGAATCAAATTGCAGCGGCGGCCGCGGCCTTTTACGCTGCACACTTCGCGGCAGCTGATGCGGCTGATCGGACATCGCGACGAGAAGTGGCGCAAGTACCTGTTTTATTGAGCTTTGTGAATTTTTTCCGCGCCGGCATTTTGGTGCAACCTTTTCCAGCCGCAGGCGTCTAAGTAATTAATCGCTTCTAGGACACACCCCGGGAAGTGGTTCTGGCTCAACCCAGGCCGCTTCCCCTCCTTTTTTTAGCCACGAAAAAATTCCTCAAAAATTGAATTGCTTACTGGCAGAGAATAATTTTCAGCCCACGGCGCCAGTTTTCCGCGAGGCCAATTCTGGTGATGCGTCCGGCGGGGCGAGGCGAATCGGTGCGCAGAAATTCCAGGCGGCCGGGCTTGGCGCGACCGAGCGTTGGACTTCCGGAACGATGCGGTCGTCCGCGTGTTCCTTTACTCGCAGGACGCGACGCGTGAGATTGCGCTCCTCGGACCAGAGATGCACGAGGGGATTTTTGCGTTCGAAGCGGAGTTCGAAGTGCAGTGTCGCGAGTTCGGCTAGCCATTCGCCGTCTTCGCGCACTTCGACGCTGCCGGAGGCAGCGAGGTCGCTAAACGCGCGATCCAGGGCCGCCCAATCGTTTGCGGGCGAATTCAACTGCACACCGTCGCGGGATTTCTTTGCCGCTTTGAGAAGCGTGGTGCGGCTATTGCAACACTAGGCCAGTGACTCGTATGGAAGGATACTCTTGATTCCACTCTGCGGGAACATGTTCGAGCGTGACGTCGAACGGGCGACTCAGGCCGGCGTTGAGGGGCGGGCCATTGTTCGGTCCGATGACCAATTGCGAATCGCGGAGGATTACTTGGTTGAGAGCGTTACGAAATTCGACGGTGACTTCCATCGCGCGAATCGTGCGGTCGCCATCGTTCGACATCATTCCGTCTACGTAGGTGAATTCCTGCTTCAACATGTTGGTGGATCGCGACATGTGCAGATCGTTGAGGTGGATGCGCTCGGCGTAGGCTTGTTCTGCTGGTCCGAAGGGAAGTTTTTCAGCAACAGCCGTGCCGGGCATGCCGAAGATGCGCGTGAGCAGGTAAAATCCGCCGAACAGCAGGGCCATGACTACGACTCCGGCGAGAAATGCGGCCGGGAAGCGGCGGCGTTCTGCGCTGTAGGAACTTTCACCCGGTTCCATGGATTGGATCCCTCGCGCGCCTTAGCGGCCGAACGCCAGACGCTGAATCAGCGGCTCGGGCAGCCCGCCGGCACCCATGCGTTTTTGCACCGCTTCGATGTCGTACGGCACGCGCCAGAACTCGATGGATTTTTTGGGGAGGTCGGCGATGACGAATGCGGCGCGCGTGTCTCCATCGCGGGGCTGGCCGATGGAACCGGGATTGAGCAGGTAGGTGGTGCCGTCGTCGACGGCGAGCGCGGCGAACGGTTGGCCGGCGGCGGGTTTGAAATGCAGCACGGCGACTTGATCGTCGCGAAGAGTGAAGCCCCCTTGCAGATGCGTGTGACCGAAGAAAGTGATTTGCGCATGGGCATCGAGAAGGCTGTCGAGGGCCTGGGCCGGCGCGAAAACGTACTCGTCTTCATCGCGAAAGGCGCCGTGAACCATGACGAAACCATTTTCGTTGAGCGGGCCGGTGGGGAGTTGCTCGAGCCATTCGCGATTTTCGGGGCGGAGTTGGTCGCGGGTCCAGAGCGCGACCGCGCGCGCGACGGGATTGAAATCGTCGGCGTTGGCGATGCCGGAGCCGGCTTTATCGTGATTGCCGCGAATGGTGAGCGCGCCGATTTCGCGGATGCGATCTACTACTTCGTTGGGATCGGGGCCGTAGCCGACGACGTCGCCGAGGCAGATTACTTTGTCCCAGTGGCCTTTGGCGGCGGCGAGGACGGCGTCGAGTGCGGTTAAGTTGGCGTGGATATCGCTGAGAATCAGGTAGCGCATGCAACTGCCCCCAAGGGCAGGATGCGAATTATAGACGAAGAGTGGACTGGTTGCACGAAATCGCGCGTGGCGGTAGCGTCCTAATTTCGCGGCAGAGCATCGGGCGGGTCGAGTGTGAACGATGATATTTCGGCGACTTTACAAGCGAAGGCTAACTCGGCTGTTCGGTCGATTCATTCCTGAACAAAGGATCAATGAAATATTCGATCCCCTATCCGAATGGGAAAGATTCAAGTGATTGCTGCCCCCTTGAATCTACCGGCTATTCTTCACTCCCGTGATCTCAGAGACCGACGCCCTGCAGACGGTGCAAAAGATGATTCTCGATGCGCTCGGTAATGCACCAGATGCCGCGGGCAGCTCACGGATAAAGCCAGATTAGGACGCTACCCGCGTGGGAAACTTTGTGGAAACGGGGGAAGTGGGGCCTGGATGGCTCTAGCGGATTAACATGCAATCGCCATAACTGTAGAAGCGATATTCGGCTGCTACGGCGTGGCGATAGGCGCGGAGGACATTTTCTTGTCCGGCGAGCGTGGCTACGAGCGCTAGGAGACTGGATTGCGGGAGGTGGAAATTCGTGAGGAGCTGATTCACTACGCGGAGGGGCTTGCCGGGGTAGAGGAAAATCGCGGCTTCCGATTTTCCGGGGTTTAGAGCGCTGCTGCCGCGCTGCGCGGATTTTTCGGCGGCGTCTTCGAGGGCGCGGACTACTGTGGTGCCGACGGCGAGGATTGCTCTCGCTTCTTTTTGCGCTTGGGCGATTGCTTCCGCGGTGGCTGCGGAAATTTCGTAGGATTCGACGTGTATTTTGTGGTCTTCCAGGCGCTGCGTGCGGACCGGCTCGAAGGTGCCGAGGCCGACGTCCAGTGTGATTTCTGCGATTTCGATGTTTCGCGCGCGGATGCGTTGCAGAATTTCCGGCGTGAAGTGCAGCCCCGCGGTGGGCGCGGCGACGGCGCTTCCCTCCCTCGCGTAGATGGTTTGATAGCGTTCGCGGTCGGCGGGCTCGTCGGCGCGTTTGATGTAGGGCGGCAACGGGATGTGCCCTAGGCGTGCTAGCGCTTCGTGGAAACCGGATTTCGAGGAGAAGCGCAAGACGCGCAGGCCGTAATCGCCGCGGCTTTCGGTTACGGCTTCCAGTTCAGGTCCACCATCGTGTGCGCGCTCGCCGAAAATAATTTTTTCGCCCACCGCGATTTTTCTGCCAGGGCGGACTAGAGTTTCCCAGGTGTCTGGCAAGAGTTGGCGGATGAGCAGGACCTCGATGGGGGTTCTTAGGTGTTCGTGGCGGGCGGGGTTGTGGATGCCGGGAGGCTCGGCATGAATTCCCACGCGACGGCCAAAGAGGCGCGCGGGTAGGACGCGGGCGTTGTTGAGGATGATCAGTTCATCGCCGCGCAACAGGTCGGGAAATTCGCGGAAGTGGCGGTCGTCCCACGCGCCGGTGATTTTATCGAGCAGCATCATGCGGGAGGCATCGCGCGCTGCCAGGGGACGCTGCGCGATGCGCTCTTGCGGCAGGTCGAAATTTAGTTCGTCGAGGTTCATACTAACGCGTGCCGGAAGCATTGTAGCGAATCCGTGGTCTAATCCTCGAACGTCAGGCGGGAAACGTGGCTGAAGGGTCGGTAGTGATCAGTGCGCGCGGGGCGGAGCGGCTTCGCTCCGGGCATCCGTGGGTGTATCGCAGCGACGTGCGGTCGGCGCAGGCTGAGGCTGGGGCGATCGTGCGCGTTATGGATGAACGCGGGCGATTTAACGGGCGCGCATTTTACAGCGACAAATCGCAAATCGCTGTGCGTTTGCTGACACAGGCAAACGTGCCGGTGGACCGCGCGTTTTTTGCGGAGCGGTTGCGGCGGGCCGCGGCCTATCGCGAGACGGTGGTCGAAAACACGGACGCGTACCGGCTGGTGCATGGCGAGGCGGACTTGCTGCCCTCGATTGTAATTGATCGGTATGGCGATTACCTGGTGGTGCAGACATTGAGCCAGGCATCGGAGCGACAGAAAGATTTGATTGTGGAGATTCTGGTGGAGCAATTTTCGCCGCAGGGGATTTTGGAGCGCAACGATCCGAAGGTGCGTTTGCTGGAAGGACTGCCGCAGAGCGTGAGCGTGCTGCATGGTGCGGTGCCGATGGAGATTTTGGCGAAGGAAAATGGGATTACGTTCGTGTATGACCTGGCAAAGGGACAAAAGACCGGGTCGTTCCTGGATCAACGCGAGAATCACTGGGCGGCGCGGCGGTATGCGTCGGGCGAGGTGCTGGATTGCTTCAGTTACCAAGGCGGGTTTGCGCTGACGATTGCGGATGAGTGCGAACACGTCGAGGCCGTGGACATGGGGGCGCCGGCGGTGCAGGCGGCGCGACGAAATCAGGAATCGAACGGGATCGCGAACGTGACGTTTCGCGAAGGGAACACATTTGACCTGTTGAAGGAGTATGACGAGGTAGGACGGCAATTCCAGATGGTGATTTTGGACCCTCCGGCGTTTGCGAAGAACCGCGACAGCCTGGAGGCGGCCACGCGCGGGTACAAGGAGATCAATCTGCGGGCGCTCAAGATTTTGCAGCCCGGAGGTTACCTGGTTACGTGTTCATGCTCGTACCACCTGAGTGAAGCGCTGTTCCTGCAATTGATTGCCGAGGCTGCCAACGACGCGAAGAAGACTGTGGTGATTGTAGAGAGGAGGACGCAGGCGCAGGATCATCCGATTCTGCTGACGATGCCAGAGACGCACTACCTTAAAGCGCTTATTCTAAGGGTATTAGAGTAAATATGGCTATCTATGTAACACAAAAATAAGGACATAACAAATACTTGACAGTGTGACGCGCATATTTTATTATCTGTTATAGCTAATATACTGAAATGACGCGACTAGAATGCGCTCGAACGCGAGTATCTTGCGGCCTTCGGTTCGCGTCAAACGCTGAGTAAGGTTACAACATGCTGAACTTTGACAAATTGACCGTAAAGGCCCAGCAGGCGCTGCAAGCAGCGCAGGAAATGGGCGGGCGCGAGGGGCAACAGCAAATCGAGCCATTGCATTTGCTCTGGGCGCTGGTGGCGCAGGGCGACGGCGTGGTACCGCCGCTGCTGGAGAAGCTGGGGGTGTCGCCGACCTCGCTGGCGAGCGAGATAGAAAAGCAGATCGCGCGGCTCCCGAAAGTCTCCGGCGTTTCGCAGCAGTATTTGAGCCCTGCGACCAACAAGGTCTTGGAAAGCGCCTTCGCTGAGGCGCAGCGTCTGAAGGACGAGTACGTTTCGACCGAACACATTCTCCTGGCGATTTCCGCGACGGAGAAAGATCCGGCGGGCCAGGCGCTGCTCCGCGCCGGCGCGAGCCACGACGCGATACTGCAAGCCATGGCGACGATTCGCGGCAGCCATCGTGTGACGTCGCAAAACCCCGAATCCACGTATCGCGCGCTGGAGCAGTACGGGCGCGACCTGACGGACCTGGCGCGGCGCGGCAAACTGGACCCGGTAATCGGGCGCGACGAAGAAATCCGGCGCGTGATGCAGATTCTGGCGCGGCGCACCAAAAATAACCCTGTGCTGATTGGCGAACCCGGCGTGGGTAAGACCGCGATCGTCGAGGGGCTCGCGAGCCGCATCGTTGCGGGCGACGTTCCGGAGGTCCTGAAACCAAAGCGGATCGTTTCGCTGGATCTATCTGCGCTGGTGGCGGGAGCAAAATATCGCGGCGAATTCGAAGACCGGCTGAAAGCGGTGCTGAAGGAAGTCACCGAGTCTGACGGGCAAATTATTTTGTTCATCGACGAGCTGCACACGCTGGTAGGCGCGGGCGCGGCGGAAGGCTCGATGGACGCTTCGAACATGCTGAAGCCGGCACTGGCGCGCGGAGAACTGCGAGCCATCGGCGCGACCACGCTGAACGAGTTCCGCAAGTACATCGAGAAAGATCCGGCCCTCGAGCGGCGCTTCCAGCCCGTATACGTGGGCGAACCTTCGGTGGAAGACACCATCGCGATTCTGCGCGGCTTGAAAGAGCGTTACGAAGTGCATCACGGCGTGCGCATTAAGGATGCGGCGATCGTGACGGCGGCGATGCTCTCGCAGCGCTATATCACGGACAGGTTTTTGCCGGACAAGGCGATTGACCTCGTCGACGAGGCGGCCGCGGGGCTGCGCATGGAAATCGATTCCCTGCCGCAGGAAATTGATGTGATCGAACGGCGCATCATGCAGCTGGAAATCGAGCGGCAGGCACTGCGCAAGGAATCGGACGCGCACTCGCGCGAACGCGTCAAGCAAGTTGAAAAAGAGTTGAGCACGCTGCGCGAGCAATCGAACGCGCTGAAAGGCCGCTGGCAGACGGAGAAGGACGCGATTGGGCGCATCCGTAAGCAGAAGGAAGAGATTGATCGCCTGAAAACGGAAGAGCAGCGCTTCGAGCGCGCCGGCGATCTTTCGAAGGTGGCCGAAATCCGTTACGGCAAGCTGGCTGCGGCGGAAAAAGAATTGCAGGCCGCGCAGAACAAGCTGGCGGATCTGCAAAAAGATCACCCGATGCTGAAGGAAGAAGTCGGCGAAGAAGAAATCGCGAAAATCGTGAGCAAATGGACGGGAATTCCCGCGGGCCGCTTGTTGGAGGGTGAAGTCCAGAAGCTGGTGCACATGGAAGAGCGGCTGCGCGAGCGCGTGGTGGGACAGGAAGTGGCGCTCGAGAGCGTGGCGAATGCGATTCGGCGCAGCCGTTCGGGTTTGAGCGATCCGAACCGGCCCATCGGGTCGTTCCTGTTTTTGGGACCGACCGGTGTGGGCAAGACGGAACTGGCGCGCGCGGTAGCGGAATTTCTGTTCGATGATGAACGCGCGATTGTGCGGCTGGATATGTCCGAGTATATGGAGAAACATTCCGTCGCGCGCATGATCGGTGCGCCTCCGGGGTATGTGGGTTACGACGAGGGCGGGCAATTGACGGAGCAAGTGCGGCGGCGTCCGTATTCCGTGGTCCTGCTGGATGAAATCGAGAAGGCGCACCCGGACGTCTTCAATGTGCTGCTGCAGATACTGGACGACGGCCGGCTGACGGACGGCCAAGGCCGCACCGTGGATTTTCGCAACAGCGTGATCATCATGACTTCGAACGTAGGCTCGACCGCGATTTTCGATTTGATCGAAAACGACCCGAAAAAGGCGCGCGAGCAGGCCATGGCCGCGCTGCGGGAGATTTTCCGACCGGAATTCCTCAATCGCATCGATGATATCGTGCTGTTCCGTCCGCTGGGCAAGGATCAGATCGAGCACATCATTGACCTGCAAATGCAGCACCTGGTGAAGCGGCTGGGCGAACGCCAGATCACGTTGCACCTCACGGCGGCGGCGAAAGCTCTGCTGTTTGCCGAAGGTTACGACCCGGCTTATGGGGCGCGGCCGATGAAGCGGGCAATCCAGAGATTGATACAGGATCCGCTGGCGATGAAGATCCTGGATGGCGAAGTGCATCCCGGCGATGATGTGAACGTGGATGTGGACGCGAAGACGGGCGAGATGAAATTTGCGCGGAAGGCCGCGAAGGCAGGCGCCGCCTGATTGGATTTATCGGGCGCCAAGGCTGAATACCAATGAAGACTCTGAAGACTGCATTTCTGCTGACGGCATTGACGCTACTGTTGCTGTTTATCGGCGAAGCGCTGGGCGGATCGAATGGCATGACGATCGCGCTGCTCGTTGCGGTGCTGATGAACGGCGGAGCGTATTTTTTCTCGGACAAGATTGCGCTGAAATCCAGTGGGGCGGTGCCGATCAGCCGTGAGGAATCGCCGCGATTGTATGCGGTGATGGAGCGACTTGCGGCCAAGGCAAATTTGCCGATGCCGAAGATGTATATGATTCCGCAGGCTGCGCCCAACGCGTTTGCCACGGGGCGCAATCCGAGCCACGCGTCGGTGGCAGTGACACAGGGGCTGCTGGAAATCATGAACGACGACGAGCTGGAAGGCGTGATCGCGCACGAGCTTTCGCATGTGCGGAATTACGACATTCTCACGTCGTCGGTGGCGGCCACTTTGGCCGGCGCTATCACATGGATCGGACATATGGGCCGCTGGGGAATCATGCTGGGCGGTTATGGCGGCGGTGGGCGCAACCGCAGCGGCGGGATTGGTGCGCTTTTGATGCTGATTCTTGCGCCGTTTGCGGCTTTGTTGCTACAGCTGGGGATTTCGCGGCAGCGCGAATATCAGGCTGACGCTTCCGGCGTGCAGATGATTGGACATGCGAATGGATTGATCAGCGCACTGGAAAAATTGGGCGCTTACAACAAGAAGATTCCGATGGATATTCCGCAGTCTACTTCCGCGCTCTGCATCGTGCAGCCTTTGTCGCCGGGGCAATTGTTTTCGGGGTTGTTCAGTACGCATCCGCCGCTTGCGGATCGGATTGCGGAATTGCGGAACATGACGATTACGCGCTAACGGGCGTTCGCTGCGTTGGAGTTCGATCCCTGATGGTTGGCTAGTACAACAGCGATGGCGCGCTGCAGTGCGCAGCTACCCGTCGATCCCGCAGTGCGGGATCTCAGGATGAATCGCCCTGCAGGGCGGTCCACAAATTCAACGGCAAAGTCAATGTCGAACCGCCGAAACGCGTGCTGCGTGGAGCGGGCACGGCTCGCCTGCGGCGGGTAGCCATGCCGTGCCTCTACGACGGCGCGATCAACGGCAACGTCAAGCGTGCACCCTCCATGCCAGGACTAGTACTTCGGCGGGGCTGGGCCACATGGTAGTGCCTATTTTCTTCCACCACGCAGAAATGTTACTGACACGTAAAATTTGCAGGGGCGAAAGCGCGCGAAGCGTCGTCCTCGGCGCCTCTGGACTACCGTAACACCATTATTATCAGCTGATTACGGCCGCGGGGCGCACGATTCCACTTTGGTTCTCGATTTGCACTTCCCCACGACGCAAGGGATTTCCGGAGGAGCGAAAAACATGAGTGAAGAACGACAGGACGTAGTGATCGCAGACGAAGCCACCGCGCCGCGCTGGGTGGGGATCGTCGTGGTTGCTCTCGCGGTAGTCTCACTGGTAGCACTCGGTGCAGGCTGGACCGCATCCACGCGCTCGAAAGAACTCGAGCAATCTTTGGCGACACAGGCGCAACAGTTCAAGCAGAACGATGACGTAATCAGCCAGCGACTGGCGAAAGCGGAAGACACCAACGCGCAACTCCAAGGCGAGTTGAGCGTGGTGACCGACAAGATGAAGCTGACCGAGGGCGAGCTTTCCAAGGCGCGCTCGCAGGCCAAGAAAATCAAGGCAGACGACGCCAAGGAACTAGCGGAGATGCAGAATCAGACGAACGCGCAACTCGCGACCAAGGCGAGCGTTGATGACGTGAACAAAATCGGCACGGACGTCAACGGCGTGAAGACCGACCTCGACGCCACCAAGAACAACTTGCAGATGGCCCGGGGCGAATTCGGCACGCTGATCGCGCGCAACCACGACGAAGTGGAAGAACTTCGCCGCTTGGGCGAGCGTGATTACTACGAGTTTACCATTGACAAGAAGAACTCGCGCGAGAAGGTCGGCAATCTGATGGTGGAGCTGCACGCTACGAATCTGAAGAAGAGCCAGTACGGCGTCACGATCTTTGTTGACGACCAGCGCCATGACAAGAGGAACCTGACGGCCAACGAGCCTCTGTACTTCTTCGAAAGTGGCGCACGCGCTCCGCTGGAGTTCGTGGTGAACCAGGTGGGCAAGGACAAGATCACGGGATACTTGAGCGTGCCGAAGGCGAATTCGACGCACGCGCAGGCCGCTACCTCCGGCGGCAACTAACGCATCACCACGGAACGAGCCACTCCCTAGCGGGTTTGACTCGCTTCACCGCAGCAAAAAGAGGGGCGCTCCCACGGGCGTCCCTCTTTTTTTGTTCATTCGGCCTTTTTCAGAGCGCGATTCTTGCGGCTCAAGAACTTCTTGGCGAGTGCGGGGAGCTTGTCGTGCGGCAGTTTGCCTTGTTCGTACAACTTCACCTTCGCCTTGGCGGTCTTGCGGCGGCGGCGTTGCCTCTTCTGAGCCACGTATCTCTTGTCGTAAGACATCCAATTCCTCCCAATAAGTTGCGCCCCATGATTGTAGCGGACTAGGAAAAGGATGCAAGGCTGGGCGCTGATTTTAGGGCTGAGTTCAAGTAGCATGGACTGGCTATGACGGCCATCGCAATCTACGCAGGGCGCATACTGACGCCGCAAGAAGAACTCGTTAACAATGTGATCGTGGTCGAAGGTGGGCGCATCACGGCCATCGGCAACCGCGACGAAGTGCATATTCCGCCGGGCGCGAAGGATTATGTGGCGCCGGGAATGACGGTGGTTCCCGGATTTGTGGACGTGCACATCCACGGCGCCGGCGGACACGACGTAATGGAGGCGACGCCGGAGGCGCTGGACGCGATCACCGCCACGGTGGCGCGCTTTGGAACTACGTCCATTGTGGCTACGACGGTTACGGCACCGGTCGAGGATACTTGCCGCAGCCTGGAAGGCATCGCGCAATATGTGCGCAGCCACGAGAAGACGGAAGAGAATGCGCGCGCGGCAGCGGAAATCGTGGGTGTTCACTTGGAAGGACCGTTCATCAATAAGGCGCGGCGCGGGGTGCATCCGGCGGAATCGATTGCGCCGCCTTCGATTGAAGTGCTGGAAAAATTTCGGGCGGCTGCAGATGGACTGGTGCGCATCGTCACGGTAGCCCCGGAGATTCCTGGCGCGCTGGAATTGATTGCGAACTCGGTGGCGGGCGGGCTAGTGGTCGCGGTGGGACACACCGATGCGGACTATGACCAGGCGCGTGCAGCGTTTAACGCGGGAGCGCGACACGCGGTACACGTTTACAACGCGATGCGGCCGTTTACGCATCGCGATCCAGGCGTGATCAGCGCCATCATGACGGACACGGAAGTGACCGCGGAAATCATCGCCGATGGCGTGCACGTCGCGGGGCCGGCGATTCAGGTGCTAGTGGGGACCAAGGGATTCGACACGGTGCTGCTGGTGAGCGACGGAACGTCCGCGACGGGCATGCGCGACGGAAAATACCGCTTGGGAAATTTTGAGGTGACCGTGAAAGACGGCGTGTGCCGGAACTCGGAAGGGAAACTAGCGGGCAGCACGCTGACGCTCGACCGCGCGCTGCGATACATGGTGGAAGTGGGCGTGCCGTTTGTGGATGCGCTACGCATGGCGACGATTCTGCCGGCGCGGCGGTTGGGTTTGGCGGGGAAGAAAGGAATTTTGGCGATTGGCAGCGATGCGGATTTGGTGGTTCTGACGCCGGATCTGCATGTGGCTGGAGTGATGACTCGCGGCGTGGGACTCACCTAACGCAGCACCCCTTCTTCATGCGATTGGAGATTTTGCAAGTGATCTCGACCGCACCAGATTTCACGCAGTATGGCTTCTCTTACCCAAGCAATCTGATTCAAGCCTTCAGCGGCCGTTCGCAGCTGCACGGGGCGAAGGTTGACGGAACTGACGATCCAGATTGGTACGGGGTGTTCATCGAACCTCCTGAAAAGATGATTGGACTGGAGCGTGATGAGCATTTTGTTTTTACAACGGGAGACAAAGAAGGCGGCAACGACCCACGGGACGTGGAGGTGTGTCTCTATTCGTTGCGGAAGTGGGCGGGCATGGCGGCTAAGGGGAATCCTTCAGCGCTCCACCTTGTTTTTGCCGCCGAAGAGTTTTCCACCAGGTGGCGGCAAACGATTCGCGAGAATCGCAATCTGTTTGCTTCCAAGCAGCACCTAACTCCGTTCATAAAATTCGCCGACGATCCGATGGATCGATTGCTCGGCCGGAAGGGACAGCAGAATATTCATCGCGCGGCGTTGCAGGAGGCGCACGGGTAGGACACGAAATACGCCATGCATGTAATTCGCCTGTACCTCGAGGCCAAGGAATACATGGAAACCGGGAAGAGTACGCTGCCGAATCCGCGCCTGGAGCTACCCGTCGCCGTGCGGCGCGGAAAGTACCAGCTCAGCGAAATCGAAGGAAGGGGAAAGGAACTGCAAGCCGAGACGTATTCGGAGCAACAGCAATCGCCGCTGCCGGACGCCGCGAATTACGAGGCGGTGACGCAGTTGATTACGGGCGCTTATCTCGATTTCTGGAATTCACAAAAGTCGTGAACGCAGGTCACTTGTTGAGGGGAATTTTCAGTTCTTCGGCAAATTTGTAGGGATCGAACGGGCTTAGCGAGAAGTAGCGGCCTTCGATGCCGATCATCGGCACTTTGCGCTTGCCATTGTTGATCTGCAGCACGATGGCCTCGGCGGCGGCGTCATCGTCAATGTTCACTTCGCGATAAGAAATGCCGCGTTCGCGCAGAAAGCTTTTGGCCCGGCGGCAATCGCAGCACCAGGAAGTTGAATACACCGTAATGTCTGACATACGCCCCTTCTACTGTTCTACTACATTTGTACCATAGCTATAAGATGCGCTCGTCGAGCCTGCGGATGCCGGGATATGCAAAAGTAAACAAGGCACATAGCAGCTAGCCGGCAGCGTGCTGCACCGCGCGAGGTGCGGAGCCAGCGCCGGAGCCCGAGCCGGCCTTGGTGGCTGCCTGCAAGCGAGCGGTGGCGCGCTCGATCGCCTCGTTTGCCTCATCCCAGTCGGCTTCAGTCGATCCGGCCTTTGGCGTATCGGCCTTGGCGCGTTCCAACGCGGCGGTGGCACGGGCGACATCAATTTCTTCTGCGCGCTCGGAAATTTCCGCGAGAACGATTACGCGGTCCGGCAACACTTCGGCGAAACCGTACATTACGGTGAGATAACGCGTTTCGCCGCTCTTATGGTACGTGAGGATTCCGACGCCGAGCTCAGTCATGAGCGGCGCATGTCCGGGAAGAATGCCGAGGTAGCCGTCTTTCCCCGGCATTTCGAGCGAGTCCACGTCCTCGCTGAGAATGTGGCGCTCGGGCGTCACCACTTGCAGCTCGATTTTTTCTGCTAGCGTTGCCATTTATATCGTTTCGCTTTGTGTGTGCCGGCGCGAACTATGCCGCTGCTCCTGCCGCCATCTTTTCAGCTTTCTCGCGCACTTCTTCAATAGTTCCGACCATGTAGAATGCCTGCTCCGGCAGATCGTCGTGCTTGCCTTCTACGATTTCCTTGAAACCGCGCACGGTGTCTTCGATCTTCACGTACTTTCCGGCCAGCCCCGTAAATTGTTCGGCGACGAACATGGGCTGGGAGAGGAATTTTTCGATTTTGCGGGCGCGCGTGACGGTTTGCTTGTCGTCGTCGGAAAGTTCTTCGATTCCCAGAATGGCGATGATGTCCTGTAATTCCTTGTAACGCTGCAGAACGGCTTTCACGGAGCGGGCGACGTTGTAATGTTCCTGGCCGACGATGCGCGGATCCAAAATGCGCGAGAAGCTGGCCAGCGGATCCACCGCGGGATAAATGCCGCGCTCGACGATTTGACGGCTGAGGTTGGTGGTGGCGTCCAGGTGCGCGAAAGTCGCCGCGGGAGCTGGGTCGGTGTAATCGTCCGCCGGAACGTAAATCGCTTGTACGGAAGTGATCGAGCCATTTTTCGTGGACGTGATGCGCTCCTGGAGTTCGCCGATTTCGGTATTGAGGTTCGGCTGGTAGCCGACGGCAGAAGGCATGCGGCCGAGCAGCGCCGACACTTCCGAGCCGGCTTGCACGAAGCGGAAAATATTGTCAATGAAGAGCAGCACGTCGAGCTTTTCTTCATCGCGGAAATATTCCGCTACGGTGAGGCCGGTCAAGCCGACGCGCAGGCGAGCGCCGGGCGGCTCGGTCATTTGGCCGTAGATTAGCGCGCAGCGCGATTTTTCGGAATTTCCCGGGACGATTACGCCGGATTCCTGCATTTCCAGCCACAGGTCGTTGCCTTCGCGGGTGCGTTCGCCGACGCCGGAGAAAACCGAGACGCCGCCGTGCTTCATGGCGACGTTGTGGATCAGCTCCTGAATCAGCACGGTCTTGCCGACGCCCGCGCCGCCGAACAGGCCGATTTTTCCGCCTTTCAGGTACGGCTCGGTGAGGTCCACGACTTTGATGCCCGTCTCAAACATTTCGAGCGTGGTGGATTGGTCTTCGAGCAGCGGCGCCGGGCGGTGGATCGGGTAGCGCTTTTCGTATTTCACGGGACCGAGATTATCCACCGGCTCGCCGAGAACGTTGAGCACGCGGCCCAGCACGCCACGGCCGACTGGCACGGAGATGGGCTCGCCCAGATCCAGCGCGTTCATGCCGCGCACCAGACCTTCGGTGGGCTTCATCGCAACGCAACGGACGCGGCCTTCGCCGAGGTGTTGCGCGACTTCGGCCACGATGTCGAGCGGCTCGGGATTGTTGAAGCCTTCGCTGGTAATGCGCACGGCGCTGTGAATGAAAGGAAGGTGTCCCTCTTCGAACTGGACATCGACGACGGGCCCGATCACTTCTACGATGTGCCCAGTTTTTTGTTCGTTCGTTGCCATGTTGATCGTTCTCCCTCTGCGAGCGTGCGTAGTGATTAGTGCTGCGCGATTCGCGTGCCGACGCCGATCACGACGTTGCCGACGCCGCGCCGCTTACAATTTCGATCAGTTCCTTTGTGATTGCTGCCTGCCGAATGTTGTTCATCCGCAGCGTCAGTTTATCGATCAGCTCGGAGGCATTGCGCGTTGCTGAATCCATGGCGGTCATGCGCGCGGCGTGTTCGGCTGCGGCAGATTCGAGCAGGATGCGGAAGATTTCGCCTTCGAGGTAACGCGGGACCAGCCCGGCGAAAATTTCGGCGACTGGCTGCTCGTAGATGTAATCCACCAGCCGGCCTTGGCCTCCGGGCGCCGGCTCGGTGGGCAAAGAGCCGCCGGGGCCGGCGTGATGGGACGCGAGATCTTCGCCCTCCGCTGATTTCTTCACGACTTCGGGGTCCACGGGCAAAAGTTTTTCGGCACGCAGATTTTGCACCATCACATTCTTGAACTCGTTGTAGATGGCGTATACCGCGTCCACTTCGCCGCTGGTGTAAAGCTCGGCGACGCGCGCGGCGATTTCCTTGGCTTTCGAAAATTCCACTTTCGCGGAAACGTCGAGGTATTCCGCGACGAACGAATAGCCGCGCTTGCGCAGCGTGTCACGGCCTTTCTTGCCGACAACGATCAACTCCAGCTGCTGCGCGTGATGCTCTCGAATGAAATCCATGGCATGGCGCAGCACGTTGGAATTAAAAGCGCCGCACAGGCTGCGGTCGCCGGTGAGCACCATCACCAGAATTTTCTCCTCAGGGCGCCGCTGCAACAAAGGGTGCGCGGGAGATTCCATGCGCGCGGCCGCGGAGCGCAACACGCGAATAATTTCCTTGGCGTAGGGCCGGGCGGCAAACACGCCTTCTTGCGCCCGGCGCAGTTTTGCGGCGGCGACGAACTTCATCGCGCGCGTAATCTGCTGCGTGCTTTTCACCGACCGAATGCGGCGCCGATAATCGAGGAGTGTTGGCATTGAACCGGACTATTTCGCCTGAGTCGCCGGCGCCGATTTGATGGTGGTCTTGAAGCGCTCTTTGAAAGCATCCAAGGCTTTTTTCGCTTCGGCCCGGTTGGTATCGTCGAACGCTTTCTTCTCGCGCAGCGATTTCAGCAGGCCACTGTAATTCGTTTCGATGAACGGATAGAGCTCCGTTTCGAAGCGGCGGCATTCACCAACCGGTAGATCGTCGAGATACTTGTTGGAAGCGGCGAAAATAATCAGGACCTGATTCTCAACGGAGAGCGGCTGGTACTGATCCTGTTTCAAAATTTCCATCAAGCGCTGGCCCCGCGCGAGTTGCGCCTGCGTGGCTTTGTCGAGCTGCTCGGTGCCGAATTGCGCGAAGGCCGCGAGGTCGCGATATTGCGCAAGATCCAGGCGCAACGTGCCGGCCACCTGACGCATGGCCTTGATCTGCGCGTTGCCGCCGACGCGGCTGACGGAAATGCCGGCGTTCACGGCGGGGCGGATGCCGCTATTGAAAAGGTCGGCTTCCAGGAAAATCTGGCCGTCGGTGATGGAAATCACGTTTGTCGGAATGTAAGCGGAAATATCGCCGGCCTGCGTTTCAATAACGGGCAGCGCGGTCAGGGAGCCCGCGCCGAGTTCGTCGTTCAATTTTGCGGCGCGTTCCAGCAAGCGAGAGTGCAGGAAGAAAACGTCTCCGGGGAATGCTTCGCGGCCGGGCGGGCGGCGCAGCAGCAGCGAAATTTCGCGATAGGACTGCGCGTGCTTGGAAAGATCGTCGTAGAAGCAGATGGCGTGACGCTTGCTATCGCGGAAATATTCGCCGATAGCGCACGCGGCGAATGGCGCGATGTATTGCATGGAGGCGGATTCAGAAGCCGTGGCCGCGACCACGATGCTGTGCTCCATCGCGCCGAAATCGGTGAGCGTCTTGATGACCTGCGCGACCGTGGAGCGCTTCTGGCCGATGGCGCAGTAGATGCAAATCAAATCGCCGCCGCGCTGGTTAAGGATCGTGTCAATGATGATCGCCGTTTTTCCGATTTGGCGGTCGCCGATGATCAGCTCGCGCTGGCCGCGGCCGATGGGAATCATGGCGTCAATGGACTTGATGCCGGTCTGAATGGGTTCACGCACGGGCTGGCGAGCGACGACGCCGGGAGCGAGGCGTTCGAGCGGATTGCGCTGGCTCGACTGAATCGGGCCTTTGTCGTCAATGGGATTGCCGAGCGCGTCCACGACGCGGCCGATCATGCCATCGCCGACCGGCACAGACATGATCTTGCCGGTGCGCTTGACGGTGTCGCCTTCTTTGATCTCAGCGTAATCACCGAGGAGCACCGCGCCGACCTGATCTTCTTCCAGGTTCAGCGCGATGCCGAAAACGTCATGCGGGAACTCGATCATTTCGCCGGCCATACACTTGTCGAGGCCATGAATTCGCGCGATGCCGTCGCCGACGGAGATGACGGTGCCGACTTCCTCGACCGCGAGGGTCTGCTGATAATTTTCGATCTGCTCGCGCAGGATCTTGGTTATTTCGTCCGCTTTGATGTTCGCCATCCTGACTCCTGTTTTCTAGTGACCGTGTGACGCCGGCGCTGTAGCGCGCATTGCGGCGTCCTGATGCGTCTGTTATTCCGCTTCTAATTGTTCGCGCAAGCGATTCAATTGCGCCCGCACCGAGCCATCGTAAACTGTGGAGCCGACGCGCACGACGGCGCCGCCCAGCAGGTTTTCGTCTTCGGCGAAGTGCGCTTCGATCTTTTTTCCAGTGCGGCGCTGCAAGACCGATAGCATTTCTTTTTTCTCCGCGTCGCTTAGCGCACGCGCGGTGGTGACTTCAGCTTCGGCGATGCCCAGGCGCCTGTTCAGCTCCGTGCCGAACACTTGCAGGATCTCGTGAAACAGATGCGTGCGGCGGTGATCCACAATTAGACAAACGAAATTGCGAACCGAATCGTTTAGGCCCATCTTCGCGGCGATCGCGGCGATCACTTTATTCTTTACCGCGCCGTCCACGGCGGGGCTTTCCAGAGCGTTGCGCAAATCGGCCGATGCAAGAAAGGCTTCGACGAACGCGGCGAGATCGTTGCGTACGGCTTCGCCGCTCTTGCGTTCCAGCGCCACGTCGGCCAGCGCCGCGGCGTAACGTTCGGCCACGGCGCTCAATTGACGCTCCCCTCAAGCTCGGCGATGAAGGTGCGAATCAGCGCCGCTTCCGATTTGGGCGCGAGCTCCTGCCGCAACAAAACTTCCGCGCGCTCGACCGCGAGCCGCGCGCCCAGCGCTTTCAGTTCCATGCGGGCTGCCCGGCCAGCAGCGTCAATTTCCGCGCGCGCTGCTAGCCCGATTTTTTCCGCTTCGGCGCGGCCCAGATCGCGCAGACGCTGCGCTTCGGCTTCGGCGTCGCGCTTGGCGTCCACGCGCAATTGCTGAATTTCGCGCTCCAGGCCTTCGAGCTTGGCCTTGATTTCGCGTCGTTGGCGCTCGGCGGCCTCGCGGGCGCGCGCGCCCTCTGCGATTTTTCTCGAAATTTCTTCGGCTTGCGCGCGGAAAGCTGGCGCGGCGTATTTCACGATGCAATAGGCGATGGCGCCGAAGACCAGCGCAAAGTTCAGCCAGCGAAAAACCCAGCCGGTGGTGGATTCGGCGGGCGATGCGTCTCCCTCCTGGGCAAAAACTGGGACGGCAACTAGCGCAAGAAAAATGAACACGACACTGAGCGCGCGGAGGGCGGATCTTGTCTGTTGCGTGATCTGCAACGTCATGGGCGCGCACCGCCGCGCGGAGGATTGCTGCCTTCCAGGATGCCGCGCGCGATGGCGCCAGCCAGTTCCGGAGTTTGGCGCTCAACTTCCTTGCGAGCTTCGGCCAGCTCGACCTCGATTCGCTTCTTGGCCTCGTCAACTTCCTTGCGCGCGAGGCTTCGCTGCGCTTTCAAATTCTTGGCGCGCTCCTCAAGCACGGCCTGGCGAGCTTCTTCCTGCTCGAGATAAATTTCGCCCTGCGCTTTGCGCAGCGCCGCATTGTAATTTTCCAGATCTTGCCGCGCCGCGGCTTCCACGGCGCCGGCTTCCGCGCGCGCGCCTTCGATTTTCGCGCTGCGTTCGGCCATGGCTTTTTGCATGGGCGTGAAAAAAGCCCAGCGCATGAAAAGATAAAAAAGGAAAACGATGATGACCGTAGGCACAGCTTGAAGAAATAGGTCACCGAGCTGGCGAAGGATTTCCATCGTTAGGAAAACTTACGAATGCGTCTGCCCCGTTTGTATCGTTGTCGCACTGTTGCCCGGGATTGCGGCAAGCCGCTCCGGGACACACTTCTAGGCTCAAGCAAAGGCCGCGATTATCGCATCGAGTCCCGCTCCCGTCAACGCTTTACGGCCATTTTGCATTACCGAAGGAGAAACACGATTCGCTCTATTCTACGTCGAAGGCGTGCCGTTTTGCCAGCCGCGTGCGCCAAATCCTTACGGGGTTAGCGCGAGGCGAGCGAGCCGTGAGGGCCTTCAAACGCCCGCTTGCGCGTCACTACAAACCACAATTGTATGGCGATCATCGGCAGGGAGAAAACCAGGCTGAACCAAATCGGAAACTGGAAGGGAGTTGGCGGCAGGCCCATGGAGGCTTGCATCGCGGCCGTGGCTTCTTCGTAACGCGCTTGGGCGCCGGGAAGAATCACGGAAATGATCGAATTGAAGATCGCGAAATTGAAATAATAGATGGCGAGACTGCGGCCCCACTTTTCCAGTTTCAGCAGACCGTAAGCCATCAGGAGCTGCACGGACATGTAACCGGTCACAATGAGCGCAGCTTTTCCGCCGGTAAAGAAGAAACCCAGGAACGTGAGCGGCAGATGCAAAATATTGAGGATTGGAAACATGCAGGCGCCCACCAGAGTCAGGTACGCGATGATCGTAATGCTCACCGGCCTTTTCGGTGACCCGGGAACTTGCGTCGGCGCGAACGCTGCGGGCGCCCAAGTTGACGACGTCGGCTCGATGGCGCCGCGGAATTGTTCTCTGATCGGACGGGAGTTGAAGAAGTACACCCACCAGCCCCCTAACAGCGCCAGCAGCGCGTAGAACACCGCCAACCCGATGCGCACGGCCGTCATCCAGTGCTCCAGCGGCGGAATCGCTTCGCCGTTTGGCACCGCGGGCACCGGCGGAGTTGGCAACGGCATCGCGATCATCATGAGCAGCCCCGGTACCGCCATCACCAGAAGCAGGCCGCTGAAAACAATCATGGAAATTCTGGCCCATGCGCGCAGGTGCAGGAGGTTGACGCCCGTGGCGATGCCCCAGGCCGCAAGACCTAGCATGAACACGGACAGGATGAGGCCAGCGCTGCGAGTAAATGCAGGCGTGGAATCGGAGGGCATGACGGCGAAGGCGAGAATCATGAGGACGCCTGAAAGCAGCGTCAGGCCTGAGCCGATGAAGACCACTATCGCGGAAATCGTGACACCTGCCGAGCGCTGCATCGCGTACCTCCCTGCCGCGTCCTGCTGCTTTTCGCGGGAGTATACACTACGGTCCGCGATGGCTGGCGAATGACTGTGTGCTGAGACGGATTAATACGCGTATGCCTGGAGAAGCGCGAAGACAACTACGCCGGTGACCGAGACGTACAGCCAGATGGGGAAGGTGTAGCGCGCGATGCGCTTGTGCTGTGGGAAGCGGCCGCTGAGTGAAAAGAAGAAGGTGACAAGCACCAGAGGCAGCGCGACAACCGAGAGGATAATGTGGCTGGCGAGAATCGAGAGGTAAATGGCGCGAATCGTCGCGTGACCTGCCGGGAAACGCGTATCGCCGTGCAGCGCGTGATTAACGATGTAACTTACCAGGAAGAGCGACGAGAAACCGAAGGCGAGCAGCATGCTCGCGCGATGCGCTTTGCGGTCGCGTTTCTTGATGAAGTAAAGTCCGGTGCACAGGGCGATGGCGCTGAGGCCGTTGAGGACCGCATTCAGCGTCGGCAAAAAGACAAATTTGCCCGCGAACTGCGCCGGGGCCTGGTGCAAATACAGCAGCCAGAGCAGAAAAGTAACTGCTGCGGCGCTTACGACGAAGATCGAGCCTAGTGCTGCGCGTTGGTTGGTCTGGGTCTGGTCCATGAAGCTAGGTACGATACTACAGATTTTCACGCGCGGCATCGGGTAAACAATATCGCGGACCCGGGCGATTTCCAGACAGAATCGTGGCCTGTCCTACCGGATAGACTCGGTTCCGATTACGCCAATACGCGTGGACTGCGGCTATTGGCGCGCAATATAAACTGGGTCAATCTCACTGAACAAATCTTGATTCCGCGGTGAAGCTCACCAATCCGTCGCGGTAATCTATCTTCATATCCAGCATCCAGAGCATCGCGAATCCCAGGACCCCCGAAATTTCAGTGCCGAAACTGTCGCTGACGTTGGCCAGATCAATCGTGATCAGGTCCTCGCGTTGCTGTCTGATATTCGAGAATTGGATCGTGGCATTCGACGCGCTATATACCGTTTTTACTTTTCCGCTCAGCCCCCGAACCTCCGCGTCATACTCCGTGCTGACTTTTGTCACTTCTTTTGCTTCCGCAAGGGATAGTTGGTTGTCGAACGCCCCTGTATCAATGAGGAAAAGTCTGGCCGGGGAGGAATTCACGGAAGTGGGAATCGCCAATCCGTGACCGAATATGAAAATCGGCGTGTAGCCTTTCATCTCGGGCGGAACATAGCGGTCGTGCCAATTCGATGATTGGGAGGATCGCGAATCAAGGGAGATCTCGGTTGCAGGCTCATCGGGATATGGTGGCAGCTCGCTCAGTTTCAATTTGTTCGCCGGCATGTAGATATCCACAAGAAAATGGCGAAAGACGTTCGCGCCAATCAGCCCGTCACTGCCTAAAACAGAACGGCCGGCGGTCACCTGGACAAGGCAACCGCTAAACTCGAGCTCTCCAATCTGAAGTTTATCGGCACGGCCCAGAAATCCGGCCGCGGGTCCGGCGTCGCCGATTCCACCGATGTGGATTTTGGTGATGGATTTAACGCCCGCCTTCTCGGCAACTTTTTGGTCGATGAGAATTCCACTTGCGCCAGTGTCGAGCAGTAACCTCGACGGTACTCCATTTACCTTGACGCTGAGGCCATATCCCCGAACGCTCTTCGGACCATTGGATAGAGGTTCGAGCTTGGCTTCGGTGGATTTCACTTTCGTTACCAGACGGCATCCGCCCTGCGGCTGGTCCGATTGCGCTTGAAGTGCGTCGAGTTCGCGCTGCAGTGCGCTGCGCGATTCCTGGTCGTCGTCCGTGGCGCTGGCAAGATATTCGCTGATAGCGTCGATTCGCTCCGTCCCGCTCAACGTGCTCATATAAGCTCGCTGAATGTCCGGATCACCGGGATCGAGCTTATAAGCTTGGTCAATATTGGTCTTGGCGCGCTTCCAGTTCAGAGAGATCGCGTAGAGTTCATATCGTCCCAGGAACGCGCGCGCATCCAAATCGCATGCGCGGAGCGGCTTCGAGAACGCGGCCTGTGCCTGTTCCAGTTTTCCCTGACGAAAATACACTTCTCCCAGCGCGACGACGGCCGGGGCGCGATCGGGCGTCAGTGCGACCGCCTTCTGCGCCGCAGCGTATGCCTCAATGGGATTCTTCTGCGCTAGATACACCCGTGCGAGGCCCGCGTACGCAGCTGCCGCTTCGGATCCTCCCGCGGGAAGCACAGCCGTGTAAGCAGCAAGCGCTTCGGGAAGTTTTCCGGTGCGATAAAGTCGCAGCGCGGCGGCCAGCGGCGCCGACAGAGGCGGGGCGGTTTCCGCGGTCACGGTACAGACCATGTTGGCGTTTTTCGACGGGCCCGGACTCGCCGGGGCCGCGTGCGCTTCTTGCTGTGCGGCTACCTGCGCCACAGGAGCGGTTGTTCTCGCCAGCTCGCTTGGCGTATCGAACAGTGCCTGATCGTAGGACGTCACGGAGGACGCCGGCAGCATGCCCGGAGAGAGCAGCGTCATAATGCAGACTGCAGTGAGCGTCGCCTGTGTCCGTGTCGTCCCCATAAGGCCCTCCGGAACCGGATTGCGACGCTGTGAAACCCTCATAGCTTTGTGCGCTCGTCGATTCAGGGCCGATGCAAAGTTGAGCGCGTCGCCGCAGCGCGACATTCTGTCTAAGGATAACTGCCTTGTCAATTAATGATTGCAGACCGTCGGCCAAACCGAGCCGCAATTCGGCTGGAATCCCGCTGGGATGCTGACACGCGTCGGTGAAGGCTATTTGGCGTTCGCAGCAGGCGCAGCCGTCGGAACGTATTCTGCGGAGAATCGCGAGCGTTGCAGCCGGTAGCCATCGCGCGTGCGAATGTGATAGCGCTTGTGCTGCTCGTTCACGAGTTTCACGCTGATGGTGCGCCAGCCGCGGTTGGGATTCGGCTTGGGGTAGTAACTCAGCGAATAAAGATGCGCCAAATCATCGCGGATAGATGCGAAGGCATTCTGCTCGTCCTTCCAGTTTCTCGCGAAATAGACTTTGCCGCCGGTGGCAGCGGTCATGCGTTGAAATACGGCGTTGGAAATAGGCTCGAGGTGGGCTTCCTGCGTGCTCACCATGTAGATGGTGGTGCCGGTGGATTGCGCAAGCTCGGCGACGTCCTCGGGCGGAACCATGCTGTAGTTATCGGGACCGTTGGAGAAGACCACGATCACTTTTCGCCCGGTAAAGTGCGCGGCGTCTTGCACGGTGAGCAGCAGACAGTTGTAAAGCGCGGCATCGTCTCCGGCTACGGTGGTACGCGCAGCGCGCAGAACCTGCGAGCGGTCGGAGGTGAGAACGGCAGCACGGGAAAGGTCGCGACTGTAGGAATAGAAGGCCACTTTGTCCGCGCCCTCGAGGGAACGCACGAAGTCGGCGATGGCGTCCTGCGCGAATACAAAGCCGCGGTACATATAGTTGCTGGTGTCGAAGAGCACGAAAACGTTGGCGCCTTCTACCAGCGAGGAAAGCTCGCCGCCAGACACGTGCGCATCGGAATCTTTTTGTTGGTCGGCGGAATCATCCGGCGACTTGGCAACGGGCGAAGCTGTGGTGAGAAGCGAACGGGCGGATTGGTTGCCTTCTCCGTAAGTTGCGATGTCTTCGGGAATGCCGTCCTCGGCAATGATGAAATCTTGCGGACGGAGGCCGGTAACGTACTTCCCCTTGTTATCGGTGACGGCCACGTTCAACTGCACTAAATCCACGGTGACGTTGATGCGCGGAGGGCCGTTTTCCTGCGCGACGGGTGAAGTGCCCACGCAAACCGAGAGAGCTACGAAGAGTACGAGAGTCGCAGAGAGTCTTTTGAGCATGACGGGCCTCGATGTTGTTTGTTGCTAAACTTTCGCAGGGCTGACCGCGCGGATCTGGAATCGCCCCGGCGTCGCCACAAAATTTCTAGGGCTGCGGACTGCCAAAACTCGCTGGCAGCGAAGTAATCTTGCCCTGGCGAAATTCGTCACCAGTTTCGCGCATGGCGCGCAGAATTGCGGGCCAATCGTTCAAGTCCGTGGCGAAAATCTTCGCGACCATACGGCCGGTTAGCTCGGGCGCGAGGCGATTCAGCGTTACCGGCGGATAGCCCATCTCATCGGCTAGCCGCGCCCAATACAAGTTCGTCGAATCCCACGTCTCGGCGAGCAGGCGGCTGGAATAGCCCTGGAACATGGGGAACGGCCTGACGTTTAACAATTCGCGCGCATAAGAGCGCGCGAGTACGGGATGAGGCACGCCGAAATCCTGCGAGAGGCGCGTCCAGGTAAGTTCCGACGGATCCTGTTGAGACAGATTTTGCAATTCATGGCCGGCCATACCCCAGGAATTGGTGTCGTCTGGAAACCTTCGGCGAAATTCGGCGGTCAAATAGAAGGTATCGGCGGGCGTGATCTGGGAAGAAACCTCGGCCAAGCGTCCCGCTCGCAGAGTAATCTCCAACTGCGCTGCTCGTTGCGGAATCATGCGATCGGAAAGAATGCTGGTGACTTTCGCGCGCAGCTCGTCATTTTGCGCGGAGGACGCAAGCATTTCTTCTCCCGCGCGCTGATACAGCGCGACCGCGTGGAGCTCGTTGCGGCTTACGTTCCACCAACGCGGCAAAACGGCGTTGGTCAAAACGGAGGGCACGAGGTCCGACCAGATCAGAGCCTGAACGTTTTCCGGAGCAATAAAATCCTCTTCCATTTGCGCCAGTACGTAGGGCAAGTCAGCCAGCGAGCCGACCAGATGCGCACCACCTCCCGCGGGAGATCCCGCGCCGAACAGGCGGGGAGTTTGCCAGAGCGTTTCTTCCGTGCCGATCACCGTGTCACCGGAGAAGTCGTGCGAGCGGATGAGCAGCGGGTTGTTGTGGAGAGCCTGGGCGCCCGGCGGTTCGTAATAGGCGTAACTGAAACCGACGAGCGTGTCGCGCAGGAAAGGAACCAGTTGTCCGCGAGCTTGTTCTAACTCCACGCCCGAAGCTTTGGACTTCAGAACCTTGGCGATGTCCGTGCGCATCTCCAAATCGGTGTGGTGATTGTTGTAGGAGCCCGCGGTGAAGGTGGTTCGTTCGCTGTTGGTAAAAATCGGGCGCGGCATTTGAAATTCGCCGAGCTGCTCGGCGAGCGGGAGCAATGTGTCGCCCGCGGGAGTTCCTTGCGGTGTGGGCGTCAGGCCGTCGCCCAGCGCCAGCAGAGTATCGAGCGAAACAAGCCGTTGATCGTCCAGCACCGCGCGAATCCGCTCAGCCATTTCTCTGTGAATTCGCTGGCCTTCCGAATTGGTTTGGCGAGGTCCTGCGATCAAATCAACGATTACATCCTGCGAGCTCTTGGAATCTCCGCTGGCAGCGCGCAGCAGATGCCCTAGGGAGCTGCGTCCGGCATCAAATAGCTGCGCGGACGAGGAGAGATGGGAAAAAGGCTTGATCATGCCCTGCCAGGATTCATCGCGGGCGCTTACGGGAATCTCGCCCTGGCGAGCCATTATTTGCCACAGCGCGATATTGGCTTCAAAGATGCCCATGGCGTTGCCCCGCATGGTGTGATCGGGAACTTTGTTGAGGGCCTCGGCTGTGGTCAGAAACGCGGTGATGGACGCATCGCTCAACTCCGGGAATTCGGAAAACATCGAATACTGATTGCGAAATTGGACGAATTTGGCGGCCATCAGCTCTACCGTCGGAGCGCTTAGGCGATGCCCGGCGGCGCGCCTGCCGTCAATTTCGCTCAGCACCAGAAAGGCTTCGGCCGGCGTGCCCTCCATCCCCACACGGGAGAGGGCAAACATGGTTTCCAGTAGGCCGTCTGGATTGTTCCAGCCCCTAGTTTCCACATTCCAATTGCGAGCAAGCTCGGTATTGGTCTTCTGCCGGAGAATGCTCTTCCACGACTGGAGGCTTCCCGGCACGTGTGGATCGCCGTTGGGTTCCCACTGCAGGCGAGTGGTTAAGAGCAACAGGGTCGGGTCAGGCCGAAACACCGACGACATAGCGCTGGGGGAAAGCGTCTTTCCGCGCAGCGCGTCGTAGCAGTGCCGCATGCGCGCAGGTTCGACGAAGTGTGCTTGCTGCTCGGGCGGGATGCGCGAGAGTGAGTCAAAATAAGCAGCGAGCCAGCCATTGTCTTTCGAGAGCAGCCGGGGGACAAATTCTCCCGTGGAGTGCGGGTTTGCTCCCACCAACTCCTTCCACGCCGGCTCGGCGGCGCTGCCTCCGGGCACGATTACGCGCCCCGATTCGATGCGAATGTAACTGCCGTAGAAATCCAAGGCCGCAGCGAGCGGGATCAATTTTTTCAATCCCGGCGAATGCAGCAGCGCTGTCTGGGTTTCCGGATCCACATGAGCCCAGGCATAGTACAGACGAGCCAGAGAGGGATCGTGCAGAAGCGCATCAATCAATGGCCGATCTTTTTCGTGGCCGCCCTCGCTGCTGGCTTCCACCCACTGCCGCTCGGTCAAAACGATGGGCACTTGTGAATTGGGGTACGCGTAGGCGAATGGCTTGCCGCCCTGCAGAGTGGCCTCGAGTTCGGGTAGAGGGAAGCCGGAGTCGATGGTAAGAAACGCGCGACGTGGGTCGGCGGTCGCAACGTACGCGCTGCTTTTTCCGCAGTCTGAGGTGACGCGGTAGCCGAGGATGTCCAGCAGCGGCTTAGAGTCGGCGCAGTTGGTGACGCGAATCACGCCGTCCTTCCCCGCCAAATCGGAGAGTTCGCGGGCCTGCTGCACGTATCTTCGCAGCAGAATTAGAAACTCGGTGGCGCGGCTACCGAGGCCCGTCCCCTGATAGCCGATCAAAAATACGTTTCGGGCGAGCAGGGGCATCACTTCTTCCGAGCTGGCTTTCTGGCTGATGCCTGCGATACGTAAGAACGAACGGAGAGGACCCGGGATGGTAGCGGTCGCGGGTTCCGCTGTGACGATGCGCTCTTGAGCAGCGGGCGGACGGGGAGCGACAGCGCTGCGAACTCGGGGAGCAAGACCGGCACAAACGAACGCTACAACCACCAACAGGGCCGAAGGACGCAGGGGATATTTCATCGCGGCACCCACCCCAACCACTTTCGAGACATTCTACAACTGATTTAATTGACCGGAGCGGATTGCGAGGCGCGCTTCGTTCCGGCGCAAGACTGACGTATAAATCAAGGTCGACGCTTGGCTGGGGCTTCGACCGTTAGTTGGTGCATCGTACGCTTCTGCGACGCCAGACGCAACGAATTTGGCGGCCGCCGCGGGAAGCCGCCGCGCAGGGAGTGGAGGCGAAAATTTGGAGAAGCAGGTGCGGCGCGCGGTCATCTTCTCTGGCAACGACTGTTTGCGGGTACGCATCGGGACGGCGAGTTAGATTCGAATAATTGCCTTATCACGAGCTCCGTTCTCGCCGACAAAAGAGCGGACTCGACTAGAAATCTCAACCGCGCTTAGCGAAGCAATCGTTGGGATGTTGAACGGGTATTCACGAGGTTTCGATATACGCTCTGTTAGGAGCGAGATTCTCTTGAGGCGCATCATTTGGGGTGCGAGCGGTTCCAGATGGCATTTTATTGCCAAAACGCGATTCGCGCTCGATTAGTGGCGGCGGAAACTGACCCACCACGCTCGCTGGCACCGACTGGCGCAGGATGCCACGAATTCGATACAATCGCGGTTTGGGCTGCGACCTAAATGACTGCCTGCCGATGCGCGCCGCCCGTTTTCAAGGAGACATTTCATGCCATCGTTCCCCGGGGTTGACTACCTCGACTTCGATTCCCTGCTGAGTGACGAAGAAAAGCTCGCGCGCAATACCGCGCGGCAATTCGTCGATGCGGAAATCACGCCGCTCATCGAGGAATACAATCGCGACGGAAAATTTCCGGTGCAGCTGGTGCCGCAGATGGCCGAGCTGGGACTTTTCGGCGCGAGCTTGAAGGGGTATGGATGCGCGGGCATGTCCAACGTGGAATACGGGCTGGTGACGCAGGAGCTGGAGCGCGGTGATTCCGGATTGCGCAGTTTTGTTTCCGTGCAATCGGCGCTGGTGATGTATCCGATCCACGCGTTCGGTTCCGAACGACAAAAAGAAAAATGGCTGCCGCTATTGCAACAGGGAAAAGCGATCGGCTGTTTCGGCCTTACCGAGCCGCAATTCGGTTCAAATCCTGGCGGCATGTTGACGCGCGCGGTGAAAAAAGGCGGCGACTATATTCTGAACGGCGAGAAAATGTGGATTACCAGCGGCTCGATTGCGGACGTGGCCGTCATTTGGGCGAAGTGCGAGGACGATGTGATCCGCGGGTTCCTGGTGGAAAAAGGTACGCCCGGGTACAAAGCCTGGGATGTGCACGGAAAATATTCTCTGCGCGCCTCGGTGACTTCCGGCCTGGCGATGACCGACTGCAAAATCCCGGCGGGAAATCTCCTTCCAGGCGTTGAAGGATTGAAAGGCCCGCTTTCCTGCCTGAATCAAGCCCGCTACGGCATCGGCTGGGGCGGTATCGGCGCTGCCATGGCGTGTTACGATACCGCGCTGAACTACGCCAAGCAGCGAAAGCAATTCGACAACAAGCCAATTGCCTCGCACCAGCTGGTGCAGGAAAAATTGGTGTGGATGATCACCGAAATCACCAAGGCGCAATTTCTGGCGCTGCAGGTAGGCCGCCTGAAGGATGCCGGCCGCGTGCATCCTTCGCACATTTCCATGCTGAAGATGAATAACGTGTGGATGGCGCGGGAAACGGCGCGCATGGCGCGGGAAATTCTGGGCGCCAATGGAATCGTGGACGATTACTGCGTGATGCGGCACATGAACAACCTGGAGTCGGTGTTTACGTATGAGGGCACGCACGACATACATAAATTGATCATCGGTGAGCGCATCACCGGAATCGCGGCATTTTCATGAGACGCGAGCATAAAATTCGCTCGTTTACCGCCGTCACGGTCATGACGATTTGCGCTTTAACGCTGGTTGTGTTCGTCGCGGCCATGTTTCCCTCGCGTGCTGCGGATGCGCCTTCAAAACCCAAGGTGCGCGCCATCACCGCGTTTGTGCGGCTCGATCGCGCGCATTACCAGCAGCAAATTCAGGAGACTCTGAAGTTCTTGCGCCAGGCCAAGACCGCGTTCGAAAAATCCGGTTGCGAAGTGGAAACCATCCGCATTACCACGCAACCGTTTCCGGAATACACGCACGGTATGACCGACGAGCAGGTGCTGGCTTTCTTCCGCGACTACGACGCGCTTGCGGTGAAGGAAGGCTTCGACGCCGCGCTCGGCCCGGCGATGGTGAGCGAGGCGGACGATCCTCACGAAGCGGAATTGCTCGCGAAAATCATCGCGAACTCCAAAACGCTGGAAGGCTCGGTATTCATCGCCGGAGAAAACGGAATTCATTGGAAGTCCATTCACGCGGCGGCCGGCGTCATAAAATATCTGGAAGCGAACACGTTGCATAGCCAAGGGAATTTCAGTTTTACGGCCGCGTCCTTGGTTCCTTCCGGCACGCCTTTCTATCCGGCGTCTTATTTCACCGGCGAAGGAAAACAATTCGCCGTGGGTCTGCAGTCGGCAAACGTGGTAAGCGAAGTTTTCGCTTCGACGAAATCTCCAAACGAAGCCGAAGAGCGCCTGACAAATACTCTGGGCGTGTACGCCGCACAGATCGAAAAGACGGCGGTCGAAATCAGCATCGCCAGCGGTTGGAAATACGGCGGCCTGGACCTATCACCTGCGCCGCTGCTTGACGTTTCCATCGGCCGCGCGATTGAAAATTTCCTCGGCGCGCCGGTGGGCTCGAGCGGAACGATCACCGCCGCGGCCATCATCACGCGCGCGCTGAAAGCGATCCCCGTGAGACAAGCGGGCTATTCCGGATTGATGCTGCCGGTGCTAGAGGATACGGTCCTCGCGCAACGTTGGAGCGAAGGGCGCCTCTCGATCGATTCCCTGCTCTCTTACTCGGCAGTGTGCGGCACGGGCTTGGATACGATTCCGCTGCCTGGCGACGTGACGCCCGAGCAACTCGAGCGTATCCTGGGCGACGTCGCGAGCCTCTCGGTGAAATGGCACAAGCCACTTTCGGCGCGCCTACAGCCGGTCACCGGAAAGAAACCCGGCGAGACGACGGAGTTCGACGATCCCTTCCTGGTGAACGCGAAGATTCAGCCGCTGCCATAATGCGGACTGATTCCAGTCATTGAAACTTGCCGAATTGGATTATGATAGTGCGCCCGGAAAGACGGTCTCGGCCACCGGAATCAAGTCACTTTTCAGGAGCTGCCGTGGAAGAAGAAGTCAGCCTCGGTTTCCCGCGCAAGCCACAGCTTTGCCCGTCAATGGTAGCCGTGGTGCTTTGTGGCACGCTGCTTGCGGCGAGCACTGCCGCGGGTTTGGGATTCTGCGCGGCGCGCCGTGCGCAGCAGACGGATCCTGCGACGGCACCAGTTGTGGTGCAGCCAGGCGCGCCGGGCAAGCCGAGCAAGACGCTGCCGCCATCAACGAAGGGGACGCTGCCGGCACGGTCGCCGGCCGATGTGGAATTCATGCAGGGCATGATCATGCACCACGCTCAAGCGGTGGAGATGACGGCGCTGATTGCGTCGCACACGGACAACAAAGACTTGCGGATGCTGGGGGCGAAAATCAGCAGTTCGCAGTCAGACGAGATAAAGTTTATGCAGCGCTGGCTGGCGGCTCGCGGCGAGGAGGTTTCGATGGCGATGCCGGGAATGTCCGACATGGATGCGTCCGGCAAACCCATGGCGCTGATGCCGGGCATGTTGACGCCGGAACAGATGGAAGCGCTGCGCAACGCCAAGGGCGCGGAGTTCGACCATTTATTTTTGACCGGCATGATTCAGCATCACAACGGTGCGTTGATTATGGTGAAAGACCTGTTCAACGCGGCGGGCGCGGGGCAGGACGCCGACATTTTCAACTTCGCGACGGATGCGGACAACACACAACGCGCTGAGATCAAGATTATGCAAGCTATGTTGGAGAAGAACGCGTCAAAGGAGAAATGATGAACCGAGTGCCCAGCTTTGCTTTGCGTGTCGCGGTGGCGGCGATTATTTTGTGTTCCGGTGTTAGCCGGATCGCAGCCCAGAGGCCAGGCCCTGCTCCTGGTCAGGCTGTTGCACCACCGCCAGCCGCGTCGGCAGCCGCGAAGGCCCCTGACGCCGACGACAATCCGTTTGCGGCGCAGCCCGCTCCGCCGCTGCCGCCGGGAATGACGGGATCGGATGCAAACGATCCGCGCTACAAGCTGACGCCTGGGCTGTATGACGCGGGCGAAACATCGCTGGGCATCAAGCACTTGCTGCTCCTGAAGAAGCCCGACTCGTTTCAACTGGGCGTCACGGACCCTGCGGATCCGAAAGTGCAAAAATTGCTGGGCCAGCTGGGGATTGGCGGCGGCATGAAATTGCCAAAAGAGCTGCAGCTGGTGATCGCGGAGCTTGCATTCTCGAACTCGGATCTGGCGTTCGAGGGCAACCATCTTTTCCTGGGAAACTTTTATGGCGTCAATATCTACGACATCGCGAATCCGGCGCAGGCCGCGCTGGTCACTTCGATGGTGTGCCCGGGTGGGCAGGGCGACGTGTCGGTGTACAAGAACCTGCTGTTCATGTCCGTTGAAATGCCGAATGGACGCCTGGATTGCGGCACGCAGGGATTTCCGCCGGAACCTCCGCCGGCGGCAGGGCATGAAAAAGAACGCCGCAAGCCGGCCGCGCAAGCGGAACGTTTTCGCGGCGTGAGGATTTTCGACATCACGGACATCAAAAACCCCAAGCAAATGGCGGCGGTGCAGACCTGCCGCGGCTCGCACACGCATACGCTGGTGGTGGACCCCAACGACAAGGACAACGTTTATATCTACGTCTCGGGAACGTCGTTCGTGCGTCAACCGGAAGAATTGGCTGGATGCTCGGACGAAGCGCCGGACAAGGATCCGAATACAGCGTTGTTTCGCATCGAAGTGATCAAGGTGCCGGTGGCGGCGCCGCAGGAGGCGAAAGTCGTCGCCAGCCCGCGCGTATTTATTGATCCGCGCACCGGCGCGTTGAACGGCCTGAGCAACGGCGGCAGCCACGGCAAGAATGATGAGGAGACCAAGCCGTCGGATTCCAACCAGTGCCACGACATCACGGTGTACTCGGCGCTGGGCCTCGCGGCGGGCGCGTGCTCCGGCAATGGAATTTTGCTGGACATCAAGGACCCGGTTCATCCGAAGCGTTTGGATGCGGTAAATGATCCGAACTATTCCTACTGGCATTCGGCGTCGTTCTCGAATGATGGGACGAAGGTCGTGTTTACCGACGAGTGGGGCGGCGGCTTGGGAGCGCGGTGCCGTCCAAACGACCCAAGCAAGTGGGGCGCGGATGCGATCTTCCATCTCCATGACGACAAGTTAACCTTCGCGAGCTATTACAAGCTGCCGGCGGCGCAGAGCGACACCGAAAATTGCGTGGCGCACAACGGTTCGCTGATCCCGGTGCCCGGGCGCGATATCGAAGTGCAGGCGTGGTATCAGGGTGGCGTTTCGGTGATGGACTTCAGCGACGCGGCGAACCCTAAGGAGATCGCTTACTTCGACCGCGGGCCGATTGATTCGAAGATGCTGGTGCTCGGCGGCGAGTGGTCGGCCTATTGGTACAACGGCAACATCTACGGTTCGGAAATTGCCCGCGGCCTGGATATTTTTGAATTGACGCCGACGCAATTTCTGACGCAGAACGAAATTGACGCCGCGAAGACGGTCCGCGTGGATGTGCTGAATGTGCAGAACCAGCAGAAGCTGGAGTGGCCTGCGCAGTTGGTGGTGGCGAAGGCCTACGTGGACCAGCTGGAAAGGTCGCAAGCTTTACCGGCGGAACGCATCACCGCTCTGCGCACGGCGATTCAAAACGCAGAAGCTTCGCACATGAACAAAGGCAAAGTGGCGAAGTTGAGCGGCATGGCACCATCGCTCGAGGAGAGCGCCTCCGCGGCGAAGAGCCCGGCGGATGCGAAACGGTTACACGCTTTGGCGGAAATATTGAAGCATCCGTCGGCGTAAACGCGTCGAGGAATTGAATGGAGAAACCCGCTCGGAAGCACCCGAGCGGGTTTCTTCGTTTATGGAGCATAGTGCAGCTTCCGCGGTCGAGTTCCATGGCGCGAACGAAAAATCCCGCCCTGCAAGACCCGAAGGCGGGGCACCCTCGCGCGGTGGTTGGACTCTGCGATCATTCGTTGGGCGTGCGTCGTATCACGAAGCACGTGAAGTATGCCGCACCCGGCCATGCCCCCTGTTTTCTAGCTGACACTCACCGATTGGGCCTTCGTGATTCCTCCTCGCATCGAGCCGCGATTACTTCATGAAGTCCCGGACGAACTGCGCAATCGGATCGGCTGCGGTGTCGAGCGCGAAATGTCCGCCATCAACAATGTGGACTTCGGCCTTCGGGACGTTGCGGCGATAAGCTTCCGGCTCCGAGGGATCGAATGAACTTTCATATTTACCCCAGATTACCAGCAGGCGCGGCTGTTTCTCGCGCATCCAAGCTTGCCACTTGGGGTAGGCGTCCACGTTGGTGCGGTAATCGTAGAAGAGGTCGCTTTGAATGTCGGCCTGGCCGGGCTGATTAAGAAAATAATATTCATCGGTCCAGAGATCCGGGTCGTGGCGTTCCAGGTTGGGATCGTCGCCGACGTGGCGCGCGCGCGTCGTCGGGAGCGAAAGGAGGTTGGTGCGCAGCGCGCTTTCGTAGGTGGCGCGATCGGCCCAAAAGGCGCGACGCGTCTTCCAGTTCGCGCCAAGGCCTTCGTTGTGCGCCACAGCGTCCTGCACGATGAGCGCTTCGACGCGGTCCGGATGCGCCAACACCATGCGAAATCCCACGGGGCCGCCATAGTCCTGCATGTAGAGCGTGTACCTCGAGAGGCCGAGCGCTTCGCTAAAGTGATTCATGATCTCGGCAATGTGATCGAAAGTGTACGCGAATTTTTTCGGGTCGGGCCAGTCGCTATGTCCAAAGCCGGGGTAATCGGGCGCGACGAGGTGATAGCGATCGGAAAGCCGGGCGAAGAGCGGATCAAACATCCGCGAGGAAGACGGGAGCCCGTGGAGCAGGAGAAGCGTCGGCGCGTCTTTCGGGCCGGCCTCTCGGTAAAAAATGGAGAGACCATCAATTTGTATGGTGCGATAAGCGATTGCATGTTCCACGGGTCGTTGCCTTCCTTGTTCCTGGCCCTGTGCTTGTGCCGGGAATTGCAGCGATGCGAGGATCATGGAAGCCGCAAGGACCAGAATTCTTGCCCGGATGTACGCCTCCACAATTCCTCCGTCTAGGAAAATGCGCCAACGGTTGCTCGTTCACCTGCGGCGATGCGCCACGTGGGTTGCTGCGTCACGAAACGTCGCTTACGTCGCCACCTCGAAAATGATTTCCAGCTCGACCGGCGTACCGAGCGGAAGACTTGCGACTCCATACACCAGGCGGCAAGGGTTCTTCTCTTTTCCGAAGACGTCTTGCAGCAAGTCCGACGCGCCGTCTGCGACTTTCGGCAGCTCACGCCCATCTCCCGACGTGGCCACCGACACGCCGAGCCGCACGATGCGCGTCACTTTGTCGAGCGACCCCAAATGTTGGCGCGCAACAGCGAGACCGTTGAGCGCGGCGAGGTGCGCCGCCATCCGCCCCGCTTCCACGTCGAGCTCCGCGCCGACGCGCCCAGTGAATTTCGCCGCGCGGCCTTCGGTGGGAAGCATCCCGGTGAGAAAAAGTAGGCTGCCCGTCTGCACCGCTTCCGCGTAGGTGCCGAACGGTTCCGGCGGCGCCGGAAGCTTGATGCCAAGTTCCACCAGCCGCTGTTCGGCACCGGCCGGCCGAGACGTTCCGCGGCTTACCATCTGTCAACGTGCGCAACGCGGTCCATTTGCAGCACCTCCCTGGTCAGCTAACCGGCATTCGTGAGAGAAACGATGATGTTTATGATGTTTGTTATCGGGGGTCGGATTCATCGTGGGCGATAAGGTCCGCGAAATAGGTGACCGTCACGGTCAGCCCCACAGCCGGGGGGGCGATTTTTGACTCAAGCTACATTCGTAGCCAATACAATTAAGACCGCGGAAACCTCCTTCACTCATTTTGCCGCCGGCACCTGCAAATAACGGCTTGATTGGAATTCGGGCATTTGGATTATGATAGGCCGCCCGGAAGGACCGTCCCAGCACCGGAAGCAAATCACAAATCAGGAGCTGCCATGGAGAAAGAACTCAGCCTCGAATTTCTGCGCACTGTCGAAAACGCGGCCATCGCTTCGGCGCGCACCATGGGCCAGGGCGACCGCTCCGGATCCGACCAGGCCGCCGTCGAAGCGATGCGCGCGGAAATGGATCGCGTGGGCATGGATGGCACGATCGTCATCGGCGAAGGTGAGCGCGACGAAGCGCCCATGCTTTTCATCGGCGAAAAAGTGGGCGCGGCGGTGCGCGACAAGAGCCGCGAGTACCCCAAAGTGGACATTGCGGTGGACCCGCTGGAAGGCACTAATCTTTGCGCGACGGGCGAGCCCGGCGCCATCGTGGTGCTCGCCGCCAGCGAGCACGGCGGTTTGCTGCATGCGCCCGATCTTTACATGGAAAAAATCATCGTGGGACCGCCGGCGAAGGGGGCGATTGACCTGGACGCGCCGGTAAAGGATAACTTGCGTGCGATAGCCCGGCGCTATGATCGCGACGTGGAGGATTTGGTGATCGTGGTGCTCGACCGTCCACGCCACGAGAAGCTGATCGCGGACATACGCAAAGCCGGCGCGCGCATCCGTCTGATTTCCGATGGCGATCTTTCCGCGGGCATTTCGGCGGCCGTGCGCGGCACTTCCGTCCATGCGGTGATGGGGACAGGCGGCGCACCGGAAGGCGTGCTCACCGCGGCGGCCCTACGTTGCTTGAATGGGCAAATCCTGGCGCGATTGGTGGTCGCGAAACCTGAGCATCTGGAACGCACCGCGGCGATGGGCATCAAGGATCCCAAGCGGATTTACGAAACGGTGGACTTGGCGCCGGGTAAGAAGATCATCTTTGCGTGTACGGGCGTTACTGGGGGCGGGCTGTTGCACGGTGTGAATTTTTTCCGCGACGGGACGCGCACACACTCGTTGATCATGACGCTGGAGGAAGCGGAAGTGCGGTTTATTGATTCTGTGCACCTCGATCGGCATCCGGGCGTCGAAGTGCGCTTTAATTAAGCCGGCGGTCCTGGCACGTTCGGAACATTTCCATGCTCCGTTGCGTATCTATGAGCGTCTAACAGGCAAGGGGTGAATTATGTCTAGCGCGTCCGGACGGCCACCCGCCGCCATTCCACCGCAGCGTCGCAGCAACAACGCGGTCTGGTGGATCCTGGGGATTGTCGCTGGCGGCATCGTGGTGATGGTTCTGTTCGGCCTCGCGCTGGCCGGATTGTTCATCCGCAACTTGCGCGTGCACAGTCAGGGCAACAACGTTGAGATTCAGACTCCCGTCGGCGCGATCAAGGTCAATAAAGATGTGCAGCGCGCTACGGGCCTGCCGGTCTATCCCGGGGCAACGTCTGGTGAAACTGACAAAAACGCGAAGGTGGAGCTTTCTGCCGGGGATGGGGCAGTGGGAATCGCCGTCGAGCACTTCACTACCACCGATAAATTGGACCAAGTGGACACCTGGTACGCGCACCGGCTCGGTTCCAGCTTCCGCCGCGAGGAAAATCACGATCATCATCCCATTCACGGCGTAACGGTTGATTCGGATACCGACACCGCATTCGTGGACGACCACGGCGACGGTGTGCGCCTGGTTGCATTAACCAAGAAGGGCGAGAGCGTGGACATCGTGCTGATGCGCGCTGGCAAGAAGGAAGCGCAGTAACCCCTGCAGGCGTTGCCCCAACTAAGTTTGCCCCGAAAACGTTAACCGCCAAGCAGCAGGCCTGGACGAAACGCCAAAACACAATCGAGCTTCTGCGTTCCGGGCTGTGAAGCGCTCGGCCCGTCGATCGCAACATCCGGCTCAGTTTTTTGTGGATTCGTGCAAGCGTGAGGACGCGTTGAGTGAGACGTTCTTTGGCACCAGTGCGCGAAGCTCGGACCATTCGTGAGCGAGCCTGGCACGCTGCCGAAGCAGCCGTGCCAGGCCCTACCCAGAATCCGACCTGTCCATCAGGCGTTCCGCGCCATCCCGGTCCTGCGACGACTAGCGGTGCAGCGCCGTCGCAGTCTGGGGCATGTGCTGTTGCCGGCGGGGCATATGGTTAGGCAACCGCTCCGCAGGTTGCGGCGGCAACGGACGCACGCTGTGATTGGTGCTCACGTGCTCGCTGATCGCCTGCAAACGCTTCAGGATGCCCTGCCACTGCGTCCAATCGAGCTGCCGCAGGTATGGGCGAAGACCCTGAATGAAAGGATCTTCCAGCACCGTCTCGCCGTTGGTCTCCGGCACGAAGAAGCGGTTCAGTCCAACGCCCAATGCTTCGGCAATCTTTTCCAGCGTGCCGAGACTAGGTGTCATCTGTCCGCTCTCGATCCGGGACAAATAGGAGCGAGATACGCGCGAACGTGCCTGTAGCTGGCTCTGCGTCATGCCTCGCGACTCGCGCAATTGCCTGATGCGCTGGCCGATGTTTTCCACAGTTTCGCGGTTCGGCCAGTTCTCAAACAGTTGGCGGTCGTCCCCGGGCAAATCTTGCGGCGACGGCGTCGGAATGACGAACGTCACCTTCGGGGGCAGCAGTCGCAGACAACGACGGCAGTTGTCCGTGCGTGTCCGGTATTGCACTAAACCGCATACCTGACATCGAAGTACTTCTCGATCCAAATCCATGCTCGCTTCTATGGCTTCTTTTTCCGCCACCGGTTCTCCTCACAGACTATTCCGGCGATGCGAAGGGGAGGAACGTCACAACAGGGGAAGGCAGAAACAGGCGCGGGAGTGATTCTCCACACGGTGCCATTTCTTGTCAAGCCCTTTTTCGTCCTCCAGCCGGAATCAGTCTAACTTCTTCACAGCGGATCGCACAACCAGGAGCCGTTTCGCTTCCCCTACGGCCCAAAAAGTGGTGCGACTTTTGTTCGCCCTCGCCGTTTCGCGTCCGCTATCGAAATGAACACAATGCCAATCGGCGTCATCCGCTGACGAATTGTGCTTGCAATTTTGGTGCCCACGCTTCGCAATAGATTTTCGGCTTCCCGCGACGGTTTCGCCGCTCATTGCCGCGAAATCGCGCCCGCAAAGTGCCTGTGTTCAATGAATGACGAGAACAAACACCGAATCGGCTGCGGGGCGAACGTATCCACCTGTGAGACTGTCTCAAAACAATACGTCTCATTCCTTCCAGGCCGGCCCGATTGAGACAATTCTGAGGTAAGTCCAGCGCCTGACGCGCAGCCGTTGCCCACCCCATCGGCCTTTCTTGGGTTTTTCATCGGCGACGGTTAAAAACGACCATCCCGTGTCTTTACCGTGCCCTTGCCCTCGTTTTTCACCGATCGCGGCCGCATACTCTCCCCCTATCAGTGCGCCAGACGACGCTGACGGGCTCTGGCGGCACAGTTCTACAATGCGGTAAACTCCAATCCGGGGAAAAATGCCAAATCGGGACGAATCCTGGAGTCTGCTGTGCGAGTACACGCAGGGTGAAAGCCTCCGCAAACACGCGCTGGCGGTAGAGGCTTGCGTGCGAGCTTACGCCCGCAATTTGGGCGCGGACGAGGAGCTCTGGGGTATCACCGCGCTGCTGCACGATTTCGATTATGAGCGCTGGCCGAATGCCGCTCATCACCCGACCGAGGAACATCCCTACGAAGGATCGAAGATTTTGCGCGAGCGCGGATACTCGGAAGAAATGATCCACGCCATCCTGGGCCACGCCGATTACTGCAACGTCGCGCGTACTTCGCCGCTGGATAGGACGCTATTCGCCTGCGACGAGTTGGCGGGCTTCCTCACCGCCTGCGCGCTGATCAAGCCCAGCAAAAGCATTCATGAGGTCGAAGCGGCTTCGGTGAAGAAAAAACTGAAAGACAAGGCCTTCGCTCGCGGCGTGAATCGCGACGACGTTTACAAAGGCGCCGAAGAACTAGGTGTTCCGCTCGACGAGCACATCGCATTCTGCATTACGGCGCTGCGCGGCATCGCGCCGGAGTTGGGCCTGAATGGTGTGAGTGCCCTCGCAGTGCCGTAAGCGTCGACCATGGCGGTTTGTCGTGATGGTGGGTCTAAGACCCGCCCTTTACTACCTGTTGCCTCAGACCGAAGCTCCCGCAGCGCATCGTGTCAAACCCTGCATACATTTGACGGGCGGCCGGGTGGGGTGGCCGCTAGACAGACCCGTGGCCGCATGTGCCGGTCAAGCGGTAAAAATCGAGCATCATGCGTAGGCCCTTGGCGCGATTAACGGGCTGCTGTTTTATCAGCGCGTCCATGCGATCGTGAAAATCAAGTTCAATGCGCGACAACTCTCCCAAATCTGACGTCGCTTTCAATTCCGGACGAAGATTGTTGAGCGCTCCCATGCCGTTGGCGATGCACAGCTTTTTCTCCAGCTCGACGCCGTGGTCAATCATTTGCTCATAATCGCGATCCATTTCTACATTCAGCGCGGCGCACTCTCGCGCCTCCTCATCCTGGCTGATGGGAAATGTTGAAGTGCTCTGGAATTCGGGGTGAACGTGCTTTGAAATCTCGCCGTTGCGGCATTCTGCTCGGAGTTGCTCGGTTGATTCGTAGATCCGCCAGTTCGCGGGATCTTCGCCGGGATTGGGCGGCAGCGCGGCAAGCGTGGAAGCCGTCACCATACTGGAATTCGCGTTCGTGTGCGCGCCCGTCGGTGCAGCTGGCGATGCGGATTGCATACCCGGAGTTCCCTTCACGATATCTTTCACCGAAGCTTTGCTGATGCGATAAATTCCTTCGCCGATCGTGTATTCAATCTTGTCTCCGTCTTCGCGGCAGGTGTCGGCGCGGAGCGTTTTGCCATTCTGCAGGTGGATCAGCACGGCAGCGGGCGCCGCTGTGGTGAGCGGCGCGGGCGCTGCCGCGGGCTGTGCGTCGGTGAGCGCAAATACGACGGTGATGGTGGTGTCCACACCCACCGCTTGGCCGTCAATTACCATGGGGTCGTACTGCCATTGCGTCGCGGCGTCTAGCGCGGCCCTCACCAGCACCGGATTTCCGGATATTGTCTGCAGCCCGATGACTTTACCGTGCGAATCAATGTTCGCGTTCATCACCACGCTGCCTTGGATGTTCCCTACGCGCGCGAAATCGCTATAGACCGGGGCGACATAGTGCGTCCGTCTCGCGGCCATGGTGCTTTCGTCAACCGGCATGCCCAGCTTCACCAGGGGCCCGTACGTCTGCGCCAAGGTTGGCGTTTGCGAACTGAAGATTGTCGCGGCCAGGCACAGCGCGACGCGAATCAGCCTGCGCATCCCCCTATCATAAGCGATGGAGCAGCGGCCGGAGACGCCTCGCGCGCGGGTTGTGCCCGATTCAATACGTTCCTGCGGCGTTGCGTGTTGGAAGATGGGAATCGGCGGAGGCAATTCCCTACTGCGGCGATGGGCTATCTGCGCGTTCGATGCGGAACGTGTAGCAACCTGCGGTGGTGCTGCGCACGTGGATGTAATCCACATCTTCGCGCGCGAAGAGCTTCTCGATTCCAGCTTCCACGGTGCCGTTTTCGACGTATTCCGCCGCCACCAGTCGCCTCCCTTTTGCGTAGGCGTTCAACGTTCGCGGGCTGTTCCGCAACGCTGCAGGAAATCCGCCATCCACCGGATAGCGTTCGCAGGTTTGCGCGTGAATGTAAACCGGCCCCGGCAAAGGCAGCGATTCGACGCCTTCAAATGCGTCGTAGGTGAACAGCGTGGCCTTTTCGGAGCCGGCGGCAATGATCTGTAAGCAGTGCCGGCATGGCGCGCCTTCGCCCGCAACTTCAGTGTGTGCGGGATGGCCGTAGTGCGGATCTTTGTGTGCGCTGCGAACGGCATCAGCAATTTCCGTGGGTATCGCGACTACTCGTATCGGAATCATTGCTTGCTCCTGGTGCCACGTGTGCGTGGTACTGGTTGCTCCCACACCTACTTTGCCGCGCCTTGGAATTCGCGGCTATCCGCTTCTCGCGCTCAAAGTTTTTGCAAAAACTTTCGCGGCGATGTTTGTGTGCTAAAATCCGGCTTCCATGGAACGCGCGGGAAATTTTCTGGGTGGCATGCTGCGTGAATTGAAGCGTCCGGAGGCCGCGGTCGCGTGGCTCTCCGGCGTCTGGCCCAGCGTGGTGGGAAAAACTCTGGCGCGGCACACGCGTCCGGTACGCTGCCACAAGGGATGCCTGGAAGTCGCGGCCGACGGCAAGGCCTGGCGGAAACAGCTGGAAGAAATGAAGAGCGAGTTCTGCGCGCAGGTCAACAAAGCCTGGGGCAGCACCCTGGTCCGCGAAGTGAAATTCGTCGCCGCGAAGCCTGGGCCGCGCCACATCTCCCACGAGCTGGACAACGAGCACACTCCTTTTATCCGCCGCCGCAAAGCCTGACGATTTTCGCCGCGGTTTTCCGTCGCGCGCGGCGGCGCTTGCGCTGAACCTCTTCTGTACTAAGATGGATGCCATGAAATTCCTATTGCTGACAATTGATCGCGCTAGCAGCCTGCGCCTTTCGCGGAGCGTCCATGAAAATTAGCCGCGAAGACGTGCTGGGCGTCGCACAGCTGGCACATTTGGAGTTGGCGCCTGAGGAAGTTGAGACGTACCGCGCCCAGCTGGATGAGATTCTCGCTTACATCGGCAAGCTGCAGGAGCTGGACGTTGCGAGCGTTGAGCCCATGACGCAGATGCTTCCGCGGACCGCCGGCGGTGCCACCCCGGCAGGTGCCGAGCCCGAACTGCGCGACGACGTGCTGCTCCCCTGCAATGTGGGCGAAGCCGTCTTGGCTGAGGCGCCAGACGCCGCCAGGCCGTTCTTCCGCGTCCCGAAGGTCATTGAGCGATGACCGCGGCCCCGACTTGGACTATTACTAGCGTCCGCGACGCACTTCTCGCCAAGAAGACCTCGGCCCATGAACTGGTCAAGGACTTCTACGACCAAATCGAACGACGCAACCCTGAGCTGAACGCCTTCCTCGCGCTATGCCCCGAACGCGCCTACGCCCAAGCCGGCCGAGTGGATGCCGCGATCACCAAGGGCCAGCCGCTTCCGCCGTTGGCCGGCGTTCCGGTGGCTGTCAAAGACGTGATCAGCGCTCAGGGTGTTCGCACTACTTGCGGATCGAAGATTCTGGAGAACTATACCCCACCGTATGATGCTACCGCCATCGAACGCCTGGAAAAGGCTGGTGCGGTCGTTCTGGGGAAGACCAACTGCGACGAATTCGCCATGGGCAGCTCGAACGAAAACTCAGCATACGGTCCGGTACGGAACCCCGTTGCGCTCGACCGAGTCCCGGGAGGCTCGAGCGGCGGATCTGCTGCCGCCGTTGCCGCTGGGCTGGCTGTCGTCGCGCTTGGTACGGATACTGGCGGCTCCATCCGGCAACCGGGCGCGTACTGTGGCATTCCAGCGCTGATGCCAACATACGGACGCGTATCGAGGTATGGTTTAATAGCCTTCGCTTCGTCACTCGACCGGATTGGCCCATTTGCGACCAATATATCAGACACGGCTACCGTGATCTCCGTTACCGCTGGATATGATTCAAACGACTCGACTTCGGCCGCCGTCGCCGTACCCGACTACCTCGCTGAAATCGAGAAACCTGTGCTCGGCTTGCGAATCGGCGTACCGGAGGATTACTTCGGCGCAGGCCTCGACCCGGAAGTGAAGACGAAGGTACAGGCTGGTATTTCGCTGCTTGAAAAGCTCGGCTGCAAGCGCGTGCCGCTCAAGATGCCGCACACGGACTACGCGATTGCTACTTACTATATCGTCGCGACTGCGGAGGCCAGCTCGAATCTGGCGCGGTATGACGGGGTGCGCTACGGCCTGCGTGTCCAAGGCAACACACTTATGGAGATGTACCGCAAGACGCGCGAGCGGGGCTTTGGTCCCGAGGTCAAGCGGCGAATCATGCTCGGAACGTACGCGCTTTCGTCCGGCTATTATGATGCTTACTATCTGCGCGCGCAGAAAGTACGCTCGTTGATCGCGCGCGATTTCGCGAGCGCCTTCGAGAAGGTTGACGCGATCGTCACTCCTACCACGCCTACTGCCGCCTTCAAGCTGGGCGAGAAAACCGCTGACCCGCTGCAGATGTATCTGGCTGATATATATACAGTTACGGGCTCACTCGCGGGCGTGCCGGGGATTTCAGTTCCCTGCGGAAAGACGGCGACGGGACTGCCCATCGGCATGCAGATCTTCGGCAGTCACTTCGACGAAGCCCGCATCTTGCAACTGGCCCGCGCGTTTGAAAAGGCCGGTGGCTTTTCGATTTGAGGAGATGCACCTCTGAAAGCCTTGTACCCGATCGTGCCGCATCTGCAAGTGTCGCGCACGAAACTCCTGTCCGCCGCGGAAGTGATCGCCCACGTGGCCATCATCGAAGAAACCGCAATTTTCGGCATGAAACGGCTGCTGCGTGCGGAGCCAAAGCTTGTGCCGCTAGGCAAGCGATTCCATTTGCCGCTGGCCATGGCCGTCTGGGGCGCGCGCAAAGTGGGCACCCCCATCCCGCTGGATGAGAAGCGCATTCGCGACAAACAGGAATCTCCCTCGGGTCTATTTGCCACGCGCCAGGCTACGCTTGCGTCTATTGAGTCAACGCGCGGCACGGACGTGAGCGCTTATCGTTACGACCATCCCTTCCTCGGCAGCCTGAACATGTACGAATGGTTTCGCGCGATCGGTTCGACGAAATACGCCACGCGAAACAATTCCGTGAACTTGTAGAAACATTCCATCTGTAGACTTTCCTTTCCTGTTTGCGGCAAGAATATTCAATCCAGGGCTTCGGACGAAATTCGCCCGTTCCGGTGTCAAACCGTAGAGAGGACGAGGGTTTGGCGCACTCGTATTACCGAGGGTTCTGGCCGCCTGGAACGGAAGGACTATTGCAGAGAACACTTGCAGCATTTAATTTGTCCTGAGCATCGAAGTACGCAGGAGGTCCGGCGATGGTGAGAATCAAGTCGAGCCAGAAAATCTTCACAGAAGACGAAGTCGTCTCCCTCACGGGCATCTGCACGGACCATCTGCGCAAACTGGCGCAAAACAAGCACCTGGGAACGATCGCGCGCGCTGCCGAAGCGGCCGGCGCCGAAGCCGAAAAGTGGCTTTTCTCGCATTCCGATCTGATGATCCTCACCGTGTTGCAGCCTCGCTGCGACCATTAATCGACGCTATTAATTGGCGCCGCTGCATTCGGCGCTTTATAGGCCTTCTTTCGGGCCTTCCAGCACACTGGAAGGCCGTTTTTTTTGCGCGCCTCGCCCGCATGTTGTGCCCTGCGCCTGCTCAGGCTATTCTTACCTCGCTCAACCCCGCGTACGGAATTTGCATCCTAGGTCTGTATGGGGACGCCGCGCCAGAACAGTTCCCGGCGCATCTCCAAAGTACGACCCGCTGATGGCAGCAAAACCAAAATTCGATCGCATCGCTCGGGGGCTGCGAATTCCGCTCGTGCTCGGGGCTCTCGCGTTGCCATTCCTGTGCCGGGCATCCCGCGCGCAAACTCCCGCGAAGCCGGCTGCTACCACCTCTGCCTCGGCTCCGGCTTCCGCACAGGCACAAGACGCCCCAGAGCCAGGTCTGCCAACCGGCAAGAAGTTGATGCTCAAGGACGGCAGCTTCCAACTGGTCCGCGAGTATGAGGTGGACGGCGACCGCGTGCGTTACTTCAGCATTGACCAACGGGACTGGGAGGAGATCCCGGCGTCGCTGGTGGATTGGGACGCGACCAAGAAAACCGCGGCGGACGAAACGCAGCGCAAGGCCGCCCTCATCGCCAAAGTGCGCGCGGCGGAAGTGGCGCGGCGCGCCGACGCCATGGACGTGGACGCCAGCATCGAAATTGCGCCGAAGGTATTTCTGCCGCCGGGTGACGGACTTTTTGAGTTCGACGGGAACGCCATCTATCCGCTGACCCAGGCGGAAGCGGACATGAAGTTCAGCAAGACGCAAATGTTGAAACAAGTGCTGATCCCCGTGCCAATCGTCCCGACGCGGCACACCATCTCGCTGCGCGGCACACGCGCAAAATTCCGGCTGAAAAGCACGCAGACCGAGTTCTACATGCGCACCGCCGACGGGCGCGAGCCGCAACTGGACCTGATCCGCGCGAAGGTCCGCGGCGACAAGCGCGACCTGGAAAATCTGGATGAACTTTTCAAAGAACAGGCCGCCACCGGAAAAATATCGATCCCCATTCAACGCTGGGAGATCGCGCATGGCGTGTATCGCTTCACTCTCGGCGCGAGCCTGGAACCGGGTGAATATGCGATGGCGGAAATCGTGCAGGGCGGAGCAACCAGTCTGTACTTCTGGGATTTTGGTGTGGATGGGAACTCCGCCCCGCCAACGAGCAGCAAACCGAAATAACCGGAACGGCGCAGGAGCTCGACCCCGTAGCTACTTGATCGCGGCGGTTTGGGGCTGGAGCAGTTCGGTGAGTAGAGCGGCCAGCGTCGCGATGTGAAACGGCTTTTGCAGCACGGAAGCGCCCTTCTCCGCAAAATACGCGAGCGTGGCGGAATCCAGCAGCGCGCCGCTCATAAAAACGAATTTGGCAGTCGGCATACCTGCCCGCGGCTGAATGCGCTTGAAGAACTCTTCGCCATTCAATCCCGGCAAATTGAAATCGCAAATTACAAAATCGTAGCTGTGCGCAGCGAGATGAGGCAGCGCCTCCTCCGAGCTGGCCGCGCCCTCGACGGTCATGCCGCGCGCAGAAAGCCCTTCCTGAACAATTTCGCGGATGCTTTCTTCGTCATCCACCACATACACGGAATGCCCGCGCAACGCTCCCGAACCTGCCGGAGCGGCGACCGCGGGCCTTATCGCAAGCGCTGGCACGGGGATTTCTTCGACGAACTCCGGTAGCCAGACGCGAAATTCCGCGCCCTTGCCCGGCGTTGATTGCACCTCGATCGATCCGCCGTGCTCTTTGACGATGGCCGTGCAAATCGCCAGGCCCAGCCCGGTGCCGCCGCCAGGACGCTTGGTGGTGAAAAAGGGATCGAAGATTTTTCCGATGTTTTCCGGGGAAATGCCGGGACCATCGTCCGCGAATACGAAGGCGATCTTCCCGTCGGCGTGTTCGACGGAAACGCGCAGCGCGCCACGCTCGCCCTGGCTGGTGATGGCTTGCTCGGCGTTGACGATCAGATTCACAAAAACCTGATGCAAGAGCTTAGGATCGGCTTCCAGGGTCAGCGAGGCGGGCGGCGGCGCGAGCTCAATCGAAATATTCTTCTGCGAGAGTGCGGCGCGCTGTTGGTCAATTGCCGCTTGCAGAGCTTCCTCCGGCCGCATTTTCTTACGCGCCAGCGCCGAAGGTCGCGCATAGGAAAGCAGGTTCTGCACGATGACGGCAGCGCGGCGCGCCTGCTTCAAAATGATTTCCGTTTGGCGGCGTGTGGCGTCGTCCGCCGCGCGCTCGCGCATTAAATCGCTGACTCCGAGAATCGCGGTAAGGGGGTTATTCAGCTCGTGCGCCACGCCGGACATCATCTCGCCCATGGCGGCGAGTTTCTCTTTCTGCAGATTCTGCTTTTCCGCGGCTTTGGATTCGGTGACGTCGCGCGCTGAAGCCACTACGCCGTTGATTTTCCCCGCGGCGTCGTAGAGCGGGCTGGCGCTGGCGCGCATGGTGCGCCAGGATCCGTCAGCGTGCTTGGTACGGTATTCGAATTGCGCGTGAATTGCCCGGCCGTTGGTCAGCTTCTCGAAAGCCTCGCGCAGTTGCTGCACGTCATCGCGGTGGATATGATCGCGCAGCAACTTTCCCACCAGCTCCTGCGCCGGATGCCCCAGAATATCCTCGACGCGCGGGCTAACGAAGTTGAAGCGGCCTTCGAAATCCATCACCGCGATCATATCCGGAAAGCTCGCCACCAGCCGCCGTACGAATTCCTGCTCCTGATGAAGCCGCGCTTCGATTTCGATGCGCTCGGTGATGTCCACCAGCGTGCCTTGCATGCGGATGGTGCGGCCAAAAGTGTCGCGAATGGCAAATCCCGAAGCCAGACAGTGAATGCGACTGCCGTCTTTGCGGCGGAATATCACATCCACATCCTGCACCGCGCCTTGATTCACCACCTGGTGCACCAGCGCGTCGCGTTGCGCGGCGTTCGCGTAAATTTCACGGAAATTGAGCTTCTTCAGTTCCTCTTTGTTCTCGTATCCCAACATGCGGATGAGCGCGGGATTCGCATCGAGCAGAGTTCCTTCGGGAGTGGTGAAGAAAATTCCCTCGCGCAGCGATTCAAACAGCTCCGTAAAGCGAATCTCGGATTCGTGCTGCGAGGTTACGTCGCGCACCCAGCCGCACACCGAGGTCACCTGCTCATCGTCGGTTAGCGCCTGCATCCAGCAATCGTAGAAGCGGAGGCGCGGATCGCTTTTCAGCTGAATCAAGATTCGTCCGGCCCAATGGCCCTTTTCGAGGAAGGCGGCGCGTTCGCTGATCGCTTGCGCCATCGTGGGCGTCGCGATAAATTCATCAAGCCCGTGCCCAATCAGATCCGGAAACGAGACGCCGAGGATCTCGACGAAGCGGCGGTTGGCGACGCGGATTTCACCATCGAGCGAAATCGTGAACACCGCGTGGTCCAGGCTGTCAATCAGCTCGCGGTAATTCAGTTGCGACCGGGAAATCACTTTGACGAGCTTGTTGACCTGCGCCTCGGTGGAAGGAACTGCCGGGCGCTGCGGCGGCGCCCCGGCCTGTGCGCATTCTGGCGCTGCCTCTGACGCCCGATTTGGCGCGCGCTTTGACGCCTGTGGTGGCGATTGATCTGAGATTCGTTTGGCCATGCGGATATCCGGGCGCCTGCTCCGCGGAGAAAACCACAATCCTCCGTTTTTCACCTCAATTTTACTGAGTGTGCGCGTCGCCGGGGAAAAGAAAGCGGCGGTATATGCCAAGTTACATAACAGGCCCGAAGGACAGGGCGAAGGCGTTTTTGACTTTGTAGCGGCCAGCTTCCGCTGGGCGCCTTTGACTTTGCTATGGTAGCGGCGCACTCTAGTGCGCCATCGGTAGCGCCCCTATCGCCGATGGCGGTCTAAAGACCGCCGCTACGAAGACTCGCACGTTTATCCGCAAACGGTAAAGCCGCACTGCTTCTGCCGGGGTGATATCGTGGCTGAATCCACGACCTACAAATATTGCCAAGTTTTTAGCCGACGAGAGCACCAAAAAAAAAGGGCGCCGCGAAAAATCGCAACGCCCCTTGGTTGAATTGTAAATTATCTCTAGCTTTCGGCTACAGCGTCCGTATCCTTGCGCAGGAAATCCAGCGCTGCCGCTTCTTCCGGCGTAAGCTCCGGCTCCATGGACTCCGGCTCTTCCTTCGGGATTTCGGTGAGGAGCTGAATGTTGCGGTAGCGCTCCAAGCCCGTGCCCGCGGGAATCAACCGGCCCATGATCACGTTTTCCTTCAAGCCGCGCAGGTAATCCACCTTCCCGGAAATCGCCGCTTCGGTAAGCACGCGCGTCGTCTCCTGGAAGCTGGCCGCGGAGATGAACGAATCGGTGGACAGCGACGCCTTGGTGATGCCGAGGAGCAAAGGACGCCCGGTAGCCGGCCGCCCGCCGTCGCGGATCACGCGATCGTTCTCTTCGCGGAAGCGGAACTTGTCCACCTGCTCCTCGAGAAGGAACGTCGTATCGCCCACGTCCTCGACCTTCACCCAACGCATCATCTGCCGCACGATGCACTCAATGTGCTTGTCGTTGATGTTCACGCCCTGCAACCGGTAAACCTCTTGAATCGAGTTCACCAAGTATGCCTGCGTGTACTTTTCACCGAGGACGGCGAGAATGTCGTGCGGGTTCAGCGGACCGTCAATCAACGGTTCGCCGGCCGCAACGTGCTCGCCTTCCTGCACGTTGATGTGCACGCCGCGCGAGATCGAATATTCCTTGATCGTCTGCGCGACGCCCTTGCCGTCTTCGCTTTCGACGTAAATCTTCCGCTGGCCCTTGACGATCTCGCCGTACTTCACGACGCCGTCAATTTCGCTGATGACCGCGGGATCCTTCGGCTTGCGCGTTTCGAACAGTTCCACGACGCGCGGCAAACCTCCGGTGATGTCCTTGGTCTTGGTCGTCTCGCGCGGGATCTTCGCGAGCACGTCGCCCGGTTGCACCTCGTCGCCATCCACGACCATCAAGTGAGCGCGCGATGGCATCAGGTACTTCTTGGTGCGGCCCTGCGCTCCGCGGATCAAGATCGTCGGCTGGTGTTTTTCATCACCCGGCGGCAGCGTGACGACCAGCTGCGACAACCCGGTGACTTCGTCCACCTGCTCTTCAATCGTGATGCCCGCCTGCAAATCCTTGAACTGCACCTGACCCGCGGTTTCCGTGAGAATTGAGAACGTGTACGGATCCCACTCGACCATGGTCTGGCCCAGTGTGACCGGCTGCCCGTCTTCGACCTTCAAGCGCGCGCCATAGACCACATGGTGACGCTCTTTTTCACGGCCCTTTTCGTCAACGACGGCGATCAACCCCGACCGGTTCATCGAAACGATCTGCTTGCCGCGGCCTTCCACCACTTTCAGGTCAATGAACTTCACGAAGCCGTTGTTGCGCGCTTCCACCTTGGACTGTTCGGTCACACGTGTAGCCGTGCCGCCGATGTGGAACGTGCGCATGGTCAACTGCGTGCCCGGCTCGCCGATGGACTGAGCCGCGATCACGCCGATGGCCTCGCCCATTTCCACGAAACGTCCGGTAGCCAGGTTGCGGCCGTAGCAACGTCCGCAAACTCCACGCCGTGATTCGCAGGTCAACACCGAGCGAATTTTCACGCGCTCGATGCCGGCTGCTTGAATCGAGTTCGCCAGTTCTTCGGTGATTTCCTGGTTGATCTCGACGATCACGTTGCCTTCGTAGTCCT